>MDSW01113483.1_pt1 | contig 15173 bp, 13 predicted proteins | sample 811171 | NCBI WGS metagenome assembly MDSW01 (sample SAMN05326641, study PRJNA326480) | marine metagenome | isolation source: seawater | place: Atlantic Ocean: North West | collected 2012 | reverse complement strand
TTTAATAAATTTAATAAATTAAATATATTTAAAGTAATAAATATAAAAAAAAACTTAAATTTTAATAAAAAAAACGAAACCCATAATGGTTTATTGAGTCTTTTTTATACTTTTCTTTCGTCATCATTATTAATAACTTTTTTTTATTGTATTCCAATTTTTTCTGATTTTGCAAAAAAAAATTTTCATAAAAGTAAAATAGTAGAAAATAAATCTAAATCTGATTTTAACAAAGTATTAGAAGGAAAAGAAATTAATAAAAAATTTAAAGAGAATGAAGAATTGAATGTTAAAAACTTATTTGATGACATCATAGATTTTGATGATGTTCCAAGTGATACTGTTAGACTTTCAGCTCATGTTTTAGAGCAGCTTTTTAAAGATACAAAATATAACTTAAAACAAATAAGAAAAGATAAAATTGTAAAACCTGTGATTATTAGTCTATTGCCTAGAGAAATAAAAAAAATTGAAAATACAAAAAAAAGAAAAGAATTATTTATACAAATAGTATTGCCGTTAATACTGGAAGAGAACAATAGAATTAAAATTGATAGAGTAAAATTATTTTCAATTTTAAACAAAAATATTAATAGTGATTTAGAAAGAAAATGGCTTAACAAAAAATTTAAACAATATGGGGTAGTAAATAAAGATTTATCTACTTTAAAAATAAGAATGGATGAAGTGCCAGTCTCACTAGCCATTGCTCAAGCTGCTAAAGAAACTGGATGGGGTACGTCCAGGTTTGCTTTAGAAGGTAATGCTTTATTTGGTCAATGGACATGGGAAGGAGAGGGTATAAGACCATCTGCTGCCGAAGGAGATTCCAAACATAAAGTTATGAAATTTAAAGTCCTTAAAGCTTCAGTTAGAGCCTATATAAGAAATTTAAATACTCATAGAAGTTATAGAGAATACAGAAGAGCTAGAGCAGTGCAACGAGATAACTTTGAAGACTTTAATAGTTTAGAATTAGCAAATTATTTAGACAAATATGCCGAAACTGGAACTGAGTATGTAAAAGTTATAAAAAAGATAATTAAACAAAATTTCTTAACTGATTTTGATGATGCAAAAATATTACCAACTAGTAAACAGTTAAAAAATGCAATTTAAGTTGTTTGAATCGTAAATTGTATACCAAGCCATCTCCATCCTTCTGTATCGTTTAAGGAACAATTAACTCTTCCCCTTCTAAACAAAAACTTTTCTTTAAAATTAATTATCAAAGAGTTATTTTTAAAACTAATATTTGATTTTTCCCATTTTTTTCCTTCATTAGAGTAACAATTTATATTTTTAAGATTTTTTTGGTCATTAAAAAAATCAATAACCAAGTTTGGTGGATTATTTTCAGTTTTAACAAATTTATCTTCGGGGTATAAATTTTTATACTGAAAAGGTATTAAATTAACCAAGAATTCAAATCTTTTTAAATCACCATACTTTTCGTTAATTGGAAATCTTGGAAGCTCATATTTATCTTTATTTACATCAATTAAGCCAGAGTGTTGACCAAAAGAAAATTTAAATTTTTTTTCTATGTATTTTTTTTGTTCTAATTTGTATTCTCCAAATGGATATGAAAAATATACTGGATTATATCCAAGCTTATCTTTAAAAATTTTTATTGACTCATCAATGTCTTCTTTGAACTTTTCAAAAGTATAATTAACTAGATACTCATGAGAATGAGAGTGATTTCCAATAAAAACAAAATCTTCTTTTTCAATTTCTTTTATTTGATTCCAAGTCATGTAACCAAATTTTCCTACCGGTTCTGTTGATACAAAAAGAATAAAAGGAATTTTATTTTTTTTTAGATACGGCCATGCATTATCATAAAAAGAAGTAAAGGCATCGTCTACTGTAATTAATATTTTTTTTTCTTTTTTTGGAGTATTAAACTCAGGCCCAAATTGCTTTGGATTATAAAATTTAAAACCCTTTTTTTTTATTAAATCAATATGTTTTTTAAAAATTTCCATTTGAATGTTAGTTGAAGGATACTTATTTTCGTTAAATCTATGATACATCAAGGAGAGTATACCACTGTCCTCAGAATAATAATTGCTATTATTTTCCTGTGCATTAGAATTTGAAATTAAAAAAAATAAAATGAATAACTTAATAATAGATGCAGCAAACGAAAAAATTTTGTTTAAAATCATAGATGGTAGCAAATCATACACTAGCAGCTATCCTAACAGTAGAGAAAATTTTGACAAAATTTTAATTTTACTTTTTGAATTTCTTAAAGAAAACGACATAAAAATTACCAATATAAATAATATATTTGTCAATCAAGGACCTGGTTCATTTTCTGGTATTAGATGTTCTATTGCTGTTGCAAAAGGCCTATGTTTTGCTAACAAATTAGATTTATATGGGTTTAACAATGATCAGGTAAAAAACAAAAATTATACTCAAATACTTGATTTATTTAAAAAAGGATTATTAATAAAAAATTTGATTAAACCGCTTTATTTGAGTTAAAATAAGGTATGAATGAAACAATAGAAGATAAGTGTAATGCTAAGGGAGTTAGGCTAACCGAGCAAAGACGCATAATTGCCAAGGTTATGGCTGAGTCTAAAGGAACTTATGGTGAATCCGATCATCCTGATGTTGACGAATTATATAATAGAGTAACAAAAATTGATCCTAAAATAAGTATTGCGACAGTTTATAGAACAGTGAAACTTTTTGAAGAAGCAGGAATACTTGCAAAACACGATTTCAAAGGCGGAAAAGCAAGATACGAAGAAATTAGCGAAAGCCATCATGACCATTTAATTGATGTTAAAACTGGAGAAATAATAGAATTTGTTGATGATGAAATAGAAAAACTACAAAAGAAAGTTGCTGATAAATATGGTTATGATTTAGTTGATCATAAACTTGAACTCTATGGAGTTAAAAAAAAATCATAATTAATGAATAAAAAAATTTTTATTAAAACATTTGGATGTCAAATGAATGAATACGATTCAAATCGTATTTATGACTCAGTACAAAAAATTGGATATGAAAAGTCAGATAAGTTAGATAACTTAAATTGTTATATTTTAAACACTTGTCACATAAGAGATAAAGCAAAAGAAAAAGTCTACCATGATATAGGAAGGATTAAAAAATTATACAAAAATAGGATTAAACCACTAGTAATTGTGGCAGGTTGTGTAGCACAAGCGGAAAATGAAGAAATAATTAAAAGAGAATCATTTGTTGATGCGGTGGTAGGGCCACAATCTTATCATAAAATAAATAATATTATTAAAAATTTTGAATTTAATGATAAAAAAATAGAAGAAACAGAATTTGACTCTATTTCTAAATTTAGTTTTTTTGACAAAATTAAAATTAAAAACGAAAAAATTTCGTCTTTTTTAACTGTTCAAGAGGGATGTGATAAGTTTTGTCATTTTTGTGTTGTGCCTTTTACTAGAGGACCTGAATTTTCTAGACCTATTAAAAAAATTTTAGAAGAAACCGAAAAGTTAATTATAAATGGTGCTAAAGAAATTATTCTTTTGGGACAAAATGTAAATGCTTATAATTTTGAAGATAATTCAAAAAAATATCGTTTATCAAATTTAATAAATGAGATTTCAAAATACTCTGAGATAGAAAGAATAAGATATATAACCTCTCATCCTAGAGATATGTCAGATGATTTAATTGCTTGTTACAGTAATAAAAAATTAATGCCCTTAATTCACTTACCAATACAAAGTGGATCAAATAAAATTTTGAAAAACATGAATAGAAAACATACTGTTGAAGAATATATTGATGTGTATAATAAGTTGAAAAAAATAAATTCAGATGTTGAAATTTCGAGTGATTTTATAATTGCCTATCCAGGGGAAACAGATAAGGATTTTTTAGATACATTAGATTTAATTAATAAAATAAAATTTATAAATTCATATTCTTTTATTTTTAATCCAAGGCCAGGAACAGTTGCTTCAAAGTTAAAACTTATTAATAAAGATATTTCTCTAGAAAGGTTACAAATTATTCAAAAAAAACTATTTGATAATCAAATACTCAAAAATAAATCATTTGAAAACAAGACGGTTGATGTGTTAGTTGAGAATAAATTAAATGATCAGAATAAACTTTTTGGAAGAAATAAATATATGAATTCAGTGATTTTTGAAGGATCTAAAAAAAATATTGGAAAAATCACTAAAGTTAAAATACATGATAGTAATCAAAACAACTTATTTGGGAAACTTTTGAGCAACGAAAAAGAGAGAGCAGCATAAATTGAGTAATAAAGCTCATAAAACAATAAATTCGGATTTAAAATTTGTCTACTCGGATAACGACACAATAAGTGTTATTTTTCAAAATAATGATCTTTTACTAGGTGTTGTAGGTGAGTTTAACAGCAATATTAAAGAGTTGGAAAAAATTACCTCAACAAATATTTATACGAGAGGAAATTCTATTCTTGTTAAAAGTGATCCTAAAAAAAATGAATTAATAAAAAATGCTATCAAATTTTTAGCTGATCAGTTTATTATTAATGGAAGTATTGAAAAAAAAGATATAGTTTCTTCAGTAAACAAATTTATGATTGATGAAAAAATAATTAATTCAAATCAAAAGCTTGAATATATAATTAAAACTCCAAAAAAATCGGTAATACCAAGATCAGAAAAACAAAAAAGTTATGTCAGAGCCTTAAAAGAAAAAGATATTATTATTTCCTCAGGGCCAGCTGGAACGGGAAAAACTTTTTTAGCAGTTGCTGTAGGTCTTACAATGTTATTAGATAAAAAGATTGAAAGAATAATATTATCTCGTCCCGCAGTTGAAGCCGGTGAAAGATTAGGATTTTTACCTGGAGACATGAAGGAAAAAGTCGATCCATATCTAAGACCTCTTTATGATTCATTGTATGATTTATTAGATTTTGAAAAAATTCAAAAAAAAATAGAAATTGGAGATATTGAAATTGCACCATTAGCATTTATGAGAGGAAGAACTCTAAAAAATTGTTTTGCAATCCTAGATGAAGCACAAAATGCAACAGACATACAAATAAAAATGTTTTTAACTCGAATAGGCGAAAACTCAAAAATTGTTATTAATGGAGATCCGTCACAAATAGATCTTTCCAATAAAAATTTTTCAGGTCTTAAAAGATCAGAAAAACTTCTTCAACATCTTAAAGAAATTGCAATAGTAAATTTTGATCATTCTGATGTAGTTAGACATCCACTTGTCTCAAAAATTGTAAGAGCTTATTCAGAAAAAAAAAATGATTAAAGCTAATGTTGTTCTTGACAACTTTGTTTGGAAAAAAAAAATAAAAAATCCAAATCTTTTTATAAAAAATAGATTAAAAATACTGTCTCAAATACCTTTTTTTAAAAATAAAAAACAAGAATTTACTATTTTGCTTACAAACAACAAGAAAATGAAATTTTTAAATAAAAAGTTTAGAAAAAAAAATAAACCTACAGACGTAATTTCATTTCCGTTTAATAATAAATTTAAAAAAAATTCATACCTTGGTGATATTGCTTTAAACTTTGAAATTATTAATAAAAGATCAATTAAAACAAATTTTTATAGTGAATTTGATAAAATGTGGATACACGGATATTTACATTTATTAGGACATGATCATAAAAAATTAAAAGATTTCAAAAAAATGAATAATAAAGAAAAAATTATATTAAACCATTTTCTTAAAAAAAATTGACCTCAAAATTAAATAAAAAAATTTTAATTTATTTTATACCTTTTATTTTAGGTTTTTTTACTTCTTTTAGTTTACCGCCATATAACTTTGTATTGATAAATTTTATAACATTTCCAATTTTATTATTATTTTTAACTTCGAACTTAAAAAAAAAAAAGTGGGACACTTTTAAAATAGGTTGGTTATTTGGTTTTGGTTATTTTATCTCCAGTCTTTATTGGATAACATATTCTTTGACATTTTATGAATTGTTTAAACCTTTGATACCCATAGCATTAATTATTATTCCACTATTTCTTGGAATATTTTATGGAATTGCAACTTTAATTTGTTCATTTTTTAATTTAGGAAAAAATTTTTCCACAATTTTAATTTTTTCAACAACTTTTGCTTTAATAGAATTTATTCGAGGATCAATTCTAAGTGGATTTCCATGGAATTTAATTGCATTTAGTTGGGTAAATTATTTAAATTCAATTCAAGTTATTTCATCAATTGGCACTTATTCTTTTAATTTAATATCTATAACTATTTTTTTGTTACCTTTCGTAATTTTTTTCAAAAAAAATTTTATATTTAAATTAACATCTTTTATTATTTTATTTATAATTTTACTGTCAAACTATTTTTATGGACTTAAAAAAATAAAAAATGATGAGAAATTAAATACTGAGTTTAAAAATTTTAACATAAAGATAATTTCGCCTAAAATTTCTATTGAAAGTTTTTTTCAAAATAACAACGAAAAAGATATTATCGAAGAATTAATTAAAGTGAGTAATCCCAAACCTTTTGAAAATACTATTTTTATTTTTCCTGAAGGAGCTTTAACCGGATTAAATATTGATCAATTAAAGAGTTATAAAAATATTTTTGAAAAAAAATATTCTAGAAATCATAAAATTATAATGGGAATAAACACAGAAAAGATAGTTGATGACTCATTAAAAATATACAATTCAATGGTAGTTTTAGATAATAAACTAAATTTGAAAAGTGAATATAATAAAATTAAATTGGTTCCGTTTGGAGAATTTTTACCTCTTGAAAAAATTTTAAAAAAATTTGGACTAAAAAAAATTGGGTATGGCTATGAATCTTTTACTCCAGGTAATAATAGAAGCTTAATTAATATAAAAGAAAAAAATTTTAATTTTATTCCTTTGATATGTTATGAAATAATCTATTCAGGAAAATTAAATATTAATTCAGATAAAACTAATTTTATTATTAATATTTCAGAAGACGGATGGTTTGGTAGTTCAATAGGCCCTTATCAGCATTTTTCACACACTATTTTTAGAGCGATAGAGGAGGGTAAAAACGTCATAAGATCAGCCAATAATGGCACATCCGCCTATATAGATGGCAATGGAATCATAGTTTCCAAAATTGAGTCAACTAAAAAGGGAGTAATAGAAGTAAACAATTATAAAAAATTTAATGAGACTCTTTTTTCAAAATTTGGTAACAAGATATTTTTTTATATATTAGTATTTTATATTATTTTAATTATTTTAATAAAAAAAAGGGAGCATAGATGAAAAAAAATTATTTATTTACTAGCGAGTCAGTTTCAGAAGGACATCCAGATAAAGTTTGTGACAGAATTTCCGATATGGTTGTTGATACTTATTTAAATTTAGAACCTCAAGCCAGAGTAGCTTGTGAAACTTTAACAACTACAAACAAAGTTGTTTTAGCAGGTGAAACAAGAGGTCCAGATATTAAGCAAGATGATTTAATATCAAAAGTAAGAGAATGTATCAAAGATATTGGATATGACCAAAAAGGTTTTACCTGGAAAGACTCAACCAAGATAGAAAGTCATCTTCATTCTCAATCTGCGGATATTGCAATGGGCGTGGACTCATCTGGAAATAAAGATGAAGGAGCTGGGGATCAAGGAATAATGTTTGGTTATGCTTGTAACGAAACAGATGTTTTAATGCCTGCACCAATTCATTATTCTCACAAAATTTTAAGACTTATGGCAGAGGATAGAAAATCTGGAAAGCTAAAAAATATTGAACCTGATTCTAAAAGTCAAATTACAATTGAATATAAAGATGGAAAACCATCTTCAGTTAAATCTGTTGTTATTTCAACTCAACATTCAGCTGATTTAAATCAATCTCAAGTAAGAGAATTAGTAAAACCTTATATTGAAAAATCTATTCCAAAAAATTTAATAAATGGATTAGATGATACTGAGATTTATATTAATCCAACAGGTAATTTTGTTATAGGTGGACCTGACGGTGATAGCGGTTTAACAGGAAGAAAAATTATTGTTGATACTTATGGAGGTGCTGCACCTCACGGTGGTGGGGCTTTTTCTGGAAAAGATCCAACAAAAGTTGATAGATCAGCTGCTTACGCATCAAGATATTTAGCTAAAAATGTTGTTGCCTCTAAAATTGCAGATAAGTGTTTAATACAGCTTGCCTATGCTATTGGAGTATCTAAACCCCTTTCTATTTATGTTGATCTTTTTGATAATGATGAAGAAAAAAACAAACATGTTGAAAAATTGATTAATGAAAATTTTGATTTAAGCCCCAGAGGAATAAGAGAAATGCTAGGTTTAAATAAACCAATATATCAAAAAACAGCTGCCTATGGACATTTTGGTAGAAATCCGGAGTCAGATGGAGCATTTTCATGGGAAAAAACAGATAAAAGCGATATTTTTAAAAAGTAAAAAGTTGAAAATATCTTAAAAATTACTATATTCCAATTACATTGTTGAAATTTCAAAATGGGCTTCGGCCCATTTTTTTTTGGAGTAAATAAAAATGTTAAATAGAAGATCAGATAAATTAGAACTATTAAGAATTGCTGAGGCTGTTGCTTTAGAAAAATCTATAGATAAAGAATTAATTATAAATTCCATGGAAACAGGTATTGCCAAAGCCGCTAAATCAAAATTTGGTGAGGAAAATGAAATAAAAGTAATTATAAATCGAGAAAGTGGGGATATAGGAATTTTTAGAAGTCTTATAATAGTTGAAAAACCAGAAAATATGAACACAGAAATTAGTTTAAATAGAGCTATTGAATTAGATAGTACAAATAAGGATAAGAAAATTGGGGATGAGGTTTTGCAAATACTTCCATCATTCGATTTTGGAAGAATAGCAGCACAAACAGCAAAGCAAGTGATTAGTTTTAATGTAAAGGAAGCTGAAAGAGATAGACAGTATAATGAATTTATAGATAAAAAAGATACTATAATAAGTGGAATTGTTAAAAGATTAGAATTTGGAAATATAATAGTTGATCTAGCTAAAGCAGAGGGAATAATAAACAAAAATGAAACAATTCCCAGAGAAACCATAAAAGCGGGCGATAGAATAAAAGCATATTGCTATGACGTTAGAAGAGAACCTAGAGGACAACAAATATTTTTATCAAGAGCACATCCTAAATTCATGGAAAAACTTTTTGTATTTGAGGTCCCAGAAATTTATGATGGTTTAATAGAAATCAAGTCTTCTGCAAGAGACCCAGGAAGTAGGGCTAAGATTTGTGTGAAAGCAATTGATACATCTTTAGATCCTGTCGGTGCATGTGTCGGCATGAGAGGAAGCAGAGTTCAGGCTGTTGTTAATGAGTTACAGGGTGAAAAAATTGATATTGTAAATTGGTCAGAAGATGCCGCTGTACTAGTTTCAAACGCATTATCTCCTGCGGAAGTGCAAAGAGTACTTGTAGATAACGACTCAAAAAAATTAGATGTTATTCTTTCAGAAGAAAACCTGAGTAAAGCAATAGGAAGAAGAGGACAAAATGTAAGACTTGCTACAAAATTACTTAATTATGAAATTAATATAATGACTGATCAAGAAGAGTCTGAAAGAAGACAAATAGAATTTAAAGAGAAAACCGATAATTTTGTTAAAAATTTAGAATTAGACGAAACACTTGGTCAGCTTCTTGTAGCAGAAGGATTTTCTTCAATAGAAGATATAATGAATAGTTCAATAGACTCTCTTACAAAAATTGAAGGAATCGAAGAAGAAACAGCGAAAGAACTTATGAATCGCTCAAAAGAATTTTTTGAAAAAGATCAACTAGAAATTCAAAAAAAAATTAAGGAGCTAGGTTTAGAAAATGATTTAATAAGTCATAAAGGCCTTACACCTGGTATGTTAGTTACTCTTGGAGAGCAGAACATACTAAAATTATCTGATTTTGCTGATTTGGCCTCAGATGAATTAACTGGTGGCTATGATGTTATAAAGGGAGAAAAAGTTAAATTAAAAGGTTATCTAGAAGATTTTGCATTATCAAAAAAAGAAGCTGACGAATTGATAATGAGTGCAAGAGAAAAAATCTATGATAACTAAAAAAGATTTATTTTATGGAAAAGAAAACAAAATTAACTATATCTGGAAATATAAAGAAAAAAATAGGAAAATTTAACTATCCAAATACAAGAAAAAGCAGTTCTATTATATTAGAAAGAAATAATCTTGAAGGTAAAACAAAAGGAAATTTAAAATCAAATAAACCTTTCGTAAAAGATCCATTAAGAAAAAATAACTTTAATCTTAATAAAAAAAACCTAGTTTTACCTAATGATTTTGAAAGAAGAAAGTTAGCTGAGCAACGGGCAAGAAAAAGAATTAAAGGTGAAGAAGATTCAAAAGACCAAAAAAATAAATTTGGATCAAAAAAAAGAGAACTTAAGCTTACTTTATCAAGAGCTCTTAGTGATGACGACTCATTAGAAACTAAAGGTCGAAGCTTAGCGGCTTTAAGAAGAGCAAAGCTTAAAGAAAATAGAAATGTAAAACAGGAAAAAAAAAAGGAAGACTATAGGCCAATAAAAAGAGATGTAAATATACCAGAAGCAATTACCGTCAGAGAATTAGCAAATAGAATGGCGGAACAATCCAGCAATGTTATTAAACATCTTATGAGTATGGGAGTGACGGTAACTATAAATCAAACCTTAGCTTCTGACACTGCAGAATATTTGGTTAAAGAATTTGGACATAATCCAATAAAAGAGCAAAAAGCTGAAGAAATTGTTAAAAATATAAAAAATATAAAAATTGAAAACTTAAAAAACAGACCTCCTATAGTTACAGTAATGGGACATGTAGATCATGGAAAAACATCATTATTAGATGTTTTGAGAAGTGCGAATGTAGTATCAGGCGAGCATGGTGGTATTACACAACATATAGGAGCTTATCAAATAAATAAAAATTCAAAAAAAATAACTTTTATAGACACACCCGGACACGCAGCATTTACTGAAATGAGAGCAAGAGGAACTAAATTAACTGATGTTGTAGTGCTAGTAGTAGCAGCAGATGATGGAGTTAAACCTCAAACTATAGAATCTATAAAACATGCTAGAGCTGCAAAGGTACCTATTGTAGTAGCTATAAATAAATGTGACCTTCATGAAGCTGACCCTCAAAAAATAAAAAATCAATTATTAGAACATGAATTGATAGCAGAGGACTTATCTGGCGACACACTTATGGTAGAAATTTCATCAAAAACAAAAAAAAATTTAGATAAATTAATTGAGTCAATATTTCTACAATCAGAAATTCTTGATTTAAAAACCGATTATACAACAAATGCAATAGGAGTTGTTTTAGAATCAAGGATAGATGTTGGTAGAGGCCCGATAGTATCAACAATTATAACTTCGGGAACTTTAAAAAAAGGAGATTATTTTGTATGTGGATTAAAGTGGGGTAAAGTTAGAGCTATAATAAACGACTTGGGAGAAAATATTGATGAAGCACAGCCTTCATCGCCAATAGAAATTTTAGGAATTAACGGTGCTGCTAAAGCAGGAGATGATTTCATAGTTCTTGAAACAGAAAAAGAAGCAAAAGAATTATGTAAAACTAGAATTGAGGAGTTTAAAACTGGCAAAACTCCAATGATGATAGTTACGCAAGAATCAGCTTTTAAAGATAAAGTTTTAGAAGAGCTTAATATAATAATTAAATCTGATGTGCATGGATCTGCGGAAGCCATTAAAAATGCAATAAATCAAATTAAACATGATGAGGTAAAACCAAAAATAATTTTATCTGAAATAGGCATGATTTCTGAGACAGACGTTACATTGGCCAAAGCTTCAAAAGCTGTACTAATAGCATTTAATGTAAAGCCCAATAAAGAAGCAAAGAGAAAAGCTGAAATAGAAAAAGTTAAAATTTCATCATTTAATATTATTTATGAGTTAATTGATTTTATTAAAAAGAATATGTCCGGTCTTCTTGAACCAGATATACAAGAAAAAATTATTGGATCAGCTGAAGTCCTTGAAATTTTTAAAGTTTCTAAAATCGGTAAAGTTGCTGGTTCAAAAGTTATAGAAGGAGAAATAAAAGACGATTTAAATGCAAGGTTAATTAGGGATGGAAGTATAATACACAGTGGAAAAATACATACTTTATTTAGAGAAAAAAATCAGGTGAAAAATGTTACTCAAGGATTAGAGTGTGGAATAACATTAAAAAATTATAATGATTTCCAAAAAAAAGATATTATTGAAGTATTTAGTTCAACAGTAACTGAAAGAAGCATATAATGAAAAATAACCAAGGAAAACCAACATCTCAAAGGCAGTTAAGAGTAGGAGAAATGATTAAACAGGCACTTGGTAATATTTTTTTAAGAGATGAGGCTAAATTGCCAAATTTGGAAACAAGTTCAATAACAGTAACCGAAGTTAGAATGACTCCAGATCTTAAAAATGCCAGGGTATATGTTTTGCCCCTAGGAGGAACAAAATCTGAAGAAAAAATAAAAGTATTGAAAGATTTTTCATTTTTAATTAGAAAGGTTTTATCAAAAAAAGTAGATTTAAAATTCTTACCAAAAGTACATTTTGTAAAGGATGAGTCTTTTGATTATGCTGAAAAAATTGAAAAATTAATTAAACAAGCAAATGAATAAAAAAGGAAAAAATGAGTAAAAAAGTAAACGATCTAGCGCTTCATGAAAAAGATACAGGTTCAAGTGAAGTACAAATAGCGGTTTTGACAAAAAAAATAGAAAATCTTGCAAAACATTTTAAAAAATTTAAAAAAGACAAGCACTCAAGTGTTGGACTTTTAAAAGCAGTTAATAGAAGAAAAAAGCTTTTAGAATATTTAAAAAGAAAAAATGTAGACTCGTATAAAAATTTATTAAGTAAATTAAATTTAAGAAAGTAAATTATGTTTAAAATTTTTAAAAAAGAAATAGAGATAAATGGAAAAAAAATTACTATAGAGACAGGTAAAATTGCCAGACAAGCTGATGGAGCAATAATTGCTCAATGTGGAGAAACAGTAGTGATGGCAACTGTAGTAGGTGCAAAAAAAGTTAACCCAGAAGTAGACTATTTTCCTCTATCAGTAAATTATCAAGAAAAATATTATTCAGCTGGGAAAATTCCAGGAGGATATTTTAAAAGAGAGGCAAGACCAACTGAAAGTGAAACTTTAATATCAAGATTAATTGATAGACCTATCAGGCCCTTGTTCCCTGACGAATTTAGAAATGAAGTTCAGTTATTACCAACGGTAATTTCATATGATAAAGAAAATGAAGCAGATATTTTGTCAATTATAGCTTCATCAGCTGCTCTTGCCATTTCTGGGATGCCATTTTTAGGACCAGTAGGAGCATCAAGAGTTGGATTTATTGATGGAAAATATGTTCTTAATCCATCTAAATCAGAATTAGAAAAATCTAAATTGGATTTAGTTGTAGCTGGAACAAAAGATGCAGTTTTAATGGTTGAGTCACAAGCAAATGGTTTGACAGAAGAAGAAATGCTAAATGCAGTAAAATTTGGACATGAAAATTTTGTCCCAATTATAAAAATGATTGAAGAGCTTGCTAAAGAATGTGGTAAACCAGCTTGGGAAATTGAAAAAAAAGATCTTTCTGCTGTAAAGGAAAAATTAGGAAATGAATTCACTAAAGATTTAGAAAAAGCTTTTTCAATAAAAAATAAAAAAGAAAGATCAGATCTTATTTCTGCAATAACGGAAAAAGCAAAAAAACTATATGAAGAAGATGAAAATATATCTCAGCTTGATGTTACTTATGAACTTAAAAATTTAGAAAAAAGAATCGTAAGAACTAATATTTTAAAAAATAAGAGTAGAATTGATGGTAGAGGTTTAGCAGATGTAAGACCTATAATGTGTGAAGTAGGCATTCTACCTAGAACTCATGGTTCTGCACTATTTACAAGAGGTGAAACGCAGGCAATAGTTACAACAACCCTTGGAACTTCAGACGATGAACAGCGAATAGAAACATTAGATGGTTTAGTGAGAGAAAGATTTATGTTACATTATAACTTTCCTCCATTTTCAGTTGGAGAAACTGGAAGAATAGGAACTGGCCGTAGAGAAATAGGGCATGGAAAACTTGCTTGGAGAGCAATAAAATCTTCTTTACCATCTCAAGATAAATTTCCTTATACTTTTAGAATCGTTTCAGAGATTACAGAGTCCAATGGTTCTTCGTCTATGGCTACTGTATGTGGAACTTCACTATCTTTAATGGATGCAGGCGTTCCAATGAAAACACCTGTAGCTGGAATAGCAATGGGTCTTATTAAAGAGGGAGATGAGTTTAGTGTCCTTTCAGATATTTTAGGCGATGAAGATCATTTAGGTGATATGGATTTTAAAGTAGCTGGAACAAAAGATGGTATTACTTCATTACAGATGGATATTAAAATAACTGGAATTACCTTTGAAATAATGGAACAGGCTTTGAAACAAGCTAAAGATGGGAGAATTCACATTTTAGGTGAAATGAATAAAGCTTTAGATAAATCAAGAGCAGGAGTTGGAAAACATACTCCTAAAATGGAAAAAGTAACTGTCGATAAAAAAGACATAGCAACAGTCATTGGAAAAGGTGGGGCAACTATAAGAGAAATAGTTGAAAAGTCAGGTGCTAAAGTTGATGTGAACGATGAAGGCGTCGTAACTGTTGCCGCTCCAGATGAAGAGTCTAGAAACAAAGCGCTTCAAATGATTAAAGATCTTACCGCAAAAGCTGAGATGAATAAAATTTATAATGGAAAAGTCATAAAAATTATGGAATTTGGAGCTTTTGTAAACTTTTTAGGAAAACAAGATGGTCTTGTTCATATATCGGAGCTTGCTAATAAAAGAGTTGCTAAAGTTACGGATGTTGTCAAAGAAGGAGATGAAGTTAAAGTTAAAGTAATTGGTTTTGATAGAGGAAAAGTAAAATTATCTATCAAAGCTGCAGTTTAAACACCTCTTAGAGCACCCAGCAACAGAACACCTCTTTCTATAAATTTTACTTTTTATTGATCAAAAAATAGATTAATAAACTTTTAAATTTCAAAAAAATATAATGAAAGCTTATAAAATTATCAAATCCAATATTCATCGTAAGGGCCTTTGTGCTGCACGTAATATAAAAAAAG
>MDSW01098728.1_pt1 | contig 15173 bp, 15 predicted proteins | sample 811171 | NCBI WGS metagenome assembly MDSW01 (sample SAMN05326641, study PRJNA326480) | marine metagenome | isolation source: seawater | place: Atlantic Ocean: North West | collected 2012 | reverse complement strand
TAAATAATGAAAGAATTTTTGAAACTTTTCCAAGAAATGCTCCTTTTAAGGAAGGTCTCAATGCAGTAAATAATGTATTGGTTAACGCAGTACGTGCTGTTACAGAAGTAATCCTCAATCCCGCAACGATGAACATAGATTTTGCTGATGTTGAAGCAGCACTTTCCAAAGGGGGAAAAGCAATTATGGGTTATGGTAAGGGTAATGGTGAGAATAGAGCGAAACAAGCTGTTGATGATGCTTTGAATAGTCCTTTCTTTGATAAGACTGAAATAAAAAATGCTAAAGGTCTAATAATAAATATATGCGGATCTTCAGAAATTGGTAATGATGAAGTTAAAGAAATCATGGAATATGCAGGAAGTATTGGTGTTGATGGTGTTGAGGCAATCCCTGGATTAACAATTGATGAGTCTAGTGGTGAAGATATATATGTAACAATTATTGCAACAGGCTTAAGAAGATTTGATCTTGATGGTTTTCAAGATAGAGTCTTGAGAACAGTGCCTCCAATTACATCGAACAAGTCAATGCCTGATGGGTATATAGATATTAATGCGATAGATAAAATTGATATTAAAGAAACTTTTAGGAGGCTAAAGCATTAACCATACCCCTGTTTTGCTTGAGGAATCTTTATCCTCATTAATAATTAACACAGACGGAGTTTATGTTGATGCTACTTTTGGAAGAGGCGGTCATTCCAGGGAGATTTTAAAAAGAATATCTAGCAAGGGTATGCTTTTCTCATATGATCTTGACCAGGAAGCAAAATGTGAAGCCCAAAAGATAGTAGAACCAAACTTTAATTTCAAAGCTGATAATTACAGAAATATCCATGATAGCTTTTTAGATAATAGTATTGATGGTGTATTAATTGATTGCGGTGTATCGTCACCACAGCTTGATGATCCTAGTAGAGGGTTTAGTTTTAAGAGAAATGGACCTTTAGACATGAGGTTTAATGTTGAAATGGAGGTTTCATGTGCAGATATCATAAATGGATATGATGAAAGTGCTCTAGCAAAAATTCTATGGGAATATGGGGAAGAACGGGAATCAAAAAGAATAGCAAAAGCTATTGTAAAAAGAAGAAAAATAAAAAAAATCAGTGAAACATCAGAATTATCAGATCTTATTTGCGCAGTTAAGCGAATTAGAACAAAAAAACATCCAGCCACAAAAACATTTCAAGCTCTAAGAATAGAAGTGAATGATGAAGTTAATAGTTTAAAAGACTGTCTAGTTAATCTAAAACCTAAAATTAAACATGGCGGAAGAGTTATCATAATCTCTTTTCATTCATTAGAGGATAGAATAGCGAAATTAGCCTTCAAGATAAAAACGAATTTAGCAGAAAAAAAAATCCCATTATTGGATGACAAAAAAAAAGAAAAATTTAAGGTATCAAAAGTTATATATCCAAGTAATATGGAAATAAATAATAATATTAGATCTCGAAGTGCAAAAATGAGGATAATTGAAAAAATATGAAGATGCTTAATTTTATATTAGCCGCACTATTTTTCTTTCTATTTTGTCTATGTTTTTTGAAAGTTTATTTAGTATTTGATTACAAGAGAAATTATATATATTTAGATGAAATCCAAAATAAAATTAATTTTTTATCCAATCAAAACACAAAGCTTACTGTTGAGATCTCATTAATTAAATCATCTCCTTATATTTATGAAAAAGCCCTTGCAATTGGGATGATAGAGCCGAGGATTTAAGGTGTTTAAACTTAGATTAGTTTTTATCTTAATTTTTGTTTCAACCATTTGCATACCACTATACCAGTACTTCAATCTAAGCAAACAGCGTGATCTGTTTGTGGAGGCTAGTCAAAAAAGAAGTCAATATAGTCAAACGATAATTGCTCCCAGAAAGACAATTGTTGATAGAAATCAAAATGAATTGGCTATAAGCATTAAAAGACCCACACTTATTTTTAAATCAGAAGTTGATAAGGACAGAATTCTAGAATTTTCATCAAACAAATCAAAAGATATATTTCTAAGCACAAATAAAAGACTATATTTTGAATCTAATATTGATCAAAAATTTATTGATGAAGCGGAAATTATATGCAGTTGCATAATAATAAGAGAAGATTTATATAGGAGATATTACCCTTACGGCTCTATTGCTGCTACGGTTGTTGGTTTTTCTGGTCCGGATGGAGGTCTAGATGGAGTTGAAGCTATTTATAATTCTTCCTTGCAAGGCGATATCAAGGAAGATTTTTTCGTAAGAAGTGCAAAGGGTCAAAAAACATTGGGAGATCTCGAAACTTATATCCAAAAAGATGAAGTTCTTCAACTAACTATTGATATTACTCTTCAATACAAGCTATTTGAGGAATTAAAAAATGCAATTGTGGATTCAAAAGCATTGGGAGGGTTTGCAGTAATAATGGATGCAAAAAACGGAGATGTTCTCGCCATGGCAAGCTATCCGTCTTACAACCCTAATAATTCATCAAGAGTATTGAAAAGAAATAGGTTAATATCTGATTTCAATGAACCAGGCTCACTAATAAAGCCATTTACAATAGCAGGAGCATTGGATTATGGTTTGATAGATAAAAATACAATTATTGATACAAACCCTGGCTACATTACACTTTCAAATATTCAAAGAAGTGAAGCAGGAGGAAAAAACTTTGGGGAAATTCAACCAGATGAGATAATTTTTTATTCTTCTCAAGTTGGTACCGCAAAAATAGCGATTAAATTTTCTGACGACCAATTAAAATCAAATCTACGCAGGTTTGGTTTTGGAGAGTTTTTGAGAATGGATTTATCTCTTACGAACCCTGGAACAATATTGGATGCACAAAAACTCTATGACATTGATAAGGCATCAATGGGTTATGGATATAGTGTTGAGGCAAATTCTTTGCAAATAGCGAGAGCATATAGTGTCTTTGCAAACAGAGGGACTATGGTTGAGCCTAGGCTATCATTAAGTGATGAATTTGAGCGTGTGCAAGTTTTAGATCCTGAAATCGCAAATTATATTCTCAATTCTTTAAGAGATACTGTATTGATTGGTACAGCATCTTCATTAAGTGAGAATATTGTGGAAATAACTGGAAAAACAGGCACAACAAATAAATTTATTCAAGGTGAAGGTTATGCTGAGGGAAGATATCAATCAAGTTTTGCCTCAATATTTCCACACAAAGATCCTCAGTACATAATGATCGTAACAATAGATGAGCCAGATCCAAATAAGTATTTTGGCGGTGATGTTTCAGCACCTGTTGTGGGTAAAATGGCTGATTTTATGCTTAGGTTGAATTACTTATGATTAATCCCCTTGACAAACAATACCTCTCTACAAAAAATTTTAAATCAAATACAAATTATTTGATGGATGGGGATATATTTATTTCATTAAATGGAGGGCACAAATATCTTGATGCAGAATCAGAAAAAAAAATATCTTACATAGTCTTAGATGAAACTGATAAATATAAAGGATCTGCAAAAAATATTAAATGTTCTGGACTGAATAAAAATTTTTACTTATGGCTAGATGAAATTTTTGAAATAGATCATGCAACTTTTGAAAATTTTTTTGTAACTGGCACAAACGGAAAAACTACAACAAATTATTTTTTAAGCAAAATTTTGCTTGATAATGGTCTTAATCATGGTTCGATAGGAACACTTGGAACTCACATAAATAATGATTTTATTTTTCAAAATCAACTTACTACAGAGGAGCCAACTTACATAAGAAGTTTTTTTAGAGATTGTTCAAAAAGGAACATAAAAAAAGTTTTGTTTGAAGCTTCATCTATTGGAATTGATCAGAAAAGATTAGCAGGTTTACCTATAAAGCATGCTGCATATTTAAATATTTCAAGAGATCACCTTGACTACCATAAAACAACTGAAAACTACCTACAATCTAAATTAAAATTAATTGAAGGCGAAGGGCTAGAAACTCTTGTTTATAATTATGATCAACAAGAGTTTAAAGATATTTTTACAGATTCAAGCGCTAAAAATATTTTTAAAATCTCAAGAAAAGATATTAAAGCTGACATATTCTATAAAATACTAAATATCAGTGAACACGGAATTGTAGAATTTGAAGTATCAACAGTTTGGGGAAAATTTCAAGCGAAAGCACCAATCATCTCTGAATTTAATGTTTTTAATCTTCTTGCTTCATTACCTTATTTCGTTGCAATAGGTGGTGATGTAGAGAATTTTTTTGATTCAGTACCAAATTTAATGCTTCCAAAAGGCAGATTACAAAAAATTAAAGATAAATCAATTTTTATTGACTATGCTCACACACCGGATGCAATTGAACAAGCTTGTATTTCAATTAAAAAACAATCTAACAATAAATTAATACTTGTATTCGGTGCTGGAGGAGATAGGGATATTGGTAAAAGAAAACTAATGGGTGAAATAGCTGATAAGTATGCTGATAAAATTATACTTACAAGTGACAACCCAAGGGAAGAAGACCCTATAGAAATCATAGATATGATATCAGAAGGTATTTTGAATAAAACCAAGATAGTAATTGAGCATGAAAGATCAAAAGCGATTAGTTACGCAATTAAAATAATGGACAATTTGAGTGTTATTTTAGTGTGTGGAAAAGGACATGAAACAACTCAAACCATTGGTCAGAATATACAATATTTTTCAGATGAAGAGGAAATAATTAAATGTATAAGTTAGAAAATTTTAGAGATTTAGATCATATTGCAAAATTTCTTCAAGCAAAAATATCTCGAAATATGGAAATAGAAAAAATAGTCTTCGACTCAAGAAATGCAACTAAAAAAACGTTATTTATACCTCTCAAAGGTGAGAAATATGATGGTGAAAAATTTGTTAAAGACGCACTAAAAAAAGGGGCGGCATGCATATCAGTAAATAATCATGGTGGACTAGCAATCAGGGTTAAGAATGTTTATGAATCTCTCTTAAAGCTTGCTCAAAGTAAAATTGAATACGTCAAGCCCATGACTATTTTTATAACAGGTAGTTATGGAAAAACAACAATAAAAGATATGATTAAATTTTACCTTGGAAAAAACTGCCATGCCACAAGTTTTAATGAAAACAATGAGTTTGGTATTCCATACACAGTCCTAAGCATGCCAGTTGACACAAAATATCTAATTGTTGAGTGTGGTGCCAGAAGGCAAGGAGATTTTGACATGATATCCAAGATACTTAAGTGTGACACTTTTGTTCTCACGGGGATTGCAGAAAATCATATTGAGACTTTTGGATCTCTTGAGGGGATTAAAAAAACGAAGCTCACGCTAAAGAAATGCTTGAAAAAAAGAGATAATTTTATCGATGGTCGAAAAATAAAAGAAAAAAATTATAAGCAATTCAACAAATTGCTGACTAGTAAGGTATTTCAATCTATTGGTTTAAGCTTAGATTTTAGGAACAAAAAATTTATTCCTTCTAAGGGAAGAGGTAATAGAATAAATTTTTTAAATGGGCAAATTATTGATCACACATACAATGCAAGCCCTTATACTTTGATCTCGACTGTGAAGGAATTCAGTTATGAGGACACTGTACTTGTGCTTGGTGATATGGCAGAACTTGGTGATGATAAAGATAAAATCCACCTTAAGGTTTTGGAGCAACTAACAAATTATAAAATTTTTGTCACTGGAAAAATCTACAATCGAATTTCTAAAAAAATAAACTCAAAAAATATAGTCACATTTAATAACATTAAGGATTTTCCTAGGGAGATATTATCTAAGATGTTATTTGAGGGGAAAAACCTTTACTTTAAAGGCTCAAGGTCGAGTAAAATGGAATCTTATATAGAAGCTTTAATAAATGATTGAACTAATTCTTAATTTTTTTCCTGAAAAATCAAATTTTTTTAACCTTTTCTCATATTTAACAACCAGAACTATCCTTGCTACATTGTCAGGACTGATGATAGTAATTTTTTTTGGAAGTTTCTTTATAAAGAAAATTAGATCTTTGCAATTTAATCAATCAATAACCGATAGAGGGCCAGAAAGCCACAAAGTTAAGGATGGCACTCCGACAATGGGAGGTTTGTTAGTAATCGGCACAGTTATTTTTTCAGCAATTCTTTGGGGTGATCTAAGCAATAAATACATTTTGATTTCGCTCTTTTGCCTTTTATCTTTTGGCTTAATAGGATTTATCGATGACTTTAAGAAAATAAAAGAGAAAGATTCAAAAGGTCTTTCGTCACAAACCAAAATTTTCTATCAATTTTTAGCTGCTGCAGCAATTTCAATAGCGCTATTTATGAGTTCAGCACAGGAAGTAGAATATTCCTATATAGTTCCATTTTTTAAAGATATTCTTATAAATTTTGGATTTTGGTTCGTCTTCATTTCTATATTTATCATAGTCGGAAGCTCAAATGCAGTTAATTTGACAGATGGCTTAGACGGTCTTGCTATTCTTCCTGTAATAATTATCACAGCAGCATTGGGAGTAATTGCTTGGGCTTCTGGTAATACAATAGCAGCAGAATATCTTTACATACCTTTTATTGATGGTACTGGCGAACTCTTAGTAATTTGTGGTGCAATGGTTGGTGCAGGAATTGGATTTTTGTGGTACAACACCTATCCAGCTCAAATTTTTATGGGAGATGTTGGCTCATTATCAATGGGAGCGTTCATTGCTCTCGTGGCCATAATAGTTAGGCATGAAATAGTATTTGCTGTAATGTCGATGGTTTTTATAATGGAGGCTGTGAGTGTTATTCTTCAAGTTTCTTCTTTCAAGTTAAGAAAGAAAAGAATCTTCAAAATGGCACCAATTCATCATCACTTCGAACTTATAGGCTGGAAGGAGCCAAAGATAATAGTTCGTTTTTGGATCCTTACATTCATTTTTGTCCTTTTAGGTTTATCCTTGCTTAAAATAAGATGAATAGATCTCTCATTCTTGGTTACGGTATAACAGGCAAATCTTTTGAAAATTATCTCTTACATCTTGGGGAGAAATTTGACATCTATGATAAGAGATCAATTTCCAAAACATCTAAATCATTGAAAAATAAGATTAATTTCAACCAATATAATGCTATTTACATTTCTCCAGGCATTAATTTTAAGAAAGAATTTTCAGAAATAAGTACTAAAAATTTAAATTTTGTAACAGATTTGGATATATTTTTTAAAGAGAACAAATCTTTCAAAATTGGAATAACTGGGACAAATGGCAAGAGCACGCTTGCATATTATCTTGAGCAGCTTTTAAATGAGGTTTCATCAGCAGTTGCATTGGGTAATTATGGAGAGCCTTTGCTAAACAACCTTAGTCACAGAAAAAAATATTCCATTATTGAAGTTTCAAGTTTTCAGTTAGAAAAAATGCAAAACAACTTTTTTGATTTAAGTATCATTACCAATATTAAAAGGGATCACATTGATTTCCATGGAAGTTTTAAATCTTATAAGGATAGTAAATTTAAAATCTTACGAGAGGGAATCAGGAATATAGTCTGGAATGATGAAAATGATTTGAATTATTTAGCGTTCAAAATTCTAGATTATTTAAAGCCAAATCATAATCTAAAAAATTTTAAACTAGATAATCTTCCCCATCGGTTAGAAACATTTAAGGAAGGGTTTATTAATGACTCCAAATCCACAAATCTTTCATCTTTAGATTTTGCATTAGATAAGCTTTGTTTTTCAGGTATTTTAGTTTTATGTGGCGATCCAAAAAAAGAGAACTATATGAGACATAGGATATGTGGTCCAAAAAAAATTTTAATTTTTGGTAACCATGCTTCTGAACTTAATAAATTAATTGAGCATGAGGAAAAAATAATATTCAAAGACCTTGATTCGTTGCTCAAATATATTTTACAAATAAAAAAAAGGGGACTGAAAGTTCTGTTTTCTCCAGGTCATCCAAGTGGTGATGATTTTAAGAATTTTCATGAAAGAGGAAATTATTTCAAGAAAAAAGTCAATGAATACTTTAGTTAAGCAAAAGGAAAGTTTGCTAGATTTAATTATTTTGATTCCAATTTTAGTTTTATCATCTATCAGTATTCTATATGTTTTTTCAGCATCAAATGTAACTGCCTATGAAAATTTTAGTAACTCATTCTTTTATGTTGAAAGACAAATGGTGGCACTAGCAATAGCATTGATTTTATTTTTTGCTTTTTTATTTGTGCCTATTTCTTTCTACCGAAAATATGGTTTACTACTTTTCTTTTTATCCTCAGTATTGTTATTAATAGTGTTGTTTCCTGGAATTGGGAAAATGGTAAATGGAAGTAGAAGGTGGCTTGACTTTGGTTTCATCAATATACAACCATCTGAGATAGCTAAGGTCTTCGTGCCTTTATATTTATGCAGTTACTGTCTTAGAAGAAAAGAACAGCTTGAAAGTTCCTGGAGAGGGTTTTTAAAACCAATTTTGATTACATCAATAATAAGTATTTTGCTTTTTTTTGAACCAGATATTGGTGCAATGGTTGTTATTTTTGCTATAGGCATTTCAATACTATTCATTGGAGGAGCAAAATTATCTCAGCTTGGCATTCTCTCATTAATATTTTTTTTGCTGGTATCAATATTTGTATATTTCAACGCAGAGAGATTAGATAGAGTATTAGAATTTTCAAACCCTTGGGATAATCAACAAGGATCAGATTATCAGCTTATTAATGCTTTAATTGCTTCAATACAGGGGGGTTTCTTTGGTTTAGGCATTGGAGAAAGCACTCAGAAGTACTATTTTCTTCCTGAGGCGCATACTGACTTCATCTTCTCAATATACATCGAAGAAACAGGATTGTTGGGATTATTGTTATTGCTATCATCATATTTAATTATTTTGGGCCGACTTTATTATTTGGCTGAAAGATCTATGAAGAAAAACTTTTATTTCAACAGTCTTATAATTACAGCTTTTGCTGTCACCTTTTTTTTCCAAACAGCCCTAAATGTATTTGTAAATCTTGGTTTAATTCCAACAAAAGGTCTCGCACTTCCTTTTATAAGCTATGGTAGGAGTAGTGTTATTATGAATTTTATTGCTCTAGCTATTATGCTGAGGGCAAGTTGGGAATTTAGAAATAATTTAAGATGAAAATAGCTATTTTTGCTGCAGGAACAGGAGGCCATATATATCCAGCTCTATCTATAGCTGAGAACTTTAAAAAAGAAGAAGTTCTATTTTTTGCATCAAGTCGAAAATTAGAAAAAGATATTTTTGCTAAAACTAACTACCAGGTAATCCATTTAGATATAGAGGGTTTTCGTGGGAAATCTGTTCTAAAAAAAATAATCTTTCCGCTGGCAGTATCTTTTAATTTATTCAAGGTTTTGTTTGAGCTTATTAGGTTCAAACCATCAAAAATTCTTATATTAGGAGGCTACATTTCAATTCTGGGATTGTTGGCAAGCAAGATTCTTTTTAAGCCACTTTTTTTACATGAACAAAACTCTATCTTAGGCACTACTAATAAAATCGCATCGCATTTTACAAAAAAAAATTTTACTGCTTTTAAGATTGGAGTTAAAAAGGAAAAAAATCTTGGCAACCCAATTAGAAATCAATTTTTTAAGGATACATATTTAAGCAATCCAATAAAAAATAAGATATTGGTTCTTGGCGGAAGCCAGGGGAGCAAGTTTTTCAATAAAAACCTCCCTGAAATATTGATGAAGTCAGAAATTACTGAAAAAATAATTTTTCAAACTGGCAATCAAGCCCATCTTATTGATAATAAAAAAATTCAATTCAGAAATTTTATAGATAATTTGCCAGAGTTATTTTCTCAAACAAAATTTGTAATTTGTAGATCTGGAGCATCAACAGTCTCTGAGCTTCAAGCTTATGGTATGCCAGCTTTACTTTTCCCATTGTCTAATTCTATTGACGATCATCAAAAAATTAATGCAGAAAGCTATTCTAATAATGATTCTGAAATGGTTTTTAATGAAAAAGACTTCAACCCTGAAGACTTTTTAGGACAATTAAATAGATTTAATTCAAGAGATTTAAAAGAATTGAGCAAAAGGATCAAGAAAGATTTACACTGTGATGCAGCAATTAAAATAGCAAATGAAATTAAGCAAGATTAAAAACATACACTTTGTTGGTATAGGTGGAGTGGGCATGGTTGGTATTGCAGAAATGTTGCTTAACCAAGGTTTTTCAATATCTGGAAGCGACATAGTAAAAAATAAAAATACAGAAAGATTATCTAAAATGGGAGCAAAGATCTTTCTTGATCATAATAAAAAAAATGTTTTGGATGCCGATGTAGTTGTTTTTTCATCGGCTGTTGGAAGGTCAAATCCTGAAATAAAAGCAGCAGAAATATTGAATAAAACTATAATTCCTAGAGCTGAGATGCTGTCGAGTTTGATGAGAGGCTTTCATAGTATTGCTGTTGCTGGCTCACATGGAAAAACATCAACAACAAGTCTTATCTCGAATATTTTTATCAAAGCAAACCTTGACCCTACTTATATTATTGGAGGAAAAATTTTAGGCCAAGAATCAAGAAGTATTCTTGGTGCTAGTGATTACATTATTGTCGAGGCAGATGAAAGTGATGCATCTTTTCTGCACCTAAGCCCAGAAATTAGCGTAGTGACAAATGTGGATAATGATCATTTAGACTTTTATGAGAATAATCCATTAAAGCTGCAAAAAACATTTCATCAATTTCTAGAAAACCTCCCTTTTTATGGAACTGCTGTAATTTGTATTGATGATATTGGCGGGCAAAAACTATTCGAGGAATTATCAAGGCCTAAAATTTCATATGGTTTCAAAAAATCATCAAATTTCTACATCAAAAGCTTGAAACAACTCAAAAACTATCAAGAGTTTTCAATAGTAAATAATTCAAATGGAAAAGAAGTTAAGTTGAAGCTTAAAATAGCAGGAAGACATAATGCACTGAATGCTACTGCAGCCTATATAGTTGCAAAACAAGCTGGTATTAATACGAGGTTAATAAAAGATTCTCTTGCAAGTTTTGGCGGTGTGTCACGGAGACTGGAAGAAAAAGGAAAATTAAAAATTAATAATAAAAATATAAAATTGGTAGATGACTATGGACACCACCCAACAGAAATAACTGCTACGATTGATGCACTTAAATCCTCAAACAGAAACAAAAAAATTAATATGATTTTTCAGCCTCATAGATATTCCAGATCTTCTATGCTATTTGATGACTTTGTTGACTGTTTATCAAAATTACACCTAGTAATCCTTATGGATATATACCCTGCTGGAGAACAGAATGTTAAAGAAATCTCTTCATATGATTTTGTAAATGCATTAAGAAAAAAAGACGTTAAGGCGTTTTTCGCAAAAAATCTTGAGGAGATATCTAAAATTCTTGAACATGAAGTAAAAAATGATGAGATTCTTGTTACACAAGGGGCTGGAAATATAGTTGATATATCGAACTCACTAAAAGCTCTTTATAAATGAAAGATATAATTATTCTCTTTGGAGGCAATTCTGATGAAAAAGATATTTCGCATTTATCAGCCAATTCAATATATAAGAATATAGATCAAAATAAGTTTAATGCTCAGCTTATAGATATTAATGATCTCAATTTAAATGAAATCTCTAAAGATGTAATTTTTTTTATTGCTGTGCATGGAGCTGGTGGAGAAGATGGCTATATTCAAAAACTACTCTCACATAATGGATTTAAATTTACCGGGTCTGATTATCAGTCTACTAAAAATTGTTGGGATAAGGCTCTATCTAAGAAAATTTTGATTGAAAATAATATAAACACTCCAAATTATCTCACTGTAAAAAAAGGTGAGAGTATAAATTTTCAAGATGGTTTGTTTAAAGAAACTGAAGATTTTTTTGTAAAGCCAGCAAAAAATGGGTCAAGTTTAGGTGTTTCAAAAGTTAAGAATATTAAGGATTTAAGTTTGGCAGTTCAGAATGCGAAGAAATACTCTGATGAAGTAATCATTGAAGAGTGTTATGGAGATAATGAATATACGGTCGCGATTTTAAATGGTGTGGCTTTAGAGCCTCTAGAAATTTTGCCAGATCCCCAACGAAATTTTTATGATTATAAGGCAAAATATGTTTCTGGAGAGACAAAAAAGGTAGAAATTATTGATAGAAGGCTAGTTGAAAATCTAAAAAAATTAGCTGTTAAGGCATTTTATAGTCATGAGTGTAATACTTGGGGAAGAGTTGACTTTGTTGCTAAAGACAGCAAGATTGGTGTTCTAGAGATAAACACTGTTCCAGGTTTTACTGAAAAAAGCCTTGTCCCATTAGCTGCAAAAAAATCTGGTATTGATTTTCAACAACTTATAACTGAAATAATTGAAGACGCGTTTTAATATACTCTTATCACTATTGTTGATGGCTTTATTATTATTGAGCATAGCTCTTTTACAAAAAGAGGAAATAAGAATATCTAAATCTCAATATGATCCTTCATGTAATTTATGCCAAATAAAACTAAAGAAGAGTTTCTATAATGACTATGATTACGAAAAATTTCTTAAGTCACTCGATTGGGTTAAATCTGTCAATAAAAATCAAAAATTCCAAACTATTGAGTATGAAGTAATTTTTAAAAAACCACTCTTCTCGTATAGAAATGGATTATTTTATGATGAAAATCAAGAGATTTTCTTTCACCCAACAAATGAATCAATTCCTAGATTGAGTTTTGATACGGAAAATTTTACAAGTGAAGATTTTAAGGCAGCAATTGAAATTAAAAGCAATATGAAAGGGTTTGTACATTTATCGCATAGCAAGATTTCTGGTTGGACCATACACTTTAAGAATCTCATTGTAAAAATTGGAAAAAATAACATCAAAGAAAGACTCGATAGGTTAAAAATAGTTTTCATTAATTATGAAGAAAATAATTTAAATAATAAAATCCTAGATTTAAGATACAAGGATGGTTTTACTATTGCTGAAAAATGATTTGCATTGTTGATTTAGGAACGTCAAAAATAAGCTCCTTGCTTATTGATAATATTCATAACAAAGAGATAAAAGCATTCTCCTCTATTGAGACTCTAGGTATAAAGAAAGGATCAATTGTAAACATTGGTGCCACTTCTGATTCTATTGCGAAATCAATAAAGAAACTTGAAGAGCAATCAGGAGAAAAAATAAAGGAAGTCAATATAGCCTTTTCAGGTGAGCAAATTTCAAGTACAAATTCAAATGGTCCTGTTGTAATAGGGCAAAAAGAAGTTACTGCATCAGACATTCAGGATGCATTGAAAATTTCATCAACAATGAAGGTTCCTAGTGATAAAACTTTGCTTTCAGTAATGCCAATTGAGTATATAGTTGATGGTCAGCCGGGCATAATTGATCCAATGGGGATGAATGGAGTAAGGTTGGAAGCAAGAACACATCTTGTTTATTGTTCACAAAATACAAAAAATAATATTTCGAAGTGTGTTGAGGAGATAAATAATTTAAAAATTAAGAAATATTTTTTTAATCAACTTGGAGTAGCAGAATCAACACTTTCAAGCGATCAGAAAGAGCTTGGAGTTTGTTTAATTGATGTTGGAGCTGGAACAACTGACATGACTGTATATAAGGATGGTTCAATGTGTTTCTCAAAAGTTTTGCCCAATGCTGGTGATTACATAACTGAATCAATAGCTATAAACCTTAAAATTCCTTCCAACCAAGCAGAAGAAATAAAGAAAAAGTATGGTTGTGCAATGGCTGAACTTGCCTCAAATGAGCAATTAAAAATAACTGATGTTAGTAGTGGTAGTGAAACAAAGATTTCGAGAGAAGTTTTAGCTGAAATTATTCAACAGTCACTTACAAATATACTGAGGTACTGTATTAATACAATTGAAGAAAATGGTTTTAAAGATCACATACCTGCTGGGTATGTAATTACTGGCGGAACTGCCAATCTGGAAGGTATAAAAAAGCTTGGTTGTTCAGTGACACAATCTTCATTCGGTATAGGGCTTCCTACAATCTGCAAACCTTCTAAATCCAATCAACTAATTAAACCACAATTTAGCGCAATACTGGGACTTATCCAATTTTATGCACAAGAACAAAATAAAGAGTTTACCTTTAATCAATCCAAGGGTATCATAGGCCAGATTGTTGAATGGATTAAATCTGAATTATGATACAAAACTACGAGTTAATGATCTTGCTGAATCCAAATACCATGGATCAAGTAGATGATTTTATAAAAGGATTAGAAGATATCATTAACTCTGAAAAAGGCAACTTGGTTGAAAAAAAGTTGCTCGGAAAAAGGCAACTTGCATATCCAATTAACAATATGAATTATGCTAACTACGTTCATTTAGACATAGAAGTAAATTCCGAAACACTTACAGTGCTTGAAGAGAAGTTCAAGTATGATCAAAATGTATTTCGACATTTAACAGTAAAGATTTCAAAATGACTGAAGAAAAAAAAATAAAATTAAGTTACAAAGATCCAGAATCTCTTAAGCAGTTTATATCTGAAAATGGAAAAATACTTTCTTCAAAATACACAAGACTTAATGCCAAAGACCAAAGAAAACTTACAAAAGCAGTCAAAAAGGCAAGAATACTTGGTTTTTTACCATTCACTGACAAGCACAAAACAGAGGAGAACTAATGAAGGTAGTTCTTGTAACTAAAATTAAAAATTTAGGTGATATTGGTGACATTGTTGATGTCAAAGCAGGCTTTGCAAGAAACTTCTTACTTCCATATCATAAGGCGCTTCCAGCTACAGATGCCTACATCAAAGATTTTGAGGAAAAAAAGGAAGAATATCTCAAAAAAGCTCAAGATGAGCTTTCTTTAGCTGAAGCAAACTCAATCGCTTTGGATAAAATGACCATCTCAATTTCTGCAAATGCGCAAGAGAGTGGTTCTCTTTTTGGCTCAGTAGGAATTACAGAAATCTTGGATGCAATTCATGCCGAAGGTCATGATTTTGTTAAGAGAGCATCTATTATCATGCCAACTGGCCCGATAAAAGAGGTCGGAGAATTTGAGGTAAACGTTGAACTTCATCCAGAAATAGTTAAATCTATATCTATAGAAGTAAAAGCAACGTAATGCCAAGTAACATTGAAGTAGAACAAGCCGTATTAGGGGCATTGTTATTATCCAAAGAAAAATATCCAGAAGTTGATGC
>MDSW01051914.1_pt1 | contig 15173 bp, 9 predicted proteins | sample 811171 | NCBI WGS metagenome assembly MDSW01 (sample SAMN05326641, study PRJNA326480) | marine metagenome | isolation source: seawater | place: Atlantic Ocean: North West | collected 2012 | reverse complement strand
ATTTTTGTTTAAAAAGTGGAGGAATGCGAGACATTTTTGACCGATCCATGATGGTTTAAAATATGTATCAATAGTGCTTTTGTTTTCGATAAAAAATGATATTACGGAAGTAATATTGGGTGTTGTCCAATAATTTTTTATATAGGCTTCACCTAGCCCAATTTCGCCTTTAAAGAAGAGTTCTTTAAATAGCCAGGTGTGATGGATATGAATTTCAGCCGTTTTTGTATTTTCTTTGTCGCCATAATAAAATGTTTCTTGGCTGGGTAGCGTAATTTTAAGTGAATTGTTTGTACATTTTTTTAATATGGTATCTATTTTATCAAATACTTTTTGATTGAATTTAGTCATTTTCATTGGTCTTATTGTATATTTACTAGATGGCATTGGTTTACTCCATGCAGTTAATTTTTTTTTATAATATAGGTGTAATGCTTCTTTTAAAATACGTGGCATTACTAGTAATGAGTCCAAAGGAAATAGTATAGCAGTTTTTAGTAGTTCTAATCTACTTAAATTATATTTTTTGCCAGAAACATTTGCCCAAAATATTTGAATATTGTCTTTTTGATATGAAATAGTAATTGTAAGTCGGTTTGTTGTTTCTTGAATACAAAATTCATATTCGCCGGTTTCATTAAAGAATGGGGACACATGAAATTGTTTTTTTGTAGAAAAGTAATAGTTGTTTTCTGTTTTTTTTGATAGCGGCATGCTGTAGATATGGTGTTCATGGTAGGTATTGCTGACTTCTGCAACACAATGGCATAGTGTTTGATTGTGGTAACAGAGGTAAAAATGAACAGGGCGAAATGATTTTTTTAAGAAACGGGGCATGGTGATTAATAGTACTGTTTCATAATGGGGAATGTAGGGGGCTAGTTTAGTTTGAATGGAATTCGTATTGTCTTCAAGATAATCTGAATCAAAGATAGAAAATAAGTTACATGTGTTGTAGCCCAGAAATGAGTATAATGTTTTTTTGTTGAGTAGTTTTAATGGGATTCCAAGCATATAAAATGGGTATGAAAATTTGTGGTGGACGGGTGTGTTGCGGACGTGAGTAGTGCTGCCTCTTAAAATAAATGGATTCATAAGTAGCAGTTTAGTTTTTCTGCAATATTGACAGCAGATTTTACACCATCTTCGTGAAAGCCATTCCCAAAATAGCTGCCACAAAAATAGGTGTTTTGTTGACCATTTAGTGTATCTAATTGGTTTTGAGTATTTACTGAATCTTTGGTGTAGATGGGGTGAGTATAGTTGATTTTTTTAATTATTTTTGATTGATTAATACTTTCTGAGAGATTAAGTGATGTGAAATAATCTGTTGAGGTTTGCAATTTTTGTAGTCGGTTCATGTAATAGGTCATGGTAAGTTTTTCAGTAGAATCACTTTGTTTGACTAGCCATGATGCCCAGGCATTGCGCTTGGGTGGCATGACGCAAATATCGGTGTGTAGTGTGACTTCGTTGGTTGAATAGTGCCATTGGGAGAGCAGTGCCTGTTCTTGAGGTGTGGGATGTTCTAATAAAGCTAATGCGTCGTTGGCGTGGGTGGCAATAACGATTTTATCAACAGAATGTTTATTATTTTTAGTGTCAATAACTTGAATGTTTTGAGCTGTTCGTTGGATTGTTTGGATGGGACAATCCATATAAATTTTTCCAGAGAACTGATTTAAAAATTGAGTGATATATTGAATGCTGCCGCCAGTAATGCTTCGCCATTTTGGACGATTTTTAATGGTGAGTAGTTTGTGGTTTTTCCAAAATGAAAAGAAGGTATGGGCGGGATACTCTAAAATTGTATGGACGGGACATGACCATATTGCTGCGGCCATAGGGAAGAGATAATGATCTAAAAAAAACTTTGAAAATGAATGGTGTTTTAAAAATTGGGAAAGCGAAATGTTAGTAATTTGATTGTTGTTTAATTTTTCTAATATAGTGGTATTAAATTTTTTAATTTCAATTAGAAAGCTTAGAAATTTTGGTGATAGTAGATGTTTTTTTTGAGAAAATAGTCCTGTTGGAAAGTCGCTTGCATACCAAAAGTTTTTTAAAGGATTGTAGTAGCCAAATGACATGTCGGATTCATTGTAGGCGACGTTTAGTTGGTTAATAAATTTACAAAAGAGGGGATAATTAAGTTCGTTAAAGACAATAAATCCGGTATCTATTCCGATGTTATGGGTTGTAATGGTGTTACTGTGTCCGCCAAGTCTATTGTTTTTTTCAAATAAAATAACGTCATAGCGTTGTTGAAGTAGATAAGCGGCTATAATACCTGAAATACCGCTGCCGATAACCCCTATTTTTTCTTTGGCCATAATGGGAGTATGCTATCATTTTTGCGTTTAAAATTGAATGCTATTATGTTTTTTTAAATTTAATTTAAGCTTAAATTGATATCAAGTTCTTTTTGAGTAAATTTTAATGTAATGGTAATGCTATGATGTTTACGTACAGTGTCATTAACTTCTTTGTTTATATTGTTATTTATTTCCCAATTGGATTCGGGGTTCATCGGTAGGTTGCTGTGGTTATTTTGATTCATTATAATTTTCTCCTTATTGTGATGTATACCACCTTTTTTTATGGTTTAAACATTTTTTTGAGTGTTCTTTATTATTTGTGGTTTTTTAAATTGTTTATTAATTTGTTGATACTTTTTTTAAAGTTATGCCATTGTCCTAGTAATATTGATTTGATCATTTTTAATAGATTATGGCTTTGTTGCGAAATGCCTAATCTTCACAATTTTCAATTTCGTTATGGTGCTCCGTACCACCGCCTCAGGCGATAAATTGTAAATCTTAAACCTTTAGCGACATCGCAATCGATCGCGTTTTTCTATTTTGCGACAGTCCCATTATAGCCGATGGGTTTTTCTAATTTGGGTTTTTATTTTTATTTCTTTTTTAAAACTCTTTGAATATATTTTTTATTCGTCATAGAATATAATGATATGGTACGTCCCACTAACTTATATCAATTATTTGTAAATTCAGCACAATTTTATTCAGAATCTGCTGCATTGATTTATTATTATGAAAATCAATGGGTTGAAATTTCATATGAAGTGCTTTGTCAAAAAATTGATTATTTTTCAGGTTTTTTAAGTGATAAAGGGGTGCAAAAAGGGGATAGAATTGGATTATATATGGAAAATCGTCCAGAGTGGGTTATTGCGGATATGGCTGCTTATCGTTTGGGTGCGGTGGTTGTTCCGATTTATCCGACTTTGTCTGAGCAAGAAGTGGCCTATATTGTGAATGATTCTGAAATGAAATTGCTTATTTTAGATTCACAATTACGCTTTAATATTGCAGTTAAGTTATTTAATTGTTCTTTGTTAAAATATATTGTGAATGTGGGGTCTATTGCGCATGATAATGCCACTTATATTTATTCATTTGTTGATGTTTGTGCTCAGAAATTAGTGACGCAACAATGTGATGTTGATTTAAATGATCTTGCGAGTATTGTTTATACGTCTGGTACAACAGGAGAACAAAAAGGGGTGATGTTAACGCATGGTAATTTTTTGGCTAATGTGACTGATATTTTGTCAGTGTATGATCTTTCTTCTGCAGATAAAGCCTTGTCTTTTTTGCCTTTGTCTCATGTTTTTGAGAGGACAGCGGGTTATTATACGTTAATTGCGAAGGGAGTGACGATTTGTTATGCACAAAGTCATTTAACAGTCGCACAAGATTTGCAAACGATTAAACCAACAGTGATTGTAAGTGTCCCACGTTTATATGAAAAAATTTATGCAAAAATTATGACGCAAACGGTGGGTTTGAAAAAACAACTGCTAGATTGGGCGGTAGCGGTTGGACAAAACAATGGCATTCGATCTTGGGTTGCAAATCAGCTTGTGTTTAAAAAAATACTTGCTAAAACAGGAGGTAAGCTTCGTTTTTGTGTTTCGGGTGGGGCGCCTTTGGCCGGTCATTTATGTTCTTTTTTTGATGCGATTGGATTATTGATTTTAGAGGGGTATGGTTTGACGGAGACATCGCCAGTTGTTGCTTGTAATGCAGAAAGTGATTATAAGTTTGGAACAGTGGGTCAGCCATTGCCGACGGTTTCGTTACGGGTAGCAGAAGATGGTGAATTGATTGTATATGGACCAAACGTGATGAAAGGATATTGGAAAAAAGAGGCCGAGACGAAACAAGTGATTGCTGATGATGGTGGTTTTATGACGGGGGATCTTGTAAAAATCGATCATGAGGGGTATGTCAGTATTGTGGGGCGTAAAAAGCATTTAATCGTTTTATCTAATGGTAAAAATATTGCACCGAACTATATTGAATCTGTATTACTTAAAAGTAACTTTATTGATCAAGTGATGGTTGTTGGTGATTGTCGAAAATTTTTGAGTGCGTTGATTGTTCCCAATTGGGAGTTGGATCAATTGAAAAGTTATGATTCAACGATGATGATGACGTTGATTCAATCTGAATTGGATTTTTATCAGTTGTCACTTTCTAATTATGAACGGGTTAAAAAATTTACGATTGTTAATGACCCCTTTACACAAGATTCCGGAGAATTAACGCCTACTTTAAAATTGAAGCGGGATATTATTTTGCAGAAGCATGGGCATTTGATTGAATTGATGTATAATGATTAATAGTTATTTACATAAGATAATTATATGATTATGAATAAAGAAAGATTAGCAATTATTGATGGTTTGCGGACACCATTTGTTAAAGTAGGTGGTGAGTTCAAGTCAGTTCCAGCAGATGTGTTGTGTTCAGTGGTGCTTCGCGAGTTATTATATCGTGTTCCTGTGGACCAGGCTCATGTTGATCATGTTGTGTTAGGTAATGTTGCACAACCGGGTAATGCGGCTAATATTGCGCGTGTGATTGCCTTAAAGGCCGGTTTGAATCAAGTGATACCAGCGTATACGGTTCATCGTAATTGTGCGTCTGGAATGGAGTCCTTGTCGACTGCAGCGAATATGATTTTTTCAGGAGAAGCAGAAATTGTGGTTGCTGGGGGGACGGAGTCGATGTCGAATATTCCGCTATTATTTAATTCACAGATGACTGCTTTTTTTGAACAGTTGTTTAAAGCGAAGACTTTATCACAAAAATTACGTGTGTTGATGCGTTTTCGCTTGCCGTTTTTGAAGCCGGTGATTGGGGTTGTTCAAGGGTTGACTGATCCAGTATGTGGGTTAGTAATGGGGATGACGGCTGAAAATATTGCGAAAGATTTTATGATTTCACGTTCTGATCAAGATGAGTTTGCATTACAAAGTCATCAACGGGCAGTGACGGCAGAGTCAGATCAGTTTTTTGATGCGGAGCGAATGGTGTTTCCAGCGATTTTTAAAGGAATGTCTTTGGTTGACCGTGATATTGGACCACGTGAAGATCAGTCGATAGCGGCATTACAGAAATTACGGCCTTACTTTGATCGTAAAAATGGGACAGTGACTGTGGGAAATGCCTGTCCGTTGACGGATGGAGCGGCGGCGGTTTTGGTCATGTCGGAATCTAAAGCGAAGGCGTTGGGTTTAACGCCATTGGGATATGTCAAAGGGTTTGCGTATTCTGGTTTAGACCCCTCTCGTATGGGATTAGGACCTGTTTATGCGATGAATAAAGTATTTCAAAAGACAGGGTATCGTTTAGCAGATATGGATTTAATTGAGATTAATGAAGCATTTGCAGCACAGGTATTGGGATGTGTGAAAGCATGTGCGGATCAAACATATTGTCAAAAATACATGAATACGGATGCCATGGGTGATATTGATATCGATCGTTTAAATGTTCATGGGGGAGCGATTGCTTTGGGGCATCCTGTGGGAACGAGTGGTACACGTATTATTTTAACATTGTTACATGCTTTGAAGCGACGAGGTCAGCATCGCGGTGTGGCTTCCCTTTGTATTGGCGGTGGTCAAGGTGGTGCTTGTATAGTAGAAACGGAGTAAATGATGAGTCGTGATATTACTTTGACAGAAAATAATAAGATTAAATATCTAACAATTAATATGTTAGATAATAAAGTTAATGTGTTAACGTCCACTTTGATGAATCAGTTACAAGCTATATTTACAGATTTAGCAACTCAAGATTTAAAGGCCTTAGTGATTGCAAGTAATAAACCCGGTATTTTTATAGCGGGTGCCGATATTAATGAAATTAAAGATATAACTGATGATCAAGATGCAGCTACTAAGGCACGTCAGGGACAGGCTGTTTTAGATCAACTTTCCTTATTACCATTTCCAACGATTGCAGCGATACAAGGGGCATGTTTGGGTGGTGGATGTGAGTTAGCCTTGGCCTGTGATTATCGGGTGGCCTCTGAAAGTAGTTTAATTGGGTTACCTGAAGTGAATTTGGGTATTATTCCGGGGTTTGGAGGGACGCAGCGTTTACCAAAATTAATTGGTCTACAGCGTGCCTTGCCACTTATTTTAAAAGGCAAATCAGTTAAGGCAAAGCAAGCGTATCACCTTTGTTTGGTTGATGATTATTTATCAGATGTTTTTTTTGATAGTCAATTAGATGTGTTTGTTCAGCGGGTATTTGATTCGAAAGAAGTTAAATTGATTCAGAAGAGACGGCGTTTAAAAGGAATTGCTCGTTTTTTAGAGGCGAGTTTTATCGGTCGTTTGATTATTTTTTATCAAGCTAAAAAAACGGTTATGAAAGCGACTAAAGGGCATTATCCTGCGCCATTACAGGCTTTAAAATCGGTTCGGCATGGGTTTTCTCGTTCATTAAGAAAGGGTTTATTGCGAGAAGCAAAATTGTTTTCATCCTTAGCGGTCAGTCGGTTATCTAAAAATCTGATACAGTTATTTTTTATTAATGAGTCTTTAAAAAAGTATGATGGTGATATTGCTGAAGATGTTTCAATTAAATTGTTGAATTCATGTGGTGTTTTAGGTGCGGGTTTGATGGGGGGCGGAATTGCGTGGTTGATTTCGTCACAGAATCGGTCGGTTCGGCTTAAAGATATTCAATGGGATGCGATTCGGCAGGGTTATAATGAATCTCGAAAAATTTATGATGGGTTACGTAATCGGAAGCGTTTAAAATCGTTTGAATGTGATTTAAAAATGTTGCAATTGAGTGGTGGGTTAGATTATGTGGGGTTTGATAAAGTGGATGTTGTGATTGAAGCAATTATTGAAGATATCGATGTAAAAAAGACGGTATTTCAAGAGCTTGAAGGTCAGGTGGGTGATGATACGATTATTGCGAGTAATACGTCTGCTTTATCTATTACAGAGATGGCGTCTGATTTGCGTTGTCCAGAGCGATTTATTGGGATGCATTTTTTTAGTCCAGTTCATCGGATGCCTTTAGTAGAAATTATTCCGGGACAAAAAACGTCTCCAGAGACGATTAAGTCGATGGTTGTGTTTGCTAAACAACTTAAAAAGACCCCAATAGTGGTTCAGGATTGTCCAGGTTTTTTGGTGAATCGTATTTTGATTCCTTATGTCAATGAAGCGGTATATTGTTTACAAGATGGGTTGAGTGTTGAACAAATTGATACTGTTATGACTGATTTTGGTATGCCGTTGGGCCCTCTTGCTTTAGCAGATGAAGTTGGATTAGATGTCGGTAGTAAAGTCGCTAAAATATTAGAGGTAGGATATGGTTCACGAATGAAAGTATCTCCTTTATTTGATGTGTTTTGTAATCAGATGGGGTTATTGGGTAAAAAAGAGGGCGAAGGTTTTTATGTTCATAAAGGAAAAAATAAAGTGGTTAATTTAGATGTGACTGTTGCGATTCAACCTTATGTTAATTTGAAAAAAGATTTGATGGGTAAAAATGATTGTTTGGATCGCTTATTGTTGATTATGCTTAATGAAGCGGCGCGCTGTTTAGACGAGGGGGTCGTTGCATCGCCTGAATTATTGGATATGGCGATGGTGATGGGCACAGGGTTTCCGCCATTTAGAGGAGGCTTATGTCGCTATATTGATGAACAGGGCGTGGCAACTATTTTGGAGCGACTTTCTTTTTTTGAAGATCAACTGGGAGAGCGGTTTAGTCCGTCTGCTGCGTTAAAAGAACTCGCTCATTCTAATAATACATACTATATTTAACATGGATTATCGTTTATATGTTTAAATAATTCTTAATATTGGTATTTTTATTGATATAACTATTTTTAATCTAAAGGAGTACTTTTAATGTCTAATGAATTTTTTGTTTTTTTAAATACATCATATGGCTGTTGGTTGTCTGTTGTTTTTTTAGCGGGACTTATATATTTTGGGGCGCCTCTTTTATTAGTGAGCAGTTTTATTTTGTTGATGATGTGGGTTTGGGCGGTTTCATTTAACTTTCTTTTGGCAAGTGTCGTAGTTTTGGCTGTTATTTCAGTTCCTTTTATTAGATGTTATTTATTGAGTTTCCCTTTATTTAAGTTGATTAAATCGTTAAATATTTTACCCACAATTTCATCGACTGAGCGTACTGCAATTGATGCGGGTACAACGTGGGTAGATGCAGAATTATTTTCGGGTCGGCCATCATTTAAAACATTGATGACGCAGCCTTATCCAGATTTAACAGATGAAGAACGTGCATTTTTGGATGGTCCGTGTGAAACCTTATGTCAGATGGTAAATGACTGGGATCTTCATTGTCAAAAGGAGTTTTCTAGTGAGGTTTGGGAGTATATGAAAAAAGAGAAATTTTTTGGTTTTATTATTCCTAAAAAATATGGAGGGTTAGAATTTTCAGCCTCAGCTAATAGTGCGGTTGTTGCGAAGTTAAGTGGTTGTTCAGCACCATTGGGTATTACGGTGATGGTTCCTAATTCTTTGGGGCCCGCAGAGTTACTGACGCATTATGGAACAGAAAAACAAAAAGAATATTATTTACCCCGTTTAGCAAATGGAGAAGAGATTCCCTGTTTTGCCTTGACTGAGTCTTTAGCGGGTTCGGATGCGGGAGCGATGCAGTCCTCGGGCCAGTTATATAAGGGTGCTGATGGAAAGCCTTGGATTCGGTTAAATTGGAATAAGCGCTATATTACTTTAGCTGCGATTTCAACTTTATTGGGTTTGGCGTTTAAATTAAGTGATCCTGATAATATTTTAGGTCAAGGACAAGATTTGGGCATTACATGTGCATTGATTCCCACGGATACGCCAGGTGTTGTTATTGGTCGCCGTCATAATCCATTAAATGTACCGTTTTATAATTGTCCGACGAGTGGAGTGAATGTAGAAGTTTCGTTGGATGCTGTGATTGGTGGTCGTGATGGAGTGGGGCAAGGCTGGAAAATGTTAATGGAATGTTTATCAGCAGGTCGTGGGATTTCTTTACCGGCGAATTGTTCGGGAGGATCTAAGCAATTATTGCGCGTTGTGAGTGCCTATTCAGCGATCCGTAAGCAGTTTGGTTTGCCGATTGGTAAGTTTGAGGGGATTCAAGAAAAGTTAGCGGAGATAGTCGGGGTGACGTATTTATTAGAAGCGACGCGTCGGTATACCTGTGGTGGTTTGGATAGTGGGGCGAAGCCGGCAGTGGTTACTGCGATTGCGAAGTATAATTTTACGGAATTGTATCGCAAAATATTAAATCATGGCATGGATATTCAAGCAGGTGCAGCTATTTCTTTGGGGCCGCGTAATTTGTTGGCACATGCTTATTTTGCGGCACCCATTAGTATTACGGTTGAAGGAGCAAATATTTTAACCCGGACATTGATGGTTTTTGGTCAAGGTGCGATTCGGTGTCATCCTTATGTTTTGGGACAAATTAATGCTCTTGAAACGAATAACTTATCATTATTCAATACGGCATTTTGGGGACATGTTGGACATGTTATACGTAATAGTATTCGGTTGGGATGGTTGAGTTTGACACGTGGATATTTAGTATTGACGCCAGGTGGTCCGATGCGTCGTTATTATCAAAAGTTATCTTGGGCTTCGGTTCAATTTGCAGTATTTGCTGATTTAGCGATGTTAACTTTAGGGGGTGACTTGAAGCGTAAGGAGCAATTGACAGGTCGTTTTGCAGATATTTTATCGTGGATGTATATGGCAACGGCAGTTTTACGTCGGTTTGAGTATGAAAAACGCCCTAAGCAGACGCGTTCAGTGGCTGAGTGGTCTTTATCTTATTCGTTTTCACATATACAAGTTGCTTTTGATCTTATTTTTCAAAATATGGGTATTGTAACGTATTTACATCGGTTTGTGAGTCGGTTTAATCCCATTAGTCAGCCACCAGCTGATTCATTAACTCAAAAAATTGCGGCTCAAATACAAGAAGTAGATGGTATTCGTAACGAATTTTTTCAAGGTATACACCAATTAACTCAACCTGATGCTTATCAGACGCAGTTAGAGGCTGCGTTTCGTGCAGTGAAGGAATCTGAAGTAATTTATCAAAAGGTTAAAAAAGCGGTACGAAAGGGGGTTATTAAGAAAGGGCCTATGCCCACAATGATTCAAGCGGCGCTTGATTTATCAGTGATTTCTAATTCGGAGTCTGAACAGTTAACTGAGTCTGAGCGATTAGCGGTTGAAGCGATTAAGGTAGATGATTTTTCTCAAGAAGAGTATTTGAGATAGTTTATTATATTTATTTTTAACATTGTAATTAAGATTTGGCTAATGAATTGAGTTTCATTGGTGTGTAGATTTTGGCCATATTTTTGTTGTTTTTGTATATTAAAAGATTGGTATTTTAGTTTAAAGCTATTTTTATTTGCTGTTTAATTCTTTTCTTAATTGATTTTCTAATGAAGTAAGTAATTTTTTTGCTTCTTCAGAATTTGTTTTATATTCTTTTTGTGGTTTTTTCTTTTCATTAATTGGTATTGGAGTATTCGGGTACTCATATAATAATATATGATTCCAAAGTTTTTTTAGTATTTCGTTTAAATTTTGACAAATTTTGTAAACTTTCTTTGATAAGATTAAGTTAGAATCAAGATAAAATTGTATAGTTTCCGTATAAAATGAATGTGTGCTTATTAATTCTCTTTTATTATTTTCTTCTTATTAAAGGTGTTACGTTAACAGAAGGGTGTAATTTTACTATTGTAAAGATGACTATAGATACCTCCTTAAAATTAACTAAAAAGATATGATTCGGTTAGGTTCAATAAATGGTATTAGAGGTATGCCACTTTTTTTGATAATCGATAAGATAAGAGTCAATAAGCTACAGAAAAGAGTTGGTAGATTAAGATCCTTTATAAAAAATCTAACTAAAATACATCGATTTTTTATGGTGTATTATAATTAAATGATAGTTATTTTTAATGTATTTATTGAGAAAGGGTAGATTTGATAGTGTTGAGAGTTAATTTTTTTTAATTTTAATTGGGTATTTATTTGGTGATTCGGGTGGGGGTCGAACCCACGACCACCTGATTAAAAGTCAGGTGCTCTACCAACTGAGCTACCGAATCACACTTATAAGGTTGACCATTGTAACAAACACTCTACTTTGTGTTAAGAACTTAATTTTGTGTTCATTTATTTTTCTTGTCTTTTATCCTTTTGTTGGGGTATTATTGTTAGGTTAAATTTCTGATTTTTTAAAATATAAAAAAAGGATGTCGTTATGAAAATGAATCTCCATACTCAGGTTTTTTTAGGAATTGTATTCGGTGTTTTTTCAGGTATATTATTACGAGAAAATGCAGCTTTTTTGCAACCGATCGGAGATGTTTTTATTAAGTTATTAAGAATGATGACGATTCCTGTGGTATTTTCATCTTTAGTGGTCGGGGTGATTAGTTTAGGTAATATACAAGGTTTGGGCTTTTTGGGTTTACGTACATTTGTTTATTATATTGCGACAACATCGATTGCGATATTTATTGGTTTAATTGTCGTAAATATTGTTAAACCGGGTGTTGGTGCTAATTTTCCAATGATAACATCTGACTCAGTAAATGATTTACCTGTTTCAGATTCATTTATTACTGATTTTTTTAGTCAAATTGTACCTGATAATATTATTAATGCGGCTGCTTCTGATAATCAAATGTTAAGTGTAATATTTTTTTCTGTTTTTTTTGGTATGGCATTAATTTATTTAGGTAAAAAGGCGGCGCCTGTTACATCTGTAGTGGAGTCAATTAATATGGTTGTTCTTAAAATGATTGATTGGATTATTCGTTTAGCGCCTTTGGGTGTTTTTGCTTTAATGGCGTCATTGGTGGGCCAAATGGGTATCGAGGCCTTTCGGCCATTAGCATTATATATATTGGTTGTTTTAATTGGTTTAATTATTCATGTATCGTTTGTATTATCGGGAGCTTTGATTTTTTTAGGTCAATATTCACCTATTACTTTGTTTAAACATATGTTTCCTGCATTTGCAACTGCATTTTCAACGGATAGTAGTGTGGCAACGTTGCCTGTAACGATGGATTGTTTAGAGCAAAATGTAGGTGTTTCTAAGCGTATAACAGGGTTTGTGACTCCTTTAGGAGCGACGATTAATATGGATGGTACCGCACTTTATGAAGCGGTTGCTGCAATGTTTATTGCTCAGGTATATGGCATTGATATGTCATTGACGCAGCAGTTGATGGTCGCGTTTACAGCGATTATTGCTTCGATTGGTGCAGCGGGTATTCCGAGTGCGGGTTTAGTGACTATGATTATAGTATTGCAGGCTGTTAATTTACCTTTGGAAGGGATTGGATTATTATTAGCCGTGGATCGTATTTTGGATATGTGTCGGACGACGGTTAATGTGATTGGTGATTCTTGTGGTGCGGTTGTCATTGCGCGTATGGATGGTGAACGATTTTCAAGTACGTAGTTTATGAATTAAACCGATTTATTTAAGTGTTTTTTTTTATAATTTTCGGTATACTTTGTAAGAGTAACGTTTCTTTTTAACAATTTAGGAGATATAGAAATGAACCCAAAGTATTGTATGGGAAGATTGAGGATTTTTGATTGTTTTTGTCATCAGTTTATTTTAATTGAATAGATCATTTATGTTTTTGTTTAAATTATTTAATTTTTAGCTGATGTTTTTACCTGATGTTTTAGCTTACTTAAAGCGTTATTTAAGTACTTCTCGTTATGAGCATTCATTACGCGTTGGTGAGACTGCGCGTCATTTTGCTCATTCTTATTCTCTTTCATTAGAGTCGGCATATTTAGCAGGTATACTTCATGATATTGCGAAGCCTGCAAGTCCTGATAATACGTATGGTGAGGATATTACGTTTACAGATTTTGAAATTCAGTTATATCAAGAATATCCTAAGGTATGGCATGCATTTGTTGGTCCTAAGTATGTGGCTGCGGGTTGTGGCTTTATTTCGTTTGAGGTAGCGGATGCGATTATGTATCATACAACGGGTAAGGCGGATATGTTACCTTTAACGGAAGTAGTTTATGTTTCGGATTTTGTAGAACCAGGTCGTACTACATCGGCGTCTGTTTATATCAATTCACTCGCTAAATATGATTTGGATTCTGCGATTTATGCCATTACGGTATTAAATATTAATCAATTGAAAATGCGTGGATCGAGTATTTATCCAGAGACTTTAAAGTGTTTTAATTTTTATAAGGAGCGGGTTAAAGATGATGCAAGAAAGTCTATTCTCATATCACTCGAAATCTCAGCAGACGAGTTCGGTTAAAGCAATTTTTTTGAAGCGTTTTTTTAAAATGACGTTGATTATATTAGCGTCTATTTTGGGAGTCTTTTTTTTGATTTATTCGATTCTTGTTGTCGTGACTCATATTATGTTTTTTGATTTTTTTGTTCATTATTTTCCTCAGCAGCATATGAAGGGAATTAATATTTTAGCTTTTGGTATTGATGATACAAATGGGGTTAAACGATCTGATTCGATCGTATTATTTCATTTAGATGCTAATCAAAATAAAGTGGGAGTACTATCTGTACCTCGTGATACTAAAGTAAAGGTTGAGGGTCATGGATTTACGCGTATTAATCATGCGTATGCTTATGGCGGTACACCGTTATTGCTTCAAACTGTTTCTTCATTTTTGGGTTTGCCGATTGATTATTATGTTAGGATTAATGTTAATGGTGTTTCTAATTTTATTGATCGCATTGGTGGTGTTCAGCTTAATGTTGAAAAAGATTTATTTTATGAAGATAGTGCTCAGAGTTTGAAAATTGATTTAAAAAAAGGAAAGCAGCATGTTTCGGGTCAAAAAGCTGTTGAATATATGCGTTTTCGTAGTGATCGAGACGGTGATATTGGTCGGATTCAGCGTCAACAATTGTTAATGGAATCGATAGCAAAAAAATTGACTTCGCCTAAGTTAATTTTAGAGTTACCTGTTTTGGTTCGGATGTTACGTCAATTAATTCAGACAGATATGTCTATTAAGGATATGATTTCTTTATCTTTTAAATTTTCTGAGGCATTTCGTAATGGTGCTATTAATCGTACAACTGTACCGGGTGCGGTTGTTCTGGAAAAAGGGATGAGTTTTTGGAAACCGGATATTGTTCAAATGGATCAGTTGATTGATGATGTTCTTTTGGGTTTTGGGCGAGTTAATCAACATGGGTCCGTTGTGATTGAAGATGATGTGGCAAAGGAAGATCAACGTCAGGTATTGTCTACAATGGATGTTTCTCGTATTACTGATCAGCTTGAATTGAATCAGTCTTCTTTATCTGGTATTAAATTAGAGGTATTAAATGGGTATGGTATAAAAGGAGCTGCGAGTGAAGCAGCTGATTTTTTTCGATCTTCTGGATGTGTGATTGTACGTATTGAGAATGCGGCATCGTTTGAATATGAAGATACAGTGATTGTGGATTGGAATCGAAAAGTGAAAAAGGCGCTTGATTTTTCAAGATTTATTGATATTGATCCTTCGCGTATTATTGTTTATGATAATTATGATAAGCCGATTGATTTGACGATTGTATTAGGTAATGATTGGCCAAAGTTGTTTGAAAGGTTAAGAAATAATGTCATTAACTGATTTTTTTGAATTTAAGACTCGTATTATTGAATTAGTATCTGATAAAAAAGCGATAGATATTCGAGAATATGATGTGCAAAGTCATTTATGGATTACGGATTATATCATTGTCTTGGGTGTTTCAAATGTCGTTCATTGTAAGGCGATCATTACAGAGATTACGAAGTGGGTTAATCAGATTATTGAATCTGATTTAGAT
>MDSW01058834.1_pt1 | contig 15175 bp, 9 predicted proteins | sample 811171 | NCBI WGS metagenome assembly MDSW01 (sample SAMN05326641, study PRJNA326480) | marine metagenome | isolation source: seawater | place: Atlantic Ocean: North West | collected 2012 | reverse complement strand
GCAGCGTCGGGCAAAACTACCGCGCTTATATCCAGTGGCGACATTGGGATTTATGCTATGGCAACCCTGGTGTTTGAATTGCTCGATATGCAGCTGCAAGGTAAAGAAGAACATCCCGAATGGTTAAATGTCGAGATTGAAGTGGTGCCTGGTATATCTGCAATGCAGGCAGCGGCCAGTAGAGTAGGAGCCATGCTTGGTCATGATTTTTGTACCATATCTTTATCCGATTTATTAACCCCGTGGCAGACGATTGAAAAGCGCCTACATGCTTGTGGCCAAGGGGATTTTGTTGTGTCCTTCTACAATCCTCGGTCAAAAAAGCGGGATTGGCAGATTAATGCGGCTCGCGATATTTTATTGCAATACCGTCCAGATTCAACACCTGTGGTATTGGGCCGCCAGCTAACGCGCGAAGATGAAAGCATCACTATTACCACGCTAGATAAGCTAGATGCTAAAGATGTAGATATGTTTACCTTGGTGTCAGTGGGTAATAGTGAATCTCGCCATATTGCTAATGGCGAAAAACAATGGGTTTACACTCCGAGAGGTTACAGTAAAAAGCTATGACTGTTTATTTTATCGGTGCAGGCCCAGGCGATCCGGAATTAATTACAGTAAAAGCACAGCGTTTAATTAACCAGTGTCCAGTCATTTTATATGCTGGCTCTTTGGTGCCTCGTGAGATTTTTGCAGATGTGGAAAAAAAAGCGGAAGCCATTATCGATACAGCGTCGATCAGCTTACATGAAATCATTGAACATATCGAAAAGGCCCATCAGCAAGGTAAAGATGTTGCGCGAGTGCATTCTGGGGATCCGTCTTTATATGGCGCTATTGGTGAACAAATAAGGCGCTTAGAAACATTGGGAATTGATTTTGAAATTATTCCTGGTGTCACAGCCACTTCGGCTTCTGCGGCTTGGTTAGGTAAAGAGCTAACGCTTAGTGGTGTATCGCAAACGATTATTCTTACCCGTTATGAAGGTAAAACACCGTTCCCTGAGCATGAACGTTTGCCCGCTCTAGCTGCTAGCGGAGCAACCTTGGCAATTCACCTTGGTGTAACAAGAATTCACAAGATTGTTGAAGAATTGATTCCTTTCTACGGGGAAGATTGCCCCGTTGCAGTTTGTTACCGTACCAGTTGGCCGGATCAAGATAAGGTGACAGGAACGCTAAAAGATATCGTTGCCAAAGTGCGAGAGAAAAAATTTACCCGAACTTCATTAATCTTGGTAGGCCCTGTGTTGGGCACTGATGAATTCCGTGACTCCTATTTGTATGATGCGGATCAGGCTCATGTTTACCGGCCAAAGGTTAAGCCTGGAAAAATACGCGATGTGAATAGCCCGCAAGCACATCCTGCGTTAAAACGTTAAGCTATTAACTTTTCCACAACGAAAAAGAGCTACCTGATGTTGCTCTTTTTCGTTTTTTAAATGTTATTAAAGTATTAATTCTTTTTGCAGCTAGGCGTGCCAGGTAATTCTGGTTTGCTCGCCTTTTCTTCATCAATAATATGCTGCGGGAATTGCCCCATAAAACAGCAACACACATTTTCGTTAATCATAGTGCGAGGGCCGTTGGGGTGGCCAATATGTTTATAAGGTGCGTGATGATGGCCGTGATCATTTGAATGCCCAATGCTATGCGAGTGATCATGGTCATGAGTGTGGCTGTGACTATGGCCATGATTGTGGTCATGATCATAGCTGTGTGAGTGATCGTGCTCCGCATCAGGCTGGTACTCAGCATGATGGTGATGCACATCCACTTCACCGCGTGCTAAACGCTGCTTAAAATCTTCCATTAAACTTAAAATGGGCGCTGGGCCAGCAATGGTTTGATTAATTCTTTCGACAAAGGTATTAATCACGTGTGATTGGTCACGTAGATAATCTGCTTTTAAGAAAGAAATATCGGGGTTTTCAGTTGCCACTTTATCTACGTAGGCATAGATACGATCAATCAGTTTGCCGCCAAATAAAAAGTAAGGAGCAACGACAATCTTTTTATAGCCAAGCTTAACGGCCATTTCTAAACCACGTCCTACCGATGGAAAGGTTACCCCGGAATAAACGGTTTCTGACCAACCGAAGCCAAGGTTCTCGCATACAATGCGGGTTAACTTGCAGGCTTCAGCATTCGCTTCAGTCACAGATGTGCCGCGACCCACAACCACTAGCATTGTGTCGTAGAGATCGCCGGTGGGCGGTATTTCGCTAAGTCCCATCGCTTCCAAAACTCTGGCTTGGAATGCATTTATCATTTCATCATGTAAGCCAAGCTCTTTACCATATTCAATGGTTAAGCCAGGGTGCTTCTCCATATAGGTGGTCAGCACGGAAGGAATATCATTTTGCGCATGGGTGGCAGCGAATAGCATGCCAGGCACTGCGTAGATATTTTTAACGCCTTGTTCAACCAAGCGGTCTAGTGCCATATGAATGTTTGGCGCGGAGTATTCTAAAAATCCGTATTCAACTTTTAGGTCAGGAAAGCGTTCTCTTAATCCTTTCGCTAACAGGCTAAATTCCTGTTCAGCGATTTTGGCGCGGCTTCCATGGCCACAAATGATGATTCCTGCATCTTCTTTTAGGTTGCTAATGGCCATCTTACTTTTGCTCTATGTTAATCGATGATGCTATTTCGTTGCCTTGGCTACCTAATAAAGAATGATCATTGGCATTTAAGGTAACGCGTACTTCGTGCTTGCCGGGTGTTAGGGCTTTTAGATGGAACCAGTTGCCATACAGGCGGGCGAATTTGTAATTATCTACAAACAGGTGTGCGTGGCCTTCGTTAGGGGTTGCGTCCTGATTCACTCTTTCTGGCGTGAAGTTGAAATTTTTTGTAATGATATTGATGTTCCAGCCACTCATACTGTCCGGTAATGCTTCGATTTGAATGCTTGGTACGAGGGAGCCTGGCCACTGCTCTTCCACATTAACTAAGCCATGGTCATGCTTGCTGTGATCATGCTTTGTTGGCTCTGCTTCTTGTGTGGTTTCTTCTGCAGGTTTGCAACCACTAAAGCTCAATAGAAGAGTGAGCACTAATCCACTTAGTGATGTGGTTTTAAAAGTTTGGAATAAAGAGTTACTCATAAAATCCTTCATTGCATCGTTCGCTAAGGGCGGAATTATACCAACAAATCCAGGGTGTTGATAAAAATTCAACAGTCATATGTAGGCTTTGTGGGCGTATTCTATTACAATGCGCGTTACGATTTTAGGTTCCATATGGATTAATAGGGAATGTCTGTACTGATTGGCTGATGCCAATCAAGAAAACAGCAGCTGTCCCCGCAACTGTATGCAGCGAGCCGCTATCAATAGCCACTGGGGTAATACCCTGGGAAGGTGATAGAAGCGTTTGAACTGTGAGCCAGTAGACCTGCCTATATCGACTTTACCTGATGGTCGGGGTGTGCAATCAGGGGTAAAATGCTTTGCTGCGTTTTGCCTGCCTTTGCGCCCTTTAAATCAACAGTATTTCTAAAATTGATTAAAGGCGAACCTTTGAATTTAAAAAATTCTCGAATTTCCATGTTCCTTTCAGCTTGCATCGCGGGCCATGTCCATGCTGCCGGTGTGTCTGGTGAGCTGGAAGAAATAGTGGTTACTGGCATTGAGCCACCAAGTGATCTGTATAAGGTCAAGGCCGCATCTGTGGGTTCTGTATTGCAAGAGCAAATAGAGCACCGTCCGTTGTTGCGTCCAGCTGAATTGCTAGAAACCATTCCTGGCATGGTTGTTACTCAGCACAGCGGTGCAGGTAAAGCGAACCAATATTTCCTGCGTGGCTTTAACTTGGATCACGGTACTGACTTTGCCAACTATTTGGAAGGTGTGCCTGTGAATATGGTGAGCCATGGTCACGGCCAGGGCTACACGGATATGAACTTTCTGATCCCTGAATTAGTTGATGCCATGGTATACAAAAAGGGCCCTTACTATGCATCGGAAGGGGACTTTTCATCAGCGGGTTCTGCACGAATTCGCTATACCAATGAACTGTATAAGAACGTTGCGAAACTAACGATTGGTAAAGATAGCTATCATCGTGCGTTGGTTTATGGTGGTACTTCATTAGAGCAAGGTAGTCTTGTTTATGCAGTTGAGAATATGAAAAGTGATGGGCCTTGGATTAACGAAGACGATTATCAAAAAGATAACCTAGTACTGAAACACGCAACCCGTACTGATGATGTTGAGCTGGAATTAAGCGTTCTATACTACGATTCGACTTGGAATGCGACAGATCAGATTCCTGTTCCTCTGGTCGAGCAAGGTGACTTGAATCGTTATGACTCTCTAGATCCCACCTCCGGCGGCGAAACCACTCGCTTTAGTTTTTCAGCGAACTTTAGAAATCAATTAAATGATTCGTTACGCATGAAAGCTGGCGCATATTGGGTAGATTACGATCTGGAACTAAGCACTAACGCCACCTATTACGCAACTGATCAAGACCGTGGAGATCAGTTTACTCAATTCGACGATCGCCAGATCATTGGTGGCCAAGTCGTGTTCGAACAAGCTTTAAATGATATGCATACTGTAGATTATGGGTTGTATCTGCGAAACGATGATATCGCTGAAGTAGGCGTAGGTTTGAGTGAGCAGCGCGAAATTTACGATATCACCAGTAACTCCGCTGTGGATGAGCTTGCATGGGCTGTTTATGGCAGTGTGAATAGCCAATGGAATGATTGGTTCGCTACCATTGTAGGTGTTCGGTATGACTATATGGATGTGGATGTTAGCAGCCATGTGGACGGTGGTGTAGAAGGTAGTGGTGATGATGAACAGGCTAGCCCAAAACTATCACTACGCTTTGGGCCTTTTGCCGATACTGAATTTTTCCTCAACTATGGTAAAGGTTTCCATTCCAATGATGCTCGTGGTGCTGTCGATAGTGACAGTAATGTACCGTTAATCAGTGAATCCGAAGGCTATGAGGCTGGGGTGCGTACGCTAGCTATCGAAAATCTGCAAGTTACCTTTGTATGGTTCCGTTTGGACTTGGATTCAGAGCTGGTGTTTGTGGGTGACGATGCCACTACTGAACCTAAAGGAGCTACAAAGCGTGAAGGATTTGAAATTGGTATGTATTACCAGCCGGTCGAATGGTTAATTATGGATATGGACTATGCCAATTCGGATACCCGCTTTAACACCCCAGAAAATGGCGGTGGCCATGTTCCAGACAGTATCAAAGAAGTGGTATCTTTCGGTGCAACTTTTGATTTAGAGATCGGTTTGTACATTGGTATACGCGCCCGCTACTTTGGCCCAAGATACTTGAGCGAAGATGGAAGCATAGAGTCTAAATCCACTAGCCTGTTGAACGCTAATACTGGTTACCACTTAGATAATGGTGTTAATTTAGGTTTTGAAATCATCAACCTTTTGAATGATGAGGAAGATGATATTACCTACTACTATTAATCCCAAACTAATTCAGAGTCCGAACCGGTTGAGCGCTTGCACGCCCACCCAATGGCGCCTAGAACAGTGCGTCTATCGATGGGGTATGAGTTTTAACACATACGCCTTAAAAACTATTGATTAATAGCTCTTTTGATTAACAAGAGAAAAGATAAATGCAACTAAATAAAATTCCTGCCACCGTTGTTACCGGGTTTTTAGGTAGCGGTAAAACTACATTGCTTGCCAACGTATTAAAACAAGCACAAGGAAAACGCATTGCTGTCATCGTTAACGAATTTGGCGAGCTGGATATTGACGCGGATCTACTACGTAGTTGCCCGCTAGAATGTGAAGAAAAAGGTGCAAACGCAAGTGCCGACGATAACGGCATTTATGAGCTAGCCAACGGGTGTATTTGCTGCACGGTAGAGGAAGAGTTTTTACCGGTGATGAAGCAACTCGTTGAACGGCGCAATGATATCGATCATATATTAATAGAAACATCTGGCTTGGCATTACCAAAACCTTTGGTACAAGCCTTTAACTGGCCTGAAATCAAACAGCATTGCACTGTTGATGCGGTTATTACAGTCATCGATGGGCCGGCCGTTGCTGCTGGACGGTTTGCTCATGACGAGGAATTAGTGCAAGTGCAGCGCCTACAGGATGACAGTCTTGATCACGACCCCACTTTGAAAGAACTGTTAGATGATCAATTAAGCGCAGCTGATTTGGTCGTTGTTAGTAAAAATGATTTATTGGATAAGTCAACCAGAGCGCGCGTTAAGGCGGTCATTGAAAAACAGGTACCTGCAGAAGTAAAAACCACATACATAAGTAACGGTGAAACCGACTTGGAAGTGTTGATGGGGATCGCCTCTGCAGCAGAAGATCGAATTGATGATGTGCTTAATCACCATGATCATCATCACGCCCATGGGCATGATCATGCCCATGCCCATGATCAATTCGACTCGTTTGTTATACAGATGGGTGAAGTGGATAGTCCTAAATTACAACAGATTCTAAACGATTTGCTTGCAACCCATAACATCTATCGAGCAAAAGGCTTTGTTGCTTTACCTGGAAAACCAATGCGCCAGGTCATCCAGGCTGTAGGGAAACGCCTGGATGTGCACTTCGATAGATTGTGGCAACCAGAGGAACCTCATCAGACCAACTTAGTGTTTATCGGTAAGGGTATCCGGAAGGAAAAAATAGCTGAAGCATTAAATAACGCTTTGATTTAATGGGGTGATACAGGGGGCTGTAACGTTCTAAATATAGATGCATGCGATGCGCATGAGTTAGCGGTTACGCTTATTGATTTTGGTACTACAGTTGATACGCATAAACTATCAGATCATATGAAGAGGCTAATTAAATGCATTTGTTAGCAGCTAAGCCTGGTGGGTTTACTGATGATGAAGGGATTATCGATCTGGATCAGTCCCCGGCGAAGATAGTCATCCTGTCAGCAGCCGACAGTACATTGGCGGGGTTGGCCAGCACTGTTGATCAATTGGAAGTTCCCTATCCAACGATCAGGCTGGCAAATTGGATGCAACTGATAAAGCCGGCAGCTTTCGATCTGTATCGCTCTAAAACTCTCGATCACGCAAAAGTTGTTGTGGTTTCCCTATTAGGAGGCGCGAGTTATTGGCAATACGGGTTTGATCAGCTCCTTGATTGGCAAGAACAAGACGATGGCAGAACTGTGGTATTTGTACCAGGTGATGACCTTGAAGATATCACCTTGTTTGATAATTCTACTATTCCACTTGCACAGTCGCGTCGTATATGGAGATATTTGCGCCAAGGTGGCACCTCAAACAACCTGAATTTGCTATATTTTTTAGCCAGTCAATTTCTCGGTTATGATTTTACCTGGAATGAGCCTGAGCATTTGCCGCATTGCTTGATGTATATGCCAGGCTCTAGCTTAAAACACTCCCAGGCAAGTTATTTAGATTGGCAAGAACGCTGGCAAGGAAAATCTGACAAAGTCTGTGTTGTATTGTTTTATCGAAGCCATCTTCAGAGTTCCAATACCCTGATGTTCGATAGCTTTATAAAGGTTCTTGAAGGCACTGGATTACAGCCATTGCCAATAGCCATCACCTCACTAAAAGACCCTGAATCATTGGCCATAGTTAATGCGCTTATTGACCAATCTAATGCCCGAATTGTCATTAATACTACTGGTTTTGCCTCAAACGGTGTATCAAGTCCCGACCTTGCTTCGCAACCCTCTGTATTTACTTCACCCTTCGCAAAGAAAATTCCCGTACTGCAACTGGTTCTTTCAAGTAGTACAGAAGAAGATTGGAGTAGTTCTAGCCAAGGGTTAAGGGCTCGTGACATTGCAATGCAAGTGGTGCTTCCAGAAATGGATGGACGAGTTCATGGCAGAGTGGTGAGTTTTAAGAGCGAAGCTTATTGGAGTGAGCAATGCGAGATGTCTGTAATTCGATATTCGCTGCATCAGGAGCGTGCAAAAATTGTGGCTGAATTAGTCCACAAATATGCTCAATTATCAATTAAATCTAATTCAGAAAAAAAGTTAGCGTTAATACTGGCAAATTATCCAACCAAAGATGGACGAATCGGTAATGGGGTGGGTCTTGATACGCCTGAGACAACCATAAAGATACTCAAGGCGTTAAAAACCAATGGATACCCTATATGCGAGATACCTGGTGATGGCACAGAACTCATCACTGAATTATTAGGTTCAGTCACGAATAACCCGGATACATTGCACACCTTGCCTTGTTGGCAAAGTATCGGTCTGGACCAGTACCGACAATATTTTTCAACCCTACCACAGGAAAATCAACAACAAATTTTGAGCAGATGGGGTTTTCCACAAGAGGATCCTAAGTTTCGCAACGGGCGCTTAATGTTGTCGGGTATTAGACTAGGCGAGATCTTTGTTGGGATCCAGCCTTCTAGAGGCTTTAATTTAGACTTAGCCGCTAATTATCATGACCCCGACCTAGTGCCACCCCATAGCTATCTCGCGTTTTATTTTTGGTTACGTCATGAATATCAGATAGACGCAATCATTCATGTGGGAAAGCACGGCAATTTAGAGTGGTTACCCGGAAAAGGAAGTGCTTTAAGTGAACGATGCTGGCCTGATATTGTGCTAGGCCCGTTACCTAATTTTTATCCTTTTATTGTTAATGATCCGGGCGAAGGAGCTCAGGCAAAACGTCGTACCCAGGCAGTAATTATTGATCACCTTATGCCTCCGATGACTCGCGCAGAAGTCTATGGAGATTTGGCCGCCCTTGAAAGCCTCGTCGATGAATACTATCAATCATTGGGGTTGGATCCACGACGTGAGAAATGGTTGCGTGACCAGATTCTAAAACAAGTAGAGTCCACGAATGTTCTGCAGGAATTAGGTTGTGATAAATCAGCTGATGAAGACGAAGTTCTGACAGAATTAGATACCTATCTTTGTGATATAAAAGAGGCACAGATCCGTCATGGCCTGCATGTTCTCGGTGTATCGCCGGAGCCTAAAAAACTGTGCGACACATTGGTAGCTCTGCTGCGCTTACCAAGAGGAACAGCAGCTTCAGAGCAAGGGATACTGCATAACCTAGTGGCAGATCTGTCGATAACCCATGCAGGTTCCATATTTAATCCTCTACAAACTAAGGTAGAGCTTTGGCAAGCACCGAAACCCGAAGCGCTAATAGAGGTCGACTCAGGGAGCTGGAGAACAACAGCCGACACTCGAGAGCGATTAGAACTTCTAGCGATACGCTTAGTAGAAGAGTATCTGCTTAACGATAGTGAGTTAACACCATTTGAGTTGGAATTTCCTAATACAGCAGAACAGTTTCGGTTTGCGAAGGATGTTCTTCTTAAGGCGTTAAGGCAAAGCGTGACGCTGGAAATCGAATCAATTGTTGGTGGCCTTGCAGGGAATTTCGTGGAGCCTGGACCGAGCGGCGCGCCCACACGGGGGCGACTCGATACCTTGCCGACTGGACGAAACTTTTATTCAGTTGATAACCGTTCAATTCCTACAACAGCGGCATGGGCCTTAGGCAAACGGTCTGCTCAAGCTCTCATAGAGCGCCATTTACAAGAGCACGGGGACTATCCAAAACAGATAGGTTTGTCGGTATGGGGTACAGCTACGATGCGCACTGGTGGCGATGACATTGCTCAAGCTTTTGCTTTAATGGGTGTGAAACCTATCTGGGCTAGTGGTTCGCAACGAGTTATCGATTTCGAGATTGTGCCGTCAATGCTATTAAAACGGCCGCGAGTTGACGTCACTTTACGGGTGTCAGGTTTTTTTCGAGATGCTTTTCCTAACGTCATGCGTTTATACGATGCAGCAGTACAGGCTATAGCAGAATATGATGAGCCAGGTGGCATGAACACGATACAGAATAACATTCTCGATCAGCAGCAGAAGCTGGTTGAGCAAGGACTGGATATTGAAACAGCTAAAAGAGAAGCCAGTTACCGTGTTTTTGGCAGCAAACCCGGCGCCTATGGAGCAGGTTTACAAGGGCTAATTGATGAGCGCTGTTGGGAAAACCGGGCTGATTTGGCTGAAGCTTATCTAAATTGGGGCGGCTATGCCTACGGCAACGATAAAGCTTCAGTTGACGGAAAGGAGGCAAAAGATAGTTTTCAAAATCGCTTAAGCAACCTGGAAATTGTAGTCCAAAATCAGGATAACCGAGAACATGATCTATTGGATTCTGATGACTACTACCAATTTCAAGGTGGTATGACAAACGCGATTACGGCATTTTCAGGGGGGGAGCCCACTGTTTATCATAATGATCATTCAAATCCTGCTTCGCTAAGGATTCGAACTTTAAAGGAAGAACTGAATAGGGTTATTCGCTCAAGGGTTTTGAATCCAAAATGGATAAATGCAATGAGAGAGCATAAATATAAAGGGGCCTTTGAAATGGCTGCCAGCGTTGATTACCTCTTTGCGTATGATGCTACTACAAATCTTATTGACGATTATCAATATGAAAACATCGCTGATGCTTTAGTTTTCGATGCAGAAAATCAAAACTTTTTAAAAGCAAATAATCCCTCAGGTTTGGAAGAAATGGCGGAGCGATTGTTAGAAGCAACTCAGCGGGGGTTATGGTCAGATCCTGGGATGTATGCAGACAAATTACAGGACTTGCTGTTGGATCTCGATGCATCTCAAGAAGGAAGTAGCCAATGAAGCTCCCCCAGTTTCGAAATCCTAATGCATTAATGATACAGGGTACAACCTCTGATGCTGGAAAAAGTATTTTGACGACCGCTTTTTGCCGGATGTTAGCTCGAAAAAGCATTGCTGTAGCACCTTTCAAACCCCAAAATATGGCACTTAATAGCTCAGTAACCGCCGATGGTGGAGAAATAGGGCGCGCTCAAGCCGTTCAGGCTGAAGCTTGTTACCTCGAACCTAATGTGTTGATGAATCCAATTTTACTTAAACCTAATAGCGATATGGGCTCACAGGTAATCGTTAAGGGAAAAGCGCTGGGTAATATGAAAGCTCACGCCTATCACAAGTTTAAACCGAAATTGCTTCACGATGTGATCGATTCATTTAATCAGCTTGTTCAACAATTCGAGGCTGTTCTGATAGAAGGGGCTGGAAGCCCGGCAGAGATCAACTTGCGTGAAAATGATATCGCAAATATGGGATTCGCAGAAGTAGTTGATTGTCCGGTTATCATAGTTGCAGATATCGATCGAGGCGGGGTTTTTGCTCATCTTTATGGAACCTATGCGTTATTAAGCGAACAGGAAAAACAGCGTGTTGTTGGTTTTGTGATAAATCGCTTTCGAGGTGACCTGGGATTATTGGAATCAGGTTCAAGCTGGCTTGAGGATAAGACATCGGTTCCGGTAATTGCTGTTATACCGTACATAGAAAACCTCCATATTGAAGCAGAAGATAGCATTAGCCGTAGTCAAAGAAATCAGAAAATCGAAAATGAAATAACCGTTGCCGTTATTAATTACCCTCGCATCAGCAACCACACTGATTTTGATGTGCTCAGGCTTCACCCTCAGGTAAATTGTGAATTGTTAAAAGAATCTGAAGAATTCAATGGCGCAGATTTGATTATTTTGCCCGGTAGCAAGAATGTCCAAGATGATCTTCGATGGCTAAAAGAAAAAGGCTGGGAGAGAGTCATATCAAAACATTTGTGTTACGGAGGAAAGTTGCTTGGCATCTGTGGTGGGTTTCAAATGTTAGGTCAGGAGATACTTGATCCAGATGCTATCGAGTCCATGAAAGGTTCTAGTTCTGGTTTAGGATATCTCGATATGCGAACCAGACTCACGGCATCGAAAACATTGAGAAATGTCACGGGGCATCATGTTAATAACTCTGGATGCTCTGTCAAAGGCTACGAAATCCATGCTGGGGTTAGTACAGGCGAGGCTTTAGAACGGCCTTTATTTAATCTTACCGATGAAGATGGTCATCAATTTTTTGATGGTGCACAGGATGATCATGGTTCAGTTATCGGTAGCTATGTACACGGTCTATTAGATCAGCCACAGTTTCTCACCCATGTATTAAACTGGGCCGGGGCAGTCTCAACCGAAAGCTTTAACTATCCTGAGTTTCGCCAACAGCAGATCGATCGACTTGCTGATGCGGTGGAGCAAGCTTTCCCTTTAAATCAGTTAAAGTTGCTTGTTGGTTTAAAAAAACCTCTGGATAGGCCATCATGACTTTTTGTACGGTGTTGCTAGCCCTCATTTTGGACAAGCTCCTGGGTGAAACTCAGAAATGGCATCCGCTAGTAGGTTTTGGTGTTTGGGTTAATCGAATTGAGGCTCGCTTAAATCAACCTACTCGAAGTCGGCGCAAGGGCGTTATCGCGGTGATCTTGGCGGTGGTTCCGTTTACATTAATTTCATTTGTATTGGATGACCTTTCCAAACATTCTGAGTGGTCTCACCTTTTGATTTCTAGTTTTATTTTATATATTGCCATTGGTTGGCGGAGTTTGATAGAACATTCAGAATCTATAGTCGGTCCATTGATGGAAGGCAACATTGATAACGCCAGAGCCGAGATTGCCAAAATCGTAAGTCGGGATACGAGTAATCTTAACGAAAGTGACATCTCGAAAGCGGCTACAGAATCGGTATTGGAGAACGGAGCGGATGCTATATTCTCCGCAATATTTTGGTTTTGTGTACTGGGTATTCCTGGTGTGGTTATCTATCGGCTGAGCAATACACTTGACGCGATGTGGGGCTATAAGAGCGAACGTTATTTCTTATTTGGTTGGGCAGCAGCGCGCTTAGATGATGTATTAAACTTTATTCCGGCACGGTTTACAGCAATTAGCTATGCGCTTGCCGGCAACTTTAACACCGCGATATCTTGTTGGTCATCACAGGCAACGTCATGGAAAAGTCCAAATGCAGGCCCTGTCATGTCAGCAGGAGCAGGTGCGTTGAACGTCTCTCTGGGTGGAAAAGCAACGTATCATGGCAAAGAGCAAATACGGCCGCTATTAGGGCCGCCAGAAGACAGAACGACCCAGGCAGATTTGAGAAGTATTCAACAGGCATGCAAGCTTATTAACAATTCGCTTCTATTGTGGTTAATGGCTATTGCGATCATAGGGTTTGTTCTATGACAAGGTCCTTCGATAGCAACGATTTGCTTAAAGACCTACCAGCACACGGAGGGGATGTTCTACTAGCCAGTGAAAAATATGGCATACCCGTTGATCAATGGATAGATCTTTCGACAGGTATTAATCCAGATCCATATCCAATTCATTCAATTCCAGCAGAAGCTTTTCACAATCTACCGTACTTTCGACCTGGATTTATAAAGGCAGTTAACCAATATTATCAGCAGGATGGTTTTCTACCTATACCAGGTAGCCAATCTGTAATACAAATATTACCCAAATCATTAAATGAGTTGCTAAAGGACTGCGAAGAGCCTTTGGACGTCATGGTGCCCGAGGTGGGCTACCGGGAGCATCACGACCAGTGGAAACGATACTCTAATCCGATACATTATTATCGATCCGACTCGCTTAAGAACATGATAGATGATATTGGGTCTGGAATTGAGGCCAATCCAAAACAGCACGTCGTAATCATCAGACCCAATAACCCAACGACCACGATGGTCGATATCCCACAGTTGCTGGATTGGTCTGGAAAGCTAAACAAAAATTGTTTTCTTATAGTCGACGAGGCTTTTATTGATACAACACTGGAAGAAAGCTTACTAACTTTGAGTGAACTTCCAGAAAACATCATTGTGTTACGATCCTTTGGTAAGTTTTTCGGTTTAGCCGGTATAAGGCTTGGTTTTGTATTCGCTAAACGTGATTTGCTTAGGTCGATGTCTGGAGAAATCGGTCTCTGGCAAGTGAATGGCCCAGCACAATACATCGCTGAAAAGGCATTAAATGATGCTCATTGGCAGCAACAAGCAAGATCCGACATTAAGAGAAGTGCTCTTAAAACAAGAGAGCTATTTACCCCTATTGAGGTTCGATTCCAATTAAAACAGCCGTTACAACACGATTTATTTAGATCGTATCCTATGTCACTAGTTTGCGCTTTAACAATAAATCATTGTTTGGCTAGCGAAGGAATACTCACTCGAGTTATCGTTCTGGATGATTCCAAGGCGTTGTTAAGAGTAGGGAATATTCATCACGCTCAGCCATCTACCTTACTCAGAGTATCTGAGGCGGTCCAGGCTTTATGCGATGAACACAAATTCACAGATCTGCTATCAAGTTTTATCAGGGGCTAACGCCATGAAATATTTTCCACTCTTTCATCACATAGAACACAAACGGTGTCTGATCGTTGGGGGCGGCAAGGTCGCTCTAAGAAGAGTTAAAGCCTTGGTTGCTGCTAACGCAAAAGTCCATTTAATAGCGCCAGAAATACTACCAGAGTTACAACAGTTGATAAGGCAACATCAGGGGCAGGTTAGTCGGAAAAAGGTCGATATTAGCTCTTTGTCTATAGAATATTTTTGTGTGATCGCGGCCACCAATAATCGAGAGGTCAATTCAGATTTAGTTAAATTCTCTAACTCCTACGGCATCCCTGTAAATGTCGTTGATGATCAATCATGTTGTGACTTCATTTTTCCTTCTATCATTGATCGAGCTCCTCTAACCGTGGCGGTTTCAAATAATGGTTCTTCTCCGCTGCTATCGAGGTTACTCAAGCAACAAATTGACGCCTATGTACCCGCTTCGTTTGGTGTGCTTTCTCAATTTGTGGGGGAGCACAGAGACCACGTAAAATCGGTAATTCCCAACGAAAAACAGCGAAAAACTTTCTGGGAGCATGTGCTTCAAGGAGCGATTGGTGAAGCAATCTATTCTGGAAACACTGAACACGCCAAAGTCTTGTTAGATTCGGCACTTGACCAACCTGAAGCATACAATCTTCAAGGTGAAGTTTACTTGATAGGGGCTGGGCCCGGTGATCCAGATTTACTAACACTTAGAGCTTTTAGACTATTACAACAATCAGATGTAGTGCTTTATGATCGCTTGGTATCAGATGGCGTGATGGCGCTAATCAAACCTGACACCGAGACTATCTACGTAGGGAAACGAAGGGGCAAACATACGGTTCCTCAGGTTGATATTAACCAATTGTTGGTGGAGTACGCCCAACAGGGCAAACGAGTTGCCAGGCTAAAAGGCGGAGATCCGTTTATTTTT
>MDSW01189297.1_pt1 | contig 15176 bp, 16 predicted proteins | sample 811171 | NCBI WGS metagenome assembly MDSW01 (sample SAMN05326641, study PRJNA326480) | marine metagenome | isolation source: seawater | place: Atlantic Ocean: North West | collected 2012 | reverse complement strand
TCATTTTATTCAGTAATATTAAACATATTAATTAGTGTTTATTTTTTTAATAAAATAGGATTTATAATTATTCCAATTGCAACTACTATTTCGTCATGGTTAAATGCTTTACTTTTATTTTTTTATTTAATAAAAAAAAAATATTTTTATTTTAACCCAAACTTTTTTGAAAAATTATTTAAAATAATATTATCAACTTTTCTAACTCTATATATCTTTTATAATTTGATCATATTTTTTGCTGAAAAACTAAATTATGATAGTGAATATAAGCTAATATATATTATATTTCTGGTGATTATAACTTTTGTGATTTATGTTATCATTTCTATGTTTACTAAAGCTTTCAAATTTTCAGATATTAAATTAAAGTATTAAATAAATGAGTAAAAAAATATTTTCTGGCGTCCAGCCGAGTGGAAATCTTCACTTAGGAAATTATATTGGAGCTATAAAAAATTTTGTAGATCTTCAAAATCAAGAAGGAAATCAATGTATATATTGTGTAGTAGACTTGCACGCAATCACACTTAGACAAAACCCAAAAGTTCTTAAAAATAATATTAGAGAAACCACAGCTACTTTTTTAGCTAGCGGGATAGATCCACAAAAAAGTATAATATTTAATCAATCATTAGTACGAGCTCACGCAGAAGGATCTTGGATATTAGGATGTGTTGCAAGAACTGGCTGGCTTAATAGAATGACACAATTTAAAGAAAAAGCTGGAAAAGATAAAGAAAAAGCTAGCGTTGGTTTGTATATATATCCAATTCTAATGACAGCAGATATATTGTTATATGATGCAACCCATGTTCCCGTCGGTGAGGATCAAAAGCAACATTTAGAACTATCTAGGGATATTGCACAAAAATTTAATTCAGACTTTAAAGTATCAAATTTTCTTAAGGTTCCTGAACCATTAATTCAAAAAAATTTTTCAAGAATAATGAGTTTAAAAGATGGAACAAAAAAAATGAGTAAATCCGACCCTTCAGATTTAAGTAGAATTAATTTAACTGATACAAAAGATCAAATTTTTAACAAAATAAAAAAGGCTAAAACTGATGGCAGTCCAATGCCAAGTGAAAAAATAGAGCTTAAAAAAAGACCAGAAGTAGAAAATTTACTTGGTATTTACTCATCTTTAAAAAATCAAGCTATTGAAAAATCTATTGATGAATTCAAAGGAAAAAATTTTTCTGATTTTAAAGATGATCTAGCTGAAACAGTTGTTGAAAAAATTTCACCTATTTCAAAGGAAATAATAAATTTATTAAAAAATAAAGATTATATAGATAAAATATTAAAGGATGGTGCTGAAAAAGCTGATCTTCAAGCTACAAAAAAGATTAATGAATTAAAAAAAATTATTGGTTTTTAATATATTTAACTTATAAGATATAATTTAATTTAAAATGTTTGTACAAACACAAATCACTCCAAATCCGAATTCATTAAAATTTTTACCTGAAAAAAAAGTTTCAAAAATAGGTCCTTTAGAAATAAAAAAAAAAAACAATATAAAAAATGAACTTGTCAGAAACATATTATCAATAAATGGAGTGACAAGTATTTTTCTTACTGAAGATTTTTTATCAGTAAATAAAGAAGAAAAAATCAAATGGGAAGACCTTAAGCATATTATTATTTCATTTATTAATGATTATTACTCCAGCGGCAATAATGTTGTGTTAGATGAAATTAATGACCTTAATCAGAATAACGATTTAACAGAAATAGAAAAAAAAATAATAAATTTATTAGAAAGCAAAATTAGGCCAGCAGTTGCTAGAGATGGTGGTGATATTAAATTTAAGGAATTTAAAAATGGTATAGTTAAAGTTGAACTTCAAGGAAGTTGTTCAGGATGTCCGAGCTCGACAGCTACTTTAAAAAGAGGAGTTGAAAACCTATTACGCCATTATCTGCCTGAAATTAAAGAAGTTTTAGCCGTATAAAGAAATAATTAAACTTTTATGATATAAAACAAGAAACAATGAATATTTTAGAATTAAAAAAAAATTTTTTAAAGTATATAAATAAAATTTATAAAATTAAAAAAAAACCAATTAATAATGATTTAAAAAGTTTTTATCTAACAATATTTTCGGCTGTTTTTATTGTAGGTTTTTTTTCAATTTTACCATCTTTAAATAAGTATACTTCAAAATTTTTTTTTGACTCAAGACTAATAGATAATACATCAAAAATTGATTTTGAAAAAACATTGCAAGGAAAAAATATAGATAAAAAAAAAAGTTTGGAAGGAGATGGACTAATATTAAAAAATTTATTTGATGATATATTTAATTTTGAAGATACACCCACAGATGTAGTAAGATTAAATGCTTCAACAATTGAACAATTATTCAAAGATACAAATTATAATTTAAATGAAGTTAGAAAAACCAAAATTGTTAAACCTATTACATTAAATTTATTACCAGAAGAAATAAAAAATATACAAAATACAAAAAGAAAAAAAGAACTTTTTATTCAAATAGTACTTCCTTTAATTTTAGAGGAAAATAATTTAATAAAGCTTGATAGAAAAAAGTTATTTGTAATTCTAAATAAAAATAACAATTCTAAAAAGGAGATAAATTGGATAAATAGTAAATTTAAACAATACGGTGTTGATAAAAAAGATTTATCTACATTAAAAGTTAGAATGGATGAAATTCCTGTTTCATTGGCAATAGCTCAAGCGGCAAAAGAAACAGGCTGGGGAACTTCTAGATTTGCAATTGAAGGAAACGCATTATTTGGTCAATGGACTTGGTCTGAAGAAGGAATTAAACCTTCTGCAGCATCGAATGATTCATCTCACAAAGTAATGAAGTTTAAAATATTAAAAGCATCTGTGAGAGCTTATCAAAGAAATTTAAATACACACTCTAGTTATAAAGAATTTAGGAAAGTCAGAGCTGAACAAAGAGATAGAGGCGAAGAGCTTAACAGTTTAGAACTTGTAAATTATCTAGATAAATATGCTGCAACTGGAAAAAAATATACCGATGTTATAAAAAAAATTATTAAGCAAAATTCTTTAACAGATTTTGATGATGTAAATATTCTTCCAAATAGTCAAAGGGTAAAAAATCTAATTTAACGATTTTTTTATTGAGAACTGTGTTCCAAGCCAACGCCAGCCCTCATTATCGTTTAAAGAGCAATTAATTCTTCCTCTTCTAAAAATAAATTTTTCTCTAAAATTCACTGTAAGAGTTTGTTCGTTTAATTTTATATTAGTATTTTCCCATTTATTACCTTCGTTTGAAAAACATTTTATTTTATCCAAATTTTTTTGATTGTGAAAAAAAATTATTTTCATTTTAGGTGGATTATTATCTATTATATATTTTTCTTCAGGAATGATTTTATTGTATTGTAGTGGCAAGAGGTTTATTAAAAATTCAAATCTATTTAAATCACCATATTTTTCGTTTATTGGAAATCTAGGCAATTCATACTTATCCTTGTTGAAATCAATAACGCCAGAATGTTGACCAAAAGCATATTTAAATCTTTTGCTTATGTATTTTTTTTGTTCTAAACTGTATTCTCCAAAAGGATAAGAAAAAAATATTGGATTATATCCTAATCTATCTTTGAAAATTTCAATCGATTTATCTATATCTTTTTTAAAATATTCAAAATCGAAATCAACCAAATACTTATGTGAGTGTGAGTGATTTCCTATAAATGCAAAGTCTTCTTTTTCTATTTCCTTAATTTGTTTCCATGTCATATAATTATTTTTCCCTACTGGTTCGGTAGATACAAATAATATAAAAGGGATTTTCTTTTCTTTTAAATAAGGCCATGCATTCTCATAAAATGAACTAAATGCATCATCAATTGTAATTAAAATTTTTTTTTCATTTTTAGGATTATTATATTCATCATCAAAATCTTTTGGACTGTAAAATTCATATTTTTTTTTTGCTATTAAACCCAGATGTTCTTTAAAAATTTCCATTTTTATATTTGTGGATGGATATTTATTTTCATTAAATCTATGATACATTATAGAAATAGTACCTAAATCATCTGAGTAATATTTGTTATTATTTGTTTCTGCGTACGAATTTATGCTAAATAGGACAAAAATGAAAAATTTAATTATTGATGCAGCTGGTGATAGAATTTTTTTTAAAACCATATATGATAAAGAATCATACACTAGTGATTATCCAAACAGTAGAGAAAATTTTGATAATTTTGTTTTATTGCTTTTTAGTTTTTTAAGTAAAAATAATATAAATATTAGAGAAATAGATAACGTGTTTGTTAATCAAGGACCTGGTAAGTTTTCTGGAATCAGAACTTCTGTATCTGTGGTAAAGGCAATATCTGTAACAAATAATATAAATTTATATGGTTTTTTTTCTCATAATGTAAAAAATCAAAATTATGACAATATTATTGATTTATATAAGCAGGGAGTTCTAATAAAAGATTTGATAAAACCACAATATTCGAGTTAAAATAAATTATGGAAGAAACAATCGAGCAAAAATGTATTAACAAAGGTGTAAAACTTACTGATCAAAGAAAGGTTATAGCTAAAGTTATGTCGGAATCAAATGACCATCCTAATGTTGATGAATTGTATAAAAGAGTGACAAAATTGGACCCAAAAATTAGTATTGCTACAGTTTATAGAACAGTAAAACTATTTGAAGAGTCTGGAATTCTAACTAAACACGATTTTAAAGGTGGTAAAGCAAGATATGAAGAGCTAAGTGAGCAACATCATGACCATTTAATTGATATCAAGACCGGAGAGATAATAGAATTCGTTGATGATGATATAGAAAAACTTCAAAAAAAAGTTGCTGACAAATTTGGATATAATTTAGTAGATCATAAATTAGAACTTTATGGTGTTAAAAAAAAATCTTAATTAATGCAAAAAAAGATTTTCATTAAAACTTTTGGATGTCAAATGAATGAATACGATTCTAATCGCATATATCATTCGGTAAAAAATATTGGTTTCGAAAAGACCTCCGACCATAGAAATGCAGATTGTTACATACTTAATACCTGCCATATAAGAGATAAAGCTAAAGAAAAAGTTTATCATGAAATAGGTAGAGTAAAAAAAATATATAAGACTAAAAAAAAACCAATAATTGTTGTTGCAGGATGTGTTGCGCAAGCAGAAAATCAAGAAATGATTAAAAGAGAACCTTACATTGATTTAGTAATTGGTCCACAATCTTATCATAAGATAAATGATGCAATTAAATCAATAACTATTAAAAAAAAAATTGAAGAAACAGATTTTGATGTTGAATCAAAATTTAATTTTTTTGATAAAATAGAAAATAAATCTAATAAAATTTCAGCTTTTTTAACTATTCAAGAAGGATGTGATAAATTTTGTAATTTTTGTGTAGTACCTTTTACAAGAGGTCCTGAATATTCAAGACCTTTTAACACCATTTTAAATGAAGCAGAGACTTTAATTAAAAACGGGGTTAAAGAAATTATTTTACTAGGGCAAAATGTTAACGCATATTCATACAATCAAAATTCTAAAGAATATAGACTTTCAAATATCTTAAATGAATTAGCAAAGCATTCTGAATTAAAGAGGATTAGATATACAACTTCTCATCCAAAAGATATGACCGATGATTTGATTGATTGTTATAAAATTAACGAAAAGTTAATGCCTTTTATTCATCTTCCAATACAAAGTGGGTCGAATAAGATTTTAAAATTAATGAATAGAAAACATACAGTGGAAGAATATATTGAGGTTTACAATAGGCTAAAAAAAATTAACAAAGAGATTGAATTCTCAAGCGACTTTATAATTTCATATCCCGGTGAAACCGATAAGGATTTCGAAGAGACTATAGCTTTAGTAAAAAAAATTAATTTTTTAAACTCATACTCTTTTATTTTTAGTCCAAGACCTGGTACTAATGCTGCAAAACTTAAACAATTAGATCCAAAAGTTTCAAAAGAAAGATTACAAGAAATTCAAAAATATTTATTTGATTATCAACGCCAAAAAAATAAATTATTTGAAGGAAAAGTAGTTGATGTCCTGGTAGAAAATAAAATTGAAGGACAAAAAAATTTATTTGGAAGAAACAAATATATGAACTCCGTTATTATTAATGCTGATGAAAAATATTTGGGTGATATAGTAAATGTGAAAATTGATAAATCAAATCGGAATACTTTATTTGGTACAATAAAAAATAATAATATAAGAGCTGCATAATTGAAAAATACTCAATCAAAAAATATAGATACAAATTTAAAGTTTGTATATTCAGATAATGATACATTGAGTGTAATTTTCCAAAACAATAATTTACTATTAGGAGTTGTTGGTGAGTTTAATTCAAATTTAAAAGAACTCGAAAAAATTACTAATACAAACATATATTCAAGAGGAAATTCAATTATAATTAAAAGCACTCCTCAAAATAATGAAATAATTAAAAATGCAATTAAATTTCTTGCGGAACAATTTATTATTAATGGAACTATAGAAAAAAAAGATATAGTTTCATCAATAAATAAATTTATGATTGATGAAAAAATAAATAATACTAAAAAAAATGTACAATATATTATTAAAACACCTAAACGATCTGTTATTCCTAGATCTGAAAATCAAAAAGAATACGTAAGATCTTTAAAAGAAAGTGACATAGTTATTTCTGCAGGTCCTGCAGGAACTGGAAAAACATACTTAGCAGTTGCTGTTGCGCTAACATTACTTTTAGAAAAGAAAATAGAAAAAATAATTCTTTCCAGACCAGCCGTAGAAGCTGGTGAAAGACTTGGCTTTTTGCCTGGAGATATGAGAGAAAAAGTTGATCCATATTTGAGACCTCTTTATGATTCATTGTATGATCTTTTAGATTTTGAGAGAATCCAAAAAAAAATTGAAATAGGAGATATTGAAATTGCACCTCTAGCATTTATGAGAGGAAGGACGTTAAAAAATTGTTTTGCTATCTTAGATGAGGCACAGAACGCTACTGATACACAAATAAAAATGTTTTTAACAAGAATAGGAGAAAATTCTAAAATAGTTATTAACGGTGATCCTTCACAAATAGATCTACCAAATAAAAATTTATCTGGACTTGTAAAATCAAAAAAATTATTGGGTCATTTAAAAGAAATTTCAATAGTAGATTTTGATCATAAAGATGTGGTAAGGCACCCATTAGTTGCAAAGATTGTAAAAGCATATTCTGATCAAAATAATGATTAAGGCAAATATAATTTTAGAACATAATAGTTGGAAAAATAAAATAAAAAATCCAAATCGATATGTTGAAAATAAACTTAAAATACTTTCTAAAAAATCTTATTTTAGAAATAAAAAACATGAATTTAGTATTCTACTTACAAATAATAATAAAATGAAAAATTTAAATAAAAAATTTAGAAAAAAAAATAAACCAACTGATGTTCTTTCTTTTCCCTCAGATTGTAAAATGGAAAAAAAATCGTACTTAGGAGATATAGCAATAAGTTATGAAATTATAAATCAAAGATCATCCAATTCAAATTTTTTTTTTGAATTCGATAAAATGTGGATACATGGTTATTTACATCTGCTTGGTTATGATCATAAAAGATTGGTAGAATTTAATAAAATGATTAAAAAAGAAAATTTAATTTTAAACTATTTTCATAAAAAAAATTGAGATTAAAGTTACCAAATAAATATATAATATTTTTTATTCCTTTTTTTTTGGGTTTAATTACATCTTTTAGTTTACCACCATACAACTATTTATTTATAAATTTTATAACTTATCCTATTTTATTATTTTTTTTTATAGAAAATTATAAAAAATCAAAATGGATATCTTTTAAAATAGGATGGATATTTGGTTTTGGATATTTTATTTCAAATCTTTATTGGATTACAAATTCTTTAACATTTGATGTAACTTTTAAACCTTTAATACCAGTTGCAATAATTGTAGTTCCATTATTTTTAGGTATCTTTTATGGTATTGCAACATTAATTATTTCTTACTTAAAATTAGAAAAAAATTTTTCTGTAATTATTATTTTTTCAGTAGTTTTTTCTATTATTGAGTATCTAAGAAGTTTTATAATTGGAGGGTTTCCATGGAATTTAATTGCTTACAGTTGGACAAATTATTTAAATTCATTACAAATTATTTCTTTTATTGGAACATATTCATTTAACCTATTGTCTATAACAATTTTTTTGTTACCGATAGTTATTTTCTATAAAAAAAGCTTTAAAACAAAATTTTTTACAATAGTCTTTTTAATGATTAGTTTGTTAACCAATCATTTATTTGGAAATTTAAAATTTAAAGAAGAAAATAAAAAGATTAATAATTTAGATTTTCAAATTAAAATTATATCTCCTAAAATAGATATTGATAGATTTCTTCAATATGAAGATCCGGAAAAAAATATAAAAGAATTAATCAAATTAAGTAATCCTGAGTCATCTAAAAAATCTATTTTTATCTTTCCTGAAGTAATTTTGACCAACTTATATTTTGAAGATTTAAAAAATTTTAAGGAATTATTTTTAGAAAATTACTCAAATAATCATATAATTATTATGGGAATGAGGAGTAATAAAATTAACAATGGCAAGTCAATAATTTATAATTCTTTAGTAGTTATTGACAATAATACAAATTTATTGGCAAAATACGATAAAAACAAATTAGTACCTTTTGGAGAGTTTTTACCCTTAGAAAATTTTTTTTCTAAATTTGGATTAAAAAAAATTACTCAAGGATATCAATCTTTTAGTCCAGGCAATAAAAGAAATATAATTAATATATATAATAAAAATTTTCTTCCCCTAATTTGCTATGAAATAATATATTCTGGAAAGTTAAGAAAGTTTGAAGAGAATATTGATTTTATTATTAATCTTTCTGAAGATGGATGGTTTGGCGACTCAGTTGGTCCTCATCAACATTTTTCTCATTCAAAATTTAGAGCTATAGAAGAAGGAAAACATTTAATTAGATCTGCTAACAATGGAATTTCAGCATATATAAGCCCGAGGGGAAAAATAATAAGTAAATTAGAATCAACTCAGAAGGGAGTAATTGAGGTAAAGAAGTTTGAAAATGTTAATAAAACATTTTTTGCAATTCATGGAAACAAGATATTCTTTTATTTTTTAATTATTTATATTAGTTTGTTTTTTTTTATAAACAAAAGGGAGCATAAATGAAAAAAGATTATTTATTTACAAGCGAGTCAGTTTCAGAAGGACATCCAGATAAAGTATGCGATAGAATTTCAGATATGGTGGTTGATACTTATTTGGGATTAGAACCCCAAGCGAGAGTCGCTTGTGAAACTTTAACAACAACTAACAAAGTGGTTTTAGCAGGTGAAACTAGAGGACCAAACATTAATAAAGATGAATTAATAAATAAAGTTAGAAACTGTATTAAAGATATTGGTTATGATCAAAAAGGATTTACATGGAAAGATGCAACTAAAATAGAGTGTCATTTACATTCTCAATCTGCCGATATAGCTATGGGCGTAGACTCTTCAGGAAATAAAGATGAAGGTGCAGGCGATCAGGGTATTATGTTTGGTTATGCTTGCAATGAAACAGATGTGTTGATGCCCGCTCCAATTCATTATTCACATAAAATTCTAAGACTAATGGCTGAAGATAGAAAATCTGGTAAATTAAAAAATATTGAACCAGACTCAAAAAGCCAAATAACAATTGAATATAAAGATGGAAAACCAGCAAATGTAAAATCTGTAGTTATATCCACTCAACATTCGGCTGACGTTAATCAAAAACAAGTAAGAGATTTAGTAAAGCCATACATTGAAAAATCAATTCCAAAATCCTTATTAGGTAAATTGGATGAAAATGAAATTTATGTAAATCCTACAGGAAATTTTGTTATTGGAGGTCCTGATGGTGACAGTGGTTTAACTGGAAGAAAAATAATAGTAGATACTTATGGTGGAGCTGCTCCGCATGGTGGAGGAGCATTTTCAGGAAAGGATCCTACTAAAGTTGATAGATCAGCGGCCTATGCGTCAAGATATCTAGCAAAGAATATAGTAGCTTCAAAAATTGCTGACAAATGTCTAATACAACTTGCATACGCGATAGGAGTTTCTAAACCGCTTTCAATTTATGTTGATTTATTTAGTAATGATGAGGAAAAAAATAGACACGTTGTAAAATTAATCAATGAAAATTTTGACTTAAGTCCAAGAGGTATCAGAGAAATGTTGGGTCTCAACAAACCTATTTATGAGAAAACAGCAGCATACGGTCATTTTGGAAGAGAGACTGACACTACAGGAGCATTCTCTTGGGAAAAGACTGATAAAGCAGGAGTTTTTAATAGTAAATAAAGTTGAAAATTTAAAAAAAATACATATATTCGTTCTACATTATTGAAATTTCAAAATGGGCTTCGGCCCATTTTTTTTTGGAGAAGATAAAAATGTTAAATAGAAGAGCTGATAAATTAGAATTACTAAGAATTGCTGAAGCAGTAGCACTAGAAAAATCTATTGATAAAGAACTAATAATTAATTCAATGGAAAATGGAATTGCAAAAGCTGCTAAATCCAAATTTGGATCAGATAATGATATTAAGGTTTTAATAGATAGAGATAACGGAGAGATAAGCATTTATAGAAAATTGATAATTGTTGAAAAACCAGAAAATAATAATTTAGAAATTAGTTTACAAGATGCGATTTCATTAAATGAAGACAATAAAGAAAAAAAAATTGGAGATGAGGTATTACAACCTTTGCCGTCTTTTGATTTTGGCAGAATTGCAGCTCAAACAGCAAAACAAGTGATTACTTTAAATGTAAGAGAGGCTGAAAGAGAAAGACAATACAATGAATTTAAAGATAAGAAAGATACAATACTAAGTGGAATTGTTAAAAGGCTAGAATTTGGAAATATAATAGTGGATCTTGGTAGAACGGAGGCAATTATTCAGAAAAATGAACTTATTCCTAGAGAAAATATAAAAGCAGGAGATAGAGTTAAAGCATATTGTTTAGACGTTAGAAGAGAGCCCAGAGGTCAACAAATATTTTTATCAAGAGCGCATCCAAAATTTATGGAAAAACTTTTTGTACAAGAAGTACCAGAAATATACGATGGATTAATTGAAATAATTTCTTCTTCCAGAGACCCTGGAAGCAGAGCTAAAATTTGTGTTAAAGCAGTTGATACTTCATTAGATCCAGTTGGAGCTTGTGTTGGAATGAGAGGAAGCAGGGTCCAAGCAATAGTAAATGAATTACAAGGCGAAAAAATTGATATAGTAAATTGGTCTGAAGACCCTGCTGTAGTTGTATCAAATGCATTATCACCAGCAGAAATTTTAAGAGTCAATGTTGACAGCGATAATAAGAAATTAGATGTAATTTTGTCAGAGGATAATTTAAGCAAAGCAATTGGTAGAAGAGGACAAAATGTAAGATTAGCAACTAAACTTATGAACTATGAGATCAATATTATGACTGACCAAGAAGACTCTGAAAGAAGACAAATAGAGTTTAAAGAGAAGACAGAAAATTTTGTAAAAAATTTAGAAGTCGATGAAACTCTTGGCCAGTTACTTGTTGCGGAAGGCTATTCATCAATTGATGATATAAAAGATGCTAGTATTGAAACATTAACAAAAATTGAAGGTATTGAAGAAGATACTGCTAATGAACTTATAGAAAGGGCAAAAGAATTTTATAAAAAAGATCAAGAAGAAATACAAAAAAGAATAAAAGATTTAGGATTAGAGAATAGTCTTATTAAACTTCAAGGACTTACTCCTGGAATGTTGGTAACTTTAGGAGAAAAGAAAATATTAACGCTAAAAGATTTTGCCGATTTAGCATCAGACGAGTTAACAGGCAGTTATGATGTAATTAAGGGAGAACGTATTAAAATTAAAGGTTATTTAGAAGATTTTGCGTTATCAAAAAAAGAAGCAGATGAACTAGTTATGTCAGCAAGAGATATAGCATATAAAGATTGAGAGATGAAAAATGGAAAAAAAAAAATTAACACTTTCTATTTCGAGTACAAAAAAAACAATAAAAAGTATTGAAGAAGCTAAATCACAATCAAAAAACTCAGTAATTATAGAAAAAAAACCTGGAAAATTTATTGGAAAACCAAGATTTGGTAGACCACTAAACAGAAAGCAAAACTTTAATTTAAAGTCACCTAGTTTACCAAATACAAATAATTATTCTAAACCTAAACATACATCTATTAGTGATTTTGAAAAAAGAAAACTTGCAGAACAAAGAGCAACAAAAAGACTTAAAGGTGAGGCAACTGAGAAAGAAACAAAAAGCAAATCAAATGTGAAAAAAAGAGAGCTTAAATTAACAATATCCAGAGCATTAAGCGATGAAGACAATACTAGAACAAGAAGCTTGGCTTCAATTAAAAGAGCTAGAGAAAAAGAAATAAAAAAATTACAAGAAAAAGAAAAAATAAAACCTGTAAAACGTGAAATACATATTCCTGAAGTTATAACTATTAGAGAACTTGCTAATAGAATGGCAGAACAATCCAGTAGTATAATTAAATATCTTTTAGGTATGGGAGTAACAGCAACTATAAATCATACGATAAATGCTGATACTGCAGAATATTTGGTACAAGAATTTGGACATTCTCCAATAAGAGAACAAAAAACAGATGAAATAATAAAAAAAATTAAAGAAGTAAATACAGAAAATTTAAAAACTCGTGCTCCAATAGTTACAGTAATGGGCCATGTTGATCATGGCAAAACTTCACTATTAGATGTTTTAAGAAAAACAAATGTAGCCGGAGGAGAATTTGGAGGAATAACACAACATATTGGAGCATATCAAATATTACATAATTCAAACAAAATTACATTCATAGATACGCCAGGACACGCTGCTTTTACAGAGATGAGATCAAGAGGTTCAAAATTAACTGATATAGTTATTTTAGTAGTAGCTGCGAACGATGGTGTTAAACCACAAACTGTTGAATCTATAAAACATGCAAAAGCTGCAAAAGTACCCATAGTAGTAGCGATTAACAAATGTGATCTTCCAGATTCAGATCCTCAAAAAATAAAAAACCAACTTCTCGAATATGAATTAATTGCAGAAGAACTTTCAGGAGAAACTTTAATGGTTGAAGTATCAACAAAAACAAAAAAAAAACTTGGATAAATTAATAGATTCAATTTTGCTACAAGCTGAAATGTTAGATCTTAAAACTGATTTTGATACGACATCAAAAGGAGTTGTATTGGAATCAAAAATTGATGTAGGTAAAGGACCTATAGTAAATTTAATTATAACTGCAGGAACTTTGAATAAAGGTGATTATTTTGTTAGTGGTTTAAAATGGGGAAAAATTAGAGCAATAATAAATGACCTAGGAAAAAATATTGATATTGCAGAACCATCAACACCTGTTGAAGTATTGGGTATAAATGGTGCCTCTAGGGCAGGTGATGATTTTATTGTTTTTAAAACGGAAAAAGAAGCAAAATCTTTTTGTGAAGCTAGAATTGAAGAAACTAAAGATGGAAAGAATCCATTAACATTTGTGACACAAGATTCTGCATTTAAAGATAAAAAATTAAATGAACTAAATATAATAATCAAATCAGATGTACATGGATCATCAGAAGCGATTAAAAATGCCATATCAAATATAAAACATAATGAAGTAAAACCAAAAATATTATTATCTGAAATAGGAATGGTAACTGAGACAGATGTTTCATTAGCAAAGGCATCAAACGCGGTATTAATAGCATTTAATATTAAACCTAATAAAGAGGCAAAAAAACTTGCAGAAAGAGAAAAAGTAACTATTTGGTCATACAATATTATTTATGAAGTATTAGACTTTATAAAAAATAAAATGTCAGGTCTACTTACACCAGAGATAGAAGAAAAAATAATTGGTACTGCTGAAATTCTTGAAATATTTAAAGTTTCAAAAGTAGGAAAAGTAGCAGGATCAAAGGTAATTGATGGCGAAATAACCAATGACGCAAATGCAAGATTAATTAGAGATGGCGCAATAATCTTTAATGGAAAAATAGGGTCGATTTTTAGGGAAAAAAATGAAGCAAAACAAGTTTCAGCTGGACTTGAATGTGGTATATCACTTAAAGATTTTAGTGACTTTCAAAAAAAAGATATAATTGAGGTCTATAGTTCAACGGTTACTCAAAGAAGTATATAAAATGAATAATTTAGGAAAAACAATATCACAAAGACAACTAAGGGTTGGAGAAATGATTAAACAATCACTTAGTATGATTTTTTTAAAAGAAGAAACAAAAATATCGAATCTAGATACAAATAAAATTACTGTTACAGAAGTTAGAATGAGTCCAGATTTAAAAACAGCCAGAGCATATGTTTTACCTCTTGGTGGAAAAAATGCAAATGAGGTTGTAGAAATATTAAAGGAATTTTCATTTATAATCAGAAAGGTTTTGTCTAAAAAAGTAGAACTAAAGTTTTTACCAAAACTTATTTTTGTAAAAGATGAGTCATTTGATTATGCTGAAAAAATAGAAAATTTAATTAAACAAACACAAAAAAGGATATAATGATGAACCAAACAAAAAAAGATTTAGCGTTACATGATAAAGACACAGGATCGAGCGAAGTACAAATAGCTGGACTAACAAAAAAAATCGAAAATTTATCTAAGCATATTAAGAAAAATAAAAAAGATAAACATTCTTCAGTAGGATTATTAAAAACAGTCAACAGAAGAAAAAAATTGTTAGAGTACTTAAAAAAAAACAAAATTGATTCTTACAAAAAAGTAATATCTAAACTTAATTTAAGGAAATAAATATTATGTTTAAAGTTTATAAAAAAGAAATAGAAATAGGAAAAAAAAAAATAACATTAGAAACAGGAAAGATAGCAAGACAAGCAGATGGAGCAATAATTGCACAATGTGGAGAAACAGTTGTAATGGCAACAGTTGTAGGTGCAAAAAAAGTAAATCCTGAGATCGATTATTTTCCTCTATCAGTAAATTATCAAGAAAAATATTATGCAGCTGGAAAAATTCCTGGCGGCTATTTTAAAAGAGAAGCTAGACCAACAGAAAGTGAAACTTTAATATCAAGATTAATTGATAG
>MDSW01046310.1_pt1 | contig 15176 bp, 16 predicted proteins | sample 811171 | NCBI WGS metagenome assembly MDSW01 (sample SAMN05326641, study PRJNA326480) | marine metagenome | isolation source: seawater | place: Atlantic Ocean: North West | collected 2012 | reverse complement strand
TGAAGAGTAATTGTTTCAAATGTTCGAGCGAGTTCAATTTTGCCTACTTGGATAATTCTGCATCCAAGTGAACCGGTGGATATTAGAAGTAAATCTTGGAGTGACTGTAAGTGATCTGCACTGCACAGGACTTTTATCTCTTGTCCTGGTCTTCCTTTTTTCATAATGATTGGGGTAATCCAAGCGTCTTCAGCCCCTAGCTCAAGTAGCTTTTCAATAGTTGTTGCTAATATCTCTGGAGTTACATCATCAACGTTTGTCTCAATAAGGTATTTGGTTTTACTAGATTTATGCGTTTTAGAGTTTTCAGTTAAAACCATGGAGATGATGTTTGGATATTCATCAGGATTCCTTGTTCCTGCTCCTCGTGAAGATTTACGAATGTACCCGTTTGGTATATTCCCCCAGCGATTTACCATACTCACAAGTAAAGCTGCACCAGTAGGAGTGCAGGTTTCGCTATTAGTACTTACGTTCGTAACCGGACAGTCCTTCAAAATTCCAATAGTTGCGGGAGCGGGTAGAGGCAAAGTACCGTGGCTCGCTTTAACTGAACCAGACCCTATCCCAACCGGTCCAATAGCTATTTCCTCTATCATCCCTACTTCATCTTCAAGAGCGAACCGTAAAAGCCAAGTGCCGACCACATCTAGAATTGCATCTGCAGCTCCGACTTCATGGAAATGAACGTCATCTAAAGCAACTCCATGTTGTTCAGCTTCAACTTGCGCCAAAATTAGGAATGTTCGCCGCGACCCCTCAATCACCATAGGAGGAAGAGAAGACTCTTTGAGTAGTGCATCTATTTCACTCCATTTTCTTTCTGTGGAAGTTTTACGATAGGACACTTCAGCTTTGGTGGCAGTCAGACCATTTCTGAGTGTTTCTTCAAAATCTATTTCCCAATCCTCTATAGGAAGATTCTGTAAAGGAAAAAGAGCTTGCTCAGGTTCATCAAGCATCTCAGAGAATGCTCCTAGCAGCATGTCGCCTGAAGCTCCGAAAGAAGGATCTATCCATAAAGAGAAGCTCATGGTTTTTCCGAATTATTTAGCTGACTAGCTCTGTGAGCAGCACATGCGGCCCCAAAACCATTATCTATACCGACAACGGCTATGCCCTGAGCACAGGATGCTGTCATCGATAAAAAAGCCGTTATTCCTTCAAATGAAGATCCATAACCGCTTGATGTGGGAACAGCGATTATTGGATGAGGAACTAGACCGGCCAGAACCGTGGGCATTGATCCCTCCATGCCTGCGATCGCAATCAAAATATTAGCTTTGATAATCTCAGGAAGAGCATCAGTTAAACGATGAAGGCCTGAAACCCCAACATCAGTGATAGTAAAAGTCGTATGCCCGAGAGCTTCAAGAGTTACTTTACATTCATTGGCTACTGGTAGATCCGAGGTTCCTGCTGAAACAATACCGATAGTAAATTTCTGTGCTGGGCGATGTCGCCATGAAAGAGTAGAGCCATACGCTAAAGTTGGGCCTAATTCGAAGAGCGCAGAAAATTGTTCTTCGTTAGCTCGCGTTGCGATGATAGCATCACTTGAATTTTCGTTCGTCAACATCTCATTTACAGCTTCTAAACATTGAGCAGTTGTCTTGCCCTCACAGTAAACAGCCTCAGGCATGTTAATCCTTCGTGTTCGATCAAGATCTAAACGAATTTCTTTACTACTCATAATTCAAGAGCTCGGTTGAGATTTCCAGAACGTAGACCCGCTAAATCTAAAGTTACATATCTATAACCCAAGTCAGAAATTCTCTCATTTAATTCTTCAGATTTATTTAAAATTATTTGTATTTCTTCTTTACGAATTTCAATTCTTGCAGTGTCATCATAATCACGAACTCGAACATCAGTAATTCCCATTGATCGTACAATATTTTCAGCGCGATCTACACGAGAAAGGAGTTCAACAGTAATTTTTGTTTCGTAGGGTATTCTTGAAGATAGGCAAGGCATAGATGGCCTATCCCAAACAGACAAATCCCATTCTTGAGCTAATTTTCTTACATCATCTTTCGTTAGACCAGCTTCAACAAGAGGAAATCTCGCTCCTCTACTTTTAGCGGCTTCTTGTCCGGGCCTGTGATCACCCAAATCATCTTGATTAACTCCAAGTATTACAATTGCGTTCCGATGAATTGCTATTGGTTCTAATTCATCCATCAAAGCACTTTTGCACCACCAGCATCTATCTCCTTGGTTCGCTAGATACTGGGTGTTTTTAAACTCGTTAGTTTGAACCGGCATCCAATCAAGATCCCACTCACTAGAAAGTCTTTGGCATTCCTCTAACTCGCCCGCACCCAAAGATTGAGAATCAGCAGTTACCAAAAGGACTTTGTCTCTAGGTAAAGCTTTACTAGCAGCTTTAGCAACTAGCGAAGAGTCAACGCCTCCTGAAAAAGCCAGTACTACAGAGTTAAGAGATTGAACTACATCTAAAAGTTTCTCTTCCTTTGTTAACATAAAAAAACATTAACCTGTCCCTTTGCTAGAACAGTCATTGTAATTAACTAAAGTTTTTGCTCAGTGGCGACTTTAATTACCGATTTGTTTGTGGATCAGAAGACTAGGTTCAAATCTCTCTAAGTTACTAACGCTCCTTTAAGCTAAACCACTTGCTTTAGATGATCCGCTTTTCAGGGAATTACTTCTTTACCCACAAGCGACATAACCTCCGTCAACGTTAAGTCCGATGCCATTAATGTAGCCACTAGCCTCTAGGCAAAGAAATAAGGCAGCATGCGAAATATCTGCTGGAAGTGCTTGACGGCCCATTGGGCTAAAGCTTTCATATCGTTCCTTTAAGGAAGGGTCCTCTTCCATTAATGGGATCGTCATCCCACTAAGGATGTTTCCAGGGTGTATGCAGTTAGCGGTAATGTTTGGCAAAAGTTCTTGGGAAAGAACTCTCGTAAATCCTTCTAACGCATTCTTGCTTGCTGTATAGGCAGCTAAGCCGGGCGAGGACCGTAAAGTAACCGCAGAACCTATGTTGACAATTCTTCCAAATGGTCTTTTCTTAAGTTCGGGAGCAGCGCTTCTACAAAGACGCATCGCTGCAGTGACATTAAGGTCAAGGTGCGTGTTCCAAATTTCATCAGTTAATTCATCTAATTCTGCGTAAATAACACGCCCAGCGTTATTTACTACAATGTCGACTTGACCAAAATTTTCTATAACTTCTCTGATGATTTTATCCTCAGCCCCGTTAATCGTTACATCCTGAGTCAAAGAAACAACGTTTGCCACTCCTTGCATAGCTGATTCAAGTCCATCTTTGTTTATATCAACAGCAAGGACTTCAGCTCCTTGATCTGCAAATAGTTTGGCAACTGATTCGCCTACACCACTAGCGCAACCTGTGACAATAGCGACTTTTCCATCTAGTCTGTACCGTTCAGACATTTTGCCCCCTCATTTAGATGCTAGTGACTAGTCAAATGGGGTTGAGCTATTAGTGCAAGTCCGCTAAAAAAACCTTTACGATCGAGTTATATATCTTTCTCGATTCTCCTAATTACACAATTTCACCTTGTTACAATTACCGTTAATCTTTAGGGAAATATGAACAACATCAAAAGATACATACTCACATTAGTTTGTCCGGATCGTAAAGGTATCTTGGCGACGATTAGCCACCGATTGTTTGAGATTGGAGCAAATATTGTTGAAAATTCTCAATGTACGGAAATTAGATCTGACACATACTGCATGAGGACATGTTTTGAAATCAACGATATGGACGTTGAGGAAATCCGAAAGAATTTAGATGGTGTCACCAAAGAATTTAATGCCCAAATTTCATTGCGTGAAGAGAGTAATCATCCAAATGTTTTAATTATGGTTTCTAAATATGATCATTGTCTTTTAGATCTTTTTTATAAAAAGCGAACTGGAGAGCTAAAAGTAGGTATCCCAGTTGTTGTTTCAAATCATTTAGATTTAGAAAAATATTCAATTGAGAATGGTGCCGAATTTCATCACATCCCAGTTACGGAAGCAACAAAAGAGGATGCTGAAAAAGAACTTTTAAAACTTATCACAAACCATAATATTGATTTTGTTGTTTTGGCCCGTTACATGCAGATTCTTAGTGAAAATATTTGTAATGAACTGAAGGGGAAAATTATTAATATTCATCACTCTTTCCTCCCAAGTTTTCAAGGAGCGAAGCCATATAAGCAAGCATGGGATCGTGGTGTGAAATTAATTGGAGCGACGGCGCATTATGTGACTCCAGAGTTGGATGAAGGGCCTATTATCACTCAAGATATTGCACATGTATCTCACGTAGATACTCCGGTTTCGATGGAACAAAAAGGTAGAGAAATTGAATGTCGTGTACTTTCTCATGCAGTGAAGGCTCATGCAAGTGGTCGATCATTTCTACTGAATGATCGAACAGTTGTCTTTGACTAATCATCACATGTTCGATCGGTTATCTAAATCCTTCTTATTGAATTTGTCAACTAAGGTTCGTTCATGATCAAAATGCCTTTAATCCCTTTACCTTTAGCCGTACCTCCACTTCTTGTATTCCTGATTATTGAACTCACTGGCGTAGCTGACATTCCTACTTTGTTATATCTTTCACTTGTTTTTTTTCTTCCATACATTGTTCGTTCACAAGTAATCCGTTTACTTGAAAAGGGCGATTCGGCATTAGTTAAGAAAATCGCTGTTTTTCTCGGTGGTAAATATATAGAAAAAAAATAAACGCTAACGAAAATTAATTAATCCCCAAGACTTCTTTAAAGCGCGTGCAGCCGCCATTGGTGGGGTTTGCTGAAATCATTAATGCAGAGATGCAGGACTGATTATTCTTTTTGAGAAAAAGAAATCCACGATGGTTGCATTTCAGGTAAATCTGTAGGTAATTCCCCTTGCCCTGGAAAACGTTTTCGGTTCTCTTGAGAAAGTCCATCTTTTACTAATTCTTCCATTGGCATAAAGAAAAGAAATTTAAGAAGTCGTTCTTGAAAGCACCAGACGCCATTGTTTGATTTATATTTATCGTAGTAACGAAGTCCTGTGTAATAGGTTTGACCTTCTTGAGATAATTCTGCGTGAGCGAGAACTATCCCTTCAGCATGTGTTTCATTTATAAATGTTATTTTATGACTGTGAGGGAAATGGTATGTAGGTCCCATGTCTCCTAAACGGCCGTTATAAAAATCTACTATTTCTTTTCGCCCATTCATGACGGCAGAACCGTCTGCGTGACCGAATATACCGTCTTCGGTGAATAGGGTTCCTATTGTGTTCACGTCACGGTCATCAACTGCCATGCTGTAATCTGTAACTAATGCTCGGATTTCCTCGCGTGCTTCTAGAAATGCAATTCGTTCTTCTAAACCCATTACAACCTCCCAATTTTACTTAATTAGTTCTTAGGCTGCTTGTCCGTAAATATCAATTCTGATTGTGATTAAATTAATCACAATTTGTCGTAACGAATTGTTTCCGTTTACTTTCGCTAGAGTTAAGTTCTTACATATAAGGTTTAGCGCTCGTGGCTCAATTGGATAGAGCATCTGACTTCGGATCAGACGGTTGGGGGTTCGAGTCCCTCCGAGCGCGCTAGCACCCTACACGATTTAACAATGGAATGATCATCCACCAAGTAGTAACAAACCCATGGATTTCACCAATCATTTGCTTGTTAGTTATCTGTTCTTGTGGGTCAAGCAGTAATTCTCTAGCTGTCTGAATAGTCTCGCAGCATCTTCGCTAGTTCAAGCTGGTGTTGCTCCTCAATAGCGATCTTTGACCGAGCAAACTCTTCGAGGAACACTGACGCATCTTGAACTGTTGTTAATAGTTCTCGGTAGAGCACAACAGCTGCTTTCTCATGGCTTAAACTTTCAGCTAAAACATCACGTATTGAGTGCTGATTAGTTTCTTCTATCGCTGCGATATTCGTAGAAGGATGTCCCCCGAATCCCGTAAGGATCTCTCCAACTTCTTGCGCATGTACTAAAGATTCTGTTGCCTGTGCTTTAAGGAAATCTACGAGAGGAATTCTGTTTGGCCCTGTCACCATAAGAGAATAGTGGGTGTAACGGACCACTCCTGAAAGTTCGGCTTCTAGTATTGCGTTTAGATTGTCTAATACTTGCTCTATATCAAGTTCTTTTTCCATGAATTCTCAAATCATTTCAGTAGTTGTTGTTATTGTGATTCTACCATTTCGGCACGCAGTTACGTTTATGAATATAAGTGTGTGCTTTGGATCCAATGCGTTCCTTACAGGTAAATTAGTGTTGGAGGAAAAATGATAGAACAGGTTATGGAAAGATGGTTTAAGGTTGTCCGGGGTGAAGAAGAAATGGATGACTTACTACACGAAGATTGCGTCTTCTGGTCGCCAGTTCTTTTCCATCCACAAACTGGTCGAAAGTTAACAAAAATGTATCTCTCTGCAGCAAGTATGGTATTTCCTGGGGAAAAAGACAAGGTTAAGGAAAGCTCTGGGAGTTTCCGCTACACCAAGCGTGTTATGGATGGGAATCATGCTGTGCTCGAGTTTGAAACAGTAATCGACGGGATTTCAGTGAATGGTGTAGATATTATTACCTGTAACGATGAGGGGAAAATAATAGAGTTTAAAGTAATGCTCCGCCCTCAAAAAGCAGTCGAAAAAGCTAGGGAACAAATGATGGGTGCTCTAACGCACCTTAATCTTGATAGTTAAGGAAGGCACCAATTCGTTTCGGAACATCCGAAGAATTGCCACCTGAGTTGTTTCTCTGCAGATCCAGGCGGATTACCTGTTGATTCAGTAAAGATCACTTGATATAAATTTGTTTTAAAAACATGCCTATCGTTTTCTTCGTCATACTGCATTATGGAACCAATTTCTTCTTCAAATGACCACCGTTCCGGCATTATGCGAGGTCCTCCTGGAATATTCGTACTTGTTACAAGTGGGGCTAATTCGCTATTGTTCGGATCCCAATCAACAAGCAAACTTTCTGGAAGTTTGACAAGACCTGGGAACATTTTGTCCCAGCCTCTAATTGCATAGAACGAATTGTCAATACCCCACCCTTTGAAACATTGGCGAAATGGTGAATAGCAATTACCAAAATCCGCATAAACAGCTCCCCAATATATGGTTAGTACTGGCTCTGATGTGGAACCTCCACTACTCCAATTATTTTCATCGTTAAAATCAACCTCTTTATCAGGATCACCTAGCCCTGTTCGAAGAAGATCTAAGGCTGTGTCTGCATCTTCAAATTGTGTAACACCACATAATTCAGCGCCTATAATTATTTCGCAACCTGAAGGCATAGTTGGCACACTGGTTGTTGGTAAGCCAGCTTCTTCTAAAGCCGCTATGTGTGCGGTTCTTGTTCCTGCCCCGTACCATCCGTCAGCTTCGGCTCCAAGTAGTTCTTGTAACTGCCGTGTATCTTCACTTTGAGCCATCCATTTGTAATCTCTGGTCAGAATCCCTGTAGGCGAATTATCTATCATTTCAGATTGATCAATTACTTCTTCATTTGTTTCTTCAATAATAATTTCTTCTGAGGCTACTTCTTCTTGAGTTGTCCCATCACCTTTAAGAAAACCAAAATATGCAACGAGAATTAGAGCGGGAAGTCCCAAAATAAATAACGCGTTTCTAATTCGGCGATTACGCCGACGAGGACCAAATAGTTGGCTCATAATGGACTCCGCTTTCCCATAATAGAAAAGGGTAAAGGGTAAAATTGATTTACACAAAATACAGTAATGTCATGCTCCATTGATTTCTAATGAGCGAAACAAACGAAAAGTTAGGGAGCAATGGTTTCTATACGTCTTTTGTTCTTATCCGTTTTTTTGATATAGCTTTAAGGAATGACTAACGATAAAACATGGATAAATGTAACTTCTCTTGGTGACCTTATGGATATGAGGGCTGATGAATATGGAGAGAAGGAAGCAATTATTTTTCCTAATGGCCGCTACACATATAGAGATATAGCTGATTATGCTCAAAACATATCAAAGGCTCTTTTAGCACTTGGAGTAAAACCTGGTGATCGAGTTGGTTACTTTCTTCAAGAGTGTGTTGATACCGTCGGAATTATTATTGGAGCAGCAAAGATTGGAGCAATTACAGCACCAATTAATTCGCGTTTTAAAACAACTGAACTTCAACAAGTAATTGTTCATGCAGGGATGAAAGTTATTTTTACGTCATCTCCTGAAGTTGGAACCGATTTTAATGCGCTCATTAATGAAACATTTCCTCAAATTGCGTTATCTGATGAAAAGTTGCTTAATTTTAATGAAGCACCCGAGTTGCGCGCAATAGTCACACTTGATGAAATCTCTCGCCCAGGTACTTTTAATCTTGTTGATTTAAATGAACTTTCAAATAGTGTGAGTGATGCTGATGTAGCGAAACAACAGGTAGGAGTTCGTGTTCGTGACACAGCAATAATCATGTACACGTCAGGGACTACGGCTATGCCTAAAGGTGCAATGCTTAGCCACGAGTCATTTATTCGTTACGCAGTTTCTGTAAAGCAACGGATGTTATTGAGTGATGAAGATAAGTTCTGGGCAGCTCTGCCCATGTTTCATATTGGCGGAGTAGCTTTCGTCCTCGCATCTATTTTCTGCGGAAGTACATTTATTCATACTGGGAACTACAACCCTGACGTAGCCCTACATCAAATTCGTGATGAAAGACCAACAGTTGCGTTACCCGCGTTTGAGACAATTTGGGTTCCTATTGTTAATCATCCAAATCGAGAAAATGACGATTTTGACTCTATAAGAGTCGTAATGGTTGTTGGGGTCCCTGAACGGTTAAGACAATTCCAAGAGAAAACACCGCATGCTCCAATATTAAATTGTTTTGGCCAAACAGAAGTTTGTGCATTCCTTTCACTCTCCGAATTAGATGACGATCCAGAGTTACGTTTTACAAAAGGAGGATTTCCGATGCCTGGAATGGAAGCCGAAGTTCATAACCCTGAAACAGGTGAGACGCTTCCAAATGGGAGCATTGGAGAATTGTGGTATCGGGGACCGAATATGTTTGATGGGTATTTCCGAGACCCAGAATTAACAAGTGAAGTTTTTGATGACAGGGGATTTTTCAGAACTGGTGATATTTGTGAAATAGATGAAGACGGAAGAGTTACGTTTGTTTCCCGCTTAAAAGATATGTTAAAAGTTGGAGGTGAAAACGTTTCTGCTGCTGAAGTTGAAGGGTATTTGATTACCCACCCTTCCATCGCTTTAGCACAAGTCGTTTCAGCTCCAGATGAGCGATACGTTGAGGTTCCTGCTGCATACATACAACTAAAGCCAGAGATGGAAGCGACAGAAACTGAAATTATTGATTTCTGCAAGGGGAAGATCGCAACATATCGAATTCCTCGCTATGTCAGATTCGTAGATGACTGGCCAATGTCGGGAACGAAAATTAAAAAAGTTATTTTACGTGAAATGATTGCTGATGAATTAAAGGCGAAAGGAATCACTTCAGCTGAAAAGATAACATCATCGTAAATTAACTTTGTCTCTTACTGAGTTTGCTCATTCACCATTCATATACCAGGTCTGATTTGTTTCGTTGTCCTTGCACGAATGAGTCCATCGGTAATGGAAAAGATTCTTTATCTAATGGATTAGAGATTGACCAATCATGAACAATCACACGGTGAGCTATTTTCCATTCGTTATTACGGCGCTCAAATTTATCAATATACCGACCTGAGAAAAAATCTAACCATTCTGTGCTGGAATCATCTTTTCTTCGCAGATACGCAAGGCTATAAGATTCTGATCGAGCATAATCGGGATTTGCAGGATGTATTTCAATAAAAATATTTGCAATTGAGTGAGTTGTGTGATGAGATCTCTCTCTCAAAGAATTCACAATAAAACCCGCGAATTCCTGACCATTACCTTTCCAATGGCCATGATCATCAGTGCTATCTTCGTGATAACAAGATCGGATAAGTTCTTCATCTAGACGATCTACACCTCTTCCATACCGCATAAGTACTTCTCTAATTTCTTCTTTGTCTATGAGTATCCCTAACTTTTGCTCTTGTGTTATTTGCAACTGAGCTCCTTTCCAAATTCAATACGAGTTTAAAGAAAGAGCTGATTGGCATCAAAAATATATTTTTTTATTATTTTTGCGTGTTAAAAATCAGTTAATTATTGTTGAAGTAGCTTTAAATTCTTAGGGGGAAGTTATGAGCCGGATTATTTCAACTGATACGCATATTGTTGAGCCTCCAGATATTTATGAAAATGGAATGCCTTCTCACCTTGTTTCGAGGGCTCCTAATATGAGGAAGGTAGAAAATAGCGATGGGAAGGTCAGTGATGCTTGGTTTCTTGGTGACCAGCAAGTGGTGACACTAGGCGCTGTTACTCAAGCCGGAAGACGATTTGAGGATCCTTCTGAATTAGATTTTGTAGAAGTTTGGGAAGACGTTCGCGAAGGCGCTTATAAACCAGATGCCATGCTCGAAGAACTCGCTATGGATGGAGTTTGGGGGGCAGTAGTTCAACCGAGCCAAGGACTTTTTTGGTACCACCTAGAAGACACTGAAATTTTGAGTGGCATTTGTCATGCATACAATAACTGGCTTGTTGATTTTGTTTCCTCACATCCTGACAGATTAAAAGGGACAGCAATGTTAAATGTGGATAACCCTCGCGAGGCAGCGAAAGAATTAGAACGTTGTGTTGATCTTGGTATTGAAACTGCTTTTATTCCTGTTGCTCCCCTTGCTGATCAACCGTATCGCGACCCAATTTATGACCCTTTGTGGGATGCTGCGAATGAAACAGGGGCTGTTTTATTAATGCATATTGCTACACAAAGGGCTAATGTCCCTGGGTGTGAAATCGGGGTAGATATGAGTACCTATACTCCTGCAGGATTACGCCCCACTCAAGATTATTGGGTTAGGTATGCAATGACAGATATTATTTTCGCTGGTGTTTGCGAGAGGTACCCGAAAATACGTATTGGTTCAACTGAACATGAAGCATCCTGGGTCCCCCATTGGCTTCGACAAATGGATTTTACGTACACGAATAGACCTGTCTATGCGAAATATAATTCTGCTGAAGGGTTTATGCCAAGTGACTACTGGCGTAGGAACATGTTTGCAGTTTTCCAAGAAGATCCTGCAGTGTTGAAACTTCGATATGAAATAGGGATTGATAATCTTGTGTGGGGAAATGATTACCCTCACTCAGAATCTACATGGCCGCATTCGATGAAATTTTTAGATGAAATGTTTAAAGAAGTTCCAAATGAAGAACGACATCAGATACTTGATACGAACGCAGTTCGGTTATTTGGTTTTCCTGAAGAATAATTGGTTTTAATATTTTAAATATAGAAAACTAGTGTTTGAAAGATCTATGCATTTGGTAAGGCTATAAATGCAATCACTACGTAATGGCATACAGTTGCAAAAACAACTAATAAATGAAAGATCTCATGAAATCCGAATTTAGATGGCCAAGGGTCTGGCCGCTGCGTACCATAAACAATTGCTCCACTTGTGTGAAGGACTCCACCCAATATAAGTAAAACAAAACCCAGTGCACTTAATTCCCGCCAAAGATCATCTATAACAAGCAGCGCAGACCAACCAACAATAAAAAAGAGTGGGATAAGAACGCTTTTGGGTGCCGTAGGCCAAAACATCATGATAAGAACTCCAGTAAATGCACCGACCCAAACAAAAAGAAGCACTAATACAGCTTTAGTGTTTGACAGCATTAACCACGCAATAGGAGTGTACGTAGCAGCAATTACGATAAAAATCACTGCGTGGTCACATCGCCTCCACACTTCATGCATTCTTTCACTCCAATTATGACCGTGATACGTAGAACTAACTCCGAAAAGAACCACTATAGAAAGTGAGTAGAGGCTGGCGAGACCTCTTGCTTTTTCGGCAGCAATAATCAAAAATGGGCAAAGAATAACAGCAGCGACAAATGCTATTCTGTGTGACCAGCCCCGTAATGCGGGTTTAGGAACAAGATGCATAGGGAGATCAACCATTATGTTCTCCTTTCGGACCCATGAAGATTTTCCAAAGGAGCGTCAATAGTGCTTTGAAATCATTGATAATTTCTAGTTGTGAATAGGAATCACTATAAGCGTCACGAACGAGTAAGTACAAGTACTTAAATTTTGAATGGTTTACAATAACTAACGAAGGGCAATTGGGTTCAGAACTGACGTAGACTGTGGATATGGGGATTAATGAATACGACAAGGTTCCTCCATCCGTTGAGAGCTTCATAGTATTTGATCGCTACACAGAAATTCCTGCGATTGATTACGACAATTATGGTGAAGGGTTATGTCGACGACGGATTCGTCTAGAAAATATTTCTGATTCGGTTAGTATCGGCGAACTTGAAGATGATTTTCATCATTTCCGAGTAGAAATACATCATAAGGGAAACAGGGTAAATCACATCCAAGGGACTACTTTTCGGGCTCCATGGTCCACATGTTCAGAAGTAAATAAGCCCCTTCAAGAAATAGTTGGGTTACAGCTTTCGAAAGATTCAACTTCGATAGGAGCCTATGGTTCACCTACGGAAAATTGCACCCATTTATTTGATCTTACTGGCCTGCTGGTATCTCATATTTTAGGTGAAGAGAGAAATAAACAATATGATTTAGCTATTACCGATCCAGTAAATGGTTTTCAAAAACTTTTTTTGTGGAAAGACGGGATTGCTGTATTCAAATGGGAGGTGCAAGACAGTGTCATTATTGCTCCCAAGACTTTGGAAGGTGTAAGTCTCCAGGGAAAATTTATCTCATGGGCGAAAGATAACTTTGATGAGGCGATCGTTGAAGGTGCTATTGCTCTTCGAAGAATGATTCATATCTCAATGGGTCGTGGAACAAACCTTGATCAAGTTGAATTAGGCACCGAGCACGTTGATGGCCCTAAAGGTCGTTGTTATACCTATTCAGAAAATGTTCTTTTTCGCGCTAAAAGAGAGAAAAAATCTGTCCGTGATTTCAGCAGTCCTGATCATGCAGCACTTTTATTATCTGACATGGACCTTCGAAAGGACCAAAAAATAGAATAATTAAATTTATTTTAATTACTGAGAAATGTTACTTTTGTTGTCTCGACATGGACGCCAGCTGCAATACGATCAGCGGTAAATTGTTCGTCAGTCATGAAAGCAGCAACGGTCTCTTGATCGGGTGTTTCCATTACGAGGTGTAGCATCTTGTCATTTTCTAGTTCAACACCTTGAACGAGGACGCTTCCGCCAGCAGCTTCAATTTTTGGGACTGCTTCTGTGTTAAACCATGCACTAAATTTTTGAAAATCATCAATTTCTTCTTCTAATAAAATAATCATTTTTCTCCAAAGTTAAATACCTATTCAGACTTTAGCGTTAAGACAATCTTGATGGTAAAGCAACCTTTGGAATTAACATATTGTTAACTCAAGAACCGCGATTTATATTTTAGGATCTCTGATTTGGCCTTCGTGGAGATACGCCTCGTTTTGGTTTCTCTTCTGGGGGAGTCCATCGCACTTTTAAGTACTTCTGATAGGTAATCCTGTTTATTGTTTTATTAAGTTCATAGTTTTGTAAGACTTTGTATTCTTTTGAGTAATTATGTTGACACGGCTTACACCATATTTGGAGATTTGATGGTTCTTCACCGCATTTTTTACATAGCTGCATGAAGATAATGTAACGAGGGACGTGTGACAAAAAAATTAATGCTTAAGAACGAAATTATGTAGATGAATGTAAAAAAAAATTTTAGGAGTTATTGTTATCAAATAAATTTGATTTACGTAATCTCTTAACGATGATGGAAACTGGGATCGCAACAATCGTTAGTAATACCAGAAACCATATAGTTCTATTGGTGGATGAGTCAATTGTTTCCGTTTCCTGGATGTCTGTGTTATTTGCTGGGTTTTCATTCGAGTTATCTATTTTGGAGCTTTGATTGGATTCAGTTATCTGTGGTGCAGGTTCCATATCCTTTTCTTGAGAATTTGGTGCTGGGTTTATTTTTGTTTGTTCAGAAATAGTTTCTTTCTCTTCCTTTACCGAGGGTGTTTCAATTGTCTCATACCATTCATTTACACGTTGTGTAGTTTCATCAAAGGTCGTTGGGCGATCTCCAGCACGTTGAACTGGGGTTCCGAATCGCTCGCTTGTTCCGATTGCTGAGGTAAAGCGTGAAGGAGAACGTGAAACAATTGTGATTTCATAAACTCCAGCTAGAGCAGTTCTTTGTTCTTTAATAAGCGTAAAATAACTGGTATTGGTGAAAGGTTCATCAAATCGAATTCGGATGTTCGGGTAAATTATTTCCTCTATGCCATTGGGTGAAGTGATGAGAAGGTATGGAAGTTTCTCATTTTCAAGTATTTGCTCGGGGTTTTGCGCAGGGATGAGAAGTTCAAGTTGAAAGAAGTCGCCTTGTTCAAAATATGCCTGGAAACCTCGAGTTTCGTTGGGTTCGCTGAATTCGCCATAAAAAGCGAATGATATGGTTCCATCGGGTAAGTACGGCCCTGTAGATGGGGTCTGTTGATCAGTTGTAAGGAAAAGTGGGTCGTGCGCGTTGGCCAGTGACGTCGTAAGAAAAAGTGCGACGACGATGCAAATTGTGGCCAGCACTGATTTACCTTTACTGGATTTAATACTGTGACTCATTGTTTCAATTTATAGAAGAGTTGTTTAGTTTTTGCATTACTCATGGGCATGTTTAAGGTCACTCAATAATATTTGTGAGTCGTTGTCCCGAGAGTAGTCTCTTTGCGTTTATCGATACGATTTTAGCGGCGTCTTCTTGGTAGTTATCTAAAGAGACAGAACAGTGTGGTGATAAGTAAAGATTTGGAACAGTCCAAAGTGGCGACTCGCTTGGTAGGGGTTCTTCTCGTGTCACGTCAAGTATTGCTGCTCCTACTTGACCTTCATGTAAAGCTTTAGCTAATGACTCTTCAACGACAAGAGAGCCTCGTGCAACATTACAGAAGATAGCGCCCGGTTTCATCTGTTGAAACATTTCATCGTCAAATAAGTCTTTTGTTTCTTCTGATGCAGGAGCGGAAACAACAACGACGTCGCACAATGGGAGCATTTGATCCAATTGATCG
>MDSW01216408.1_pt1 | contig 15177 bp, 8 predicted proteins | sample 811171 | NCBI WGS metagenome assembly MDSW01 (sample SAMN05326641, study PRJNA326480) | marine metagenome | isolation source: seawater | place: Atlantic Ocean: North West | collected 2012 | reverse complement strand
GTCAGCGCGCGCGGGGGAAAAAACAGGCGGCGACGGTGGGTTTTGAAATGAGCGAGCGCGGCGTCCTCGAACCCGCGCGGGCGGGCGGCGCGGGTCCCCGGCGCGCGAGCGACGGACGAGACGCGGGCGCGGTCGGGGGTGCGGCGGCTCGGGGGGCGCACCGTTGCACTTGAGCGCGCGGCGCATCACCGGGTCGTCCTCCAGACCGGGCATCGACGCCTGCGTCTTGGAGGACATGCGCACGCCCCCGCGCGGCATCTTCGCCCCCGCCGCGAAGACGACGCCTCCGGACGCGGGCGGGCCCGCGAGTGCGAGCGCCACCGCCACCGCGAGGAGGAGCGCGCGGGGGGGGGAGGTGAGCGGGCGGGCGCGAGCGCGAACGCGCATGGCGAAAGCGAACGAGAGGCTGTCGAGCGGAGGGGGCGCGATCGAAGTCTGCAGAAGCCTCAGAGTGCCGAGTTCTTGGAGCAGCCGGCGAGGCGCGTGAAGTCCCGGCGGGCGCGACCGCGCGCCGTCTCGTCGACACGTGCCACGACGCTCGTCCAAAATCGCGTCGCTGCGCCGGCGCGGAGGCCACTAAGCTCCGCGCTTCGCTCGCCCCGACGATGGCGTCCGCGTCTTCTCCGGCGGCGGTCCTTCGCGCATTCCCGCGCCGCGTCCACGGCCGCCGCCCGTCGCGCGCTCCCCCGAGCGCGCGCGCGCGCGTCGCCGTCTCGGCCGCCGCCGCCGACGCCGACGCCACCGCGACGGACGACGCCCAAGACGCGCATCCGCCTCCCCGACCCTCCCCCGAGCTCGCGCGCGCGCGCCGCGCCCTCCGCTTCCGCGCGTCGCGCGACGGCGCGACGGGCGCGTCGTGCGCGGGCGATCTCGACGTCTACACCCAGGCCCTCCTCGAGGCGTGCGGCGGCGACGAGGACGACGGCGCGTCGAACGACGAGGACGCGACCGGGACGACGACCCCGACGCGCGACGACGACGCCGCCGCCGCCGCCGCCGCCGCCGCCGCCGCCGCCTCGCGCGGCGGCGAGGGGTTCACCGGCGTGGACCTCTCGTCCGCGCTCGACCACCTCGCGCTCGACCGCCTCCAGGCGATCATGGAGTCGTTCGAGGTGAGCCGAGGCGTGGAGGTGATGGGCACGATGCGCCAGGTGGTGGTGGTGAGCGCGGGATTAGACACCCGCGCGTTTCGGGTGCCGTGGCCGCGAGGCACCGCCGTCTTCGAGCTCGCCGGCGCCGACGCGCACGCCGAGGCCCACGCGGCGATGCGCCGCGTCGGGGCGAAGCCCCCGCGCGGGTGCTCGCACAGACGCGTGCGGTGCGATCCGACGAGCTGGGCGGCGAATCCCGAGAATACTCCCGGGGACGCCGGGGACGGGCTCGAGCTCGAGGAGGCGATGGCGCGCGCGGGATACGCCCCGGACGTGCCCTCGGTGTGGGTGGTGCAGGACTCGGGGAGGATGCGCGGGGACGCGTGGGCGCGCCTCGTGGAGGAGATGGCGGACCTGATGTGCGCGGGGAGCGAGGTCGTCGGGCACGTCCCCGCGGCGAGCGTCGGGGACGGGGACGGGGACGGGGACGGGGACGGGGGCGGGGACGGGTTCGGCGCGGCGGCGGTTCGGGATTTGGCGGCGGCGGGCGTCCGCGCGAGGTGTCACCGCGTCGCGGCGCTCGGGTTCGGGGAACCCGCGCCGGAGGCGGAGCAGCACGGCGTGTTCATCGGGGTGAAGCGGCGGCCGTCGAAGCGGGAGCAGGAGTATTTCCTCGATCAGGTGTACCTCATCGAGAACGAGCTCGGAGACGAGGAAGGGTTCGAGGATTAACGAAGACGGCGTCTTCGCGTCGGCGGTGAGACTAGACTACTTATTCCCTTTTGGTTTCGCCAAAAAGTCAGGTTCGCGCCGATTTGCAAATCCGCCGCCGGTTCTCGTACCGCCGCGGCGCGGCCCATCCAGGATCCGTTCGCGCTCCCTCCCCGTCTCCTCACCCCCCCGTCTCCGCCGTCGCTACCGGCTCGGCCACGCGAACGGGTCCGCGGCCTGGCGCGTTCGGTTCGCTCGACCCGTCTGGGTCACGCCTCCCGCCGGTCGCCACGGAGGCCCCCCCCGCGTCGTTTTCACGAGCGGCGCTCTTCGCCGCGGCGGCGGCGCCTTCGCGGCGGCGCGATCGACCCGCGCCGACTTCTCGGGGTGACGCGTGGGTGCGGTCGGCACCGCCGGGGGTTTGGGTTTCGCCGGTTCCTTCGTTCCTCGGAGGGTCCTCGGGGGAACGGCCTCGGCGCGGGCGGCGGCGTCGGATCCGCGCGCGCTTCGCTTTCGCCGGCGCCCCGGGGGCGACCTCCTCCCCTCGGACGCCTTTTCGCTCGCCGCGCGCGCCTGAGCCTCTTCTTCTCGCCTGAGCCCCGCCTCTCGGGCCGCGGAGGCGTCGTATCGCGCGGCGACCTCGTCCATGCCCGCCATCGCGGCGTCGAGCAGCGCGTCGGCGCGCATGTGCTGCCCGTCTCGGTGCAGGGAGAGCGCGAGCTCTTGTTGGCACACCAGCGTGTTCGGCCCGGCTTTGCCGTCGACGACGCGCCAGATGCTCCACGCGCGCTCGAACAGGTAGAGCGCCTTGTGCAGGTTTTCGTCCTCGTAGTGGATGCGCGCCAGGTCCTGCGCGAGCTCGGCGACGTCGCGGTGCGTCGGGCCGACGCGCTCGGAGAGCTCGGCGAGACCGCGGCTCATCCGAGCGTCCTCATCCTGATACGCGTGCGCCGCGCGAGCGTCGTACAGCGAGTCGAGGTCGTCGCGACGCGTCGAGGGGAGGGACGTCCCGTCGCCGGCGACGTGCCGCAGATGGAAGTTCTGCTGCGCGTCCATCCAGCGCGAGGGGGGATGGGGGGCGGGGATCGCGCGAGGCGCGTCCCACGCTGCGGAGGGCGCGAGAGGGGACGAGCGAGGCGCACGAACGTTCGAACCGGCGTCTCGGACCAGACGCGTCACTGAGAAAAACCGCGACGACGGGAAATAACCGCGCGTCAGATGGATGTCGCGTCAAAGGATGAACATTTCAGAGAAATTCCCCTGGAATCAAAACTCTATCGCTGCAAACTCCTGAACATTTCAGAGGAGGTCGGTCGGTTGCTCGTCTCGACTCGTCCGCGCTTCGTCCTCGACCTCCGGGCGCTCCTCGCGGTCGCTTCGCCTTCAGGACCTCTCATTCAGACGGGCGGGTGCTTGATGTCCAAATCCGCCGGGTGCCCCATCTTATTGGCGCTCACAATGTCCTCGTACATGAGCCGCGTCCTGCGTTCCCTCACGCCGAAGACCACGGCGACGACGAGAAGCGCCGCCGCGAGGAGCCCGAGCCCCAAGCCGAGGCCGAGCGCGAGCTCTTCGTCGTCCCTCTTCCCGCCAGAATCGTAGCACGTTCCCGCGGACAGGACGGTGTCGGGATCGTCGTACAGGTCGCCGATGTCCGCGCACGTAATGGTCCCGACGCCGGCGCCGGCGCCGAGCCCGGCGTACGTCGCCTCGAGCGCCGCCTTGATTGCTTCGTACGAGTCTCGCTCGAAGTCGAGCTTCCACGCGCGGCGGTAGAGCATCTCGGCGGCGTTCGGGTCGACGTCGTGGACGAAGGGGAGAATCGCGGACGCGAATGCCCACAGCTCTCCCACCTGCTTCGCGGATCGGCCGGTGACCGTCCTGGTCTTGTACAGGTAGCGCAGCGCGCCCTGGACGAGCGGCACGAGCATCTTGGTCGCGATCTTCTCGTGGAGGTCGTCGAGCGCTCCGCAGTTGTGGACGGCATCCTCCGCCGCCCACTCCTTGCCGCTGTTGAACAGCTTCAGAATCTCGGCGTTCGCCTCCGCGACGCCGTGGTGCGGGCCGGCGCCGGCGCACGTCCCGAAGTTCGCGCACCGTTTGTCCGCGAGGGCGTACTGCATGCGGCCCGTCGCGGAGGTGCCGTACCCGGCGCCAACCTCCGAGCCCGCGTAGAACGCCACCGCCTCGTCCCACGCGTGCACGGACGCGTCGTCGTTGTTGGTCGAGCCGGCGTACTGCTCGCAGTCGTTGACCGCGTCTTGCATCTCCCAGATGACGTACGGGAAGACGTTGAGGGTCACGATGCCCTTCTGGATCGCCTCCTTACGGAACGTGCGCCCGACGTTGGAAAAGTCGAGGTCCGGGTTGCTCCCGGGCGCCGTCCCGAGGAAGGCGGCGTCGATCATCTCCGCGCCCCAGGTGTGCTCGTTCAGACCTTTCGTCTTCCAGTACGCGTTCATCTTGGAGATGAAGACGTTGTCCTCGTAGCGGACGCCCTCGCAGACGCCGTTCACCTTCGAGCACTTCGCGGCGGCGCCAGACGCGAAACCCATCAGCGTGCGCATCCCGGAGGTTTTGGAGGAGTTCTGGCCGTTTTTCCAAATGTGATACGCGTCGCCGTCGTTCTGGGGGAACGCCATGTCTGCGCCGTCGTATCCGCATCCGAAGCCCGTGGTCTTGTCCGAGGGCGCCCTGCAGTCAGACAGCGCGCAGGCGCTGCCGCAGGTCTCGCCGAGGCCCTCGATGATGTGCTTGAGGTCGAGGTCGATCTCGCTGTGCTCCGTGACGTCCGTCATGGGCTCGTACCCGGCCAGGTACGGCGAGGTGACGGCGAGAGCGGAGGGCACGAGCGCGCACGTCAGCGCGAGCGAGGCGCCGAGCGCGGCGACGCTGAGGCGAGGATACATGTCACGCGATCGGAAGGGGGGGGGGAGGGCGGTGTGCTCGCGCGTGTCGTTGTGAGAGAGGGAGAGAAGAGGGAGGCTCCAATCGCATCGGACGACACGGGACGGGCACACGCGCCTCGGAGGGGGGAGGCGAAGACGTCCCGGGGCGACGTTTCGGCGAACGCGACGCCGGGTGCGGGCGGGTCGAGGGTCTGTGAACTCGAAAGGGAGCTCGAAAGGGTGGATGTGGTTTCGGCGTTCAGGGTCCCGTCGCTCGCTGACTCCCTGCTTTTTCCCGATCGAGACGATCGCGTTTCCATCGCGCACGCGCCCTTTCCATCGGGCACGCGGCGCCCTTTCCATCGGGCACGCGCCCTTTCCATCGGGCACGCGCCCTTTCCATCATCGGGCACGCGCCCGTTTTCAAAGCCCGTCGTCTGGGATTCGACCGAAGACGCGCCCGAAGCCCGACGAACGAACCTCGGGGGACGACGCCTCGTCGGCGTTTTCTTCCGCGGAGGGTTTTTCGCGGAGGTTCGCTCTCCACTCTCCCGGCGCGCGAGCCGTCGCGAGGGTGACGATGTCCGCCGCGCTCGCTCGCACCTGTCGCGTCGCCTTCGCGCGAGCGACGCGCGCGATTCACGCGCCGCGCGCGGCCGAGTTCGCGCCCGCGCCGCGTCCACGCAGGTTCCGAGGGGACTCGCTCGGAGGAGGGTGCCGACAGCATCATCGCCCCTTCGCCGCCAGCGCCGGAGCCGCGGGTCCCGAGGCGCTGGGGATGACCAAAGTGCTCTTCGTGGAGGTGGGCATGGGCGCGGATCAGCACGGTCAGGACGCGACGAAGGCCGCCGTTCGCGCGTGCCGTAACGCCATCGAGTTCAACAGCATTCCCTCCATCAGGGACGTCGTCCCCGGGGGATACGACAAGATGCTGCTCCACATTCAGATCGGCGTCCCCGCGGACGCGCGGGTGGACCTCGAGAAGGTGCGCGCGGTATTCCCCTACGGGAACATCGTGGGCGTGGACGTGTGCGTCGGGGGCTTGCTCGCGAAGAGTGGCATCGCCATCCCCGAGATGGGGGACAAGAACGACGACTTCGTCATCGCCGTGGCCTCCGTCACCGTCGGGTACTGATGACGACTGTGAGCGGCGTGACACCCGGGGCGGATCGGACGGACGATTCGGCGCAATATTTCATCTGAGCACGTCTGATACCTGCACTCGCCCCCCCGCGCACGTCACACCGCGCGCGCGATCGCCGCGGCCCCCGCGCGTTTCTCCCCCTGCTCTTCGCGGCTCTTCGCGCCTATCCGCGCGTCGATTCCCTCGCCCGCCTCTCGCGTCCGCCCCTCGCGCGACGATGACGCCCGAGGCGGCGAACGCGGCGGCGTCGATCCAGCCCGGGGAGACGAACGAGTCGCGCGCGGAGCGCGTCTCGGCGTCCATCCGCGACGGGTCTCTGGCGCGCACGGGCCTGACCCGTCTCGACCTGAGCGACAGCGGCCTGCGCGCGCTCCCCCCCGAGATCGGCTCGTTGCGCGCGCTGGAGTTTCTGAGCCTCGGCAGGAATCCTCTCTCCGCGCTGCCCGACGGCTTCGACCGCCTCGTCAACCTCCGCGTGTTGTTCTTCCTCGGGTGCGATTTTGAGACCGTCCCGCGCGTCGTCGGGAAGCTCCCCTCGCTGTTCATGCTCTCGTTCAAGGCGAACAAGCTCTCGCACATCCCCGAGGACGCGATCCCGCGCGGCGTGGGGTGGCTCATCCTCAGCGACAACCGCCTCGAGCGCCTCCCGGAACGCGTCGCCGAGTGCGTCGGCATGCGGAAGCTCCTCCTCGCCGGAAACCGACTCTCGGACGACGGCCTTCCCCGCGCGATGGCGAACCTGAAACGCCTCGAGCTCGTGCGGTTGGCGGATAACCGCCTGACGCGCATTCCCGATTGGATCGCGACGCACGAAACCCTCGCATGGGTCGCGCTCGCGGGGAACCCGGCGACGGAACCGTTCGCGGAGGACGCCTACGCGCGGGCGGCGATGGTCCGCTCGGATAGGGATCCCGCCGCGGGTTCGTCCGACTTTGAAGGTTCGAAACCCTCCGGTTCGGGTTTGGAATCGGAATCTTCCTCGCGCGGCGCGGACGTGCCCTCGGTGCGTTGGGAGGCGCTCGGGATCTCCGACGAGGCCATGCGGGGCGAGGCGTTCCTCGGGCGGGGCGCGTCCGGCGCGGTGTACGCCGGGTCGCTGGCGAACGTCCCCGTCGCCGTCAAGGTGTACGACCACGCGGCGAAGACGAGCGACGGCAAGCCGGCGGACGAGATGGCGGCGAGCGTGCTGGCGAGCCAGACGGGCTGCCGGAGCATCGTGCGCGCCACCGCGCGGTTCGAGCGGGAGGTGGTGACGAGCGAGACCAGCGGCGACGGGGACGGGGACGGCGACGGGGACGGGGACGGGGACGGGGACGGGGACGGGGACGGGGACGAGACGTCCCCGTCCCGACCCGAGACGTCCCTCCCGTCCGAGAAACACACCGGGCTGGTGATGGAATTTCTGGACCCCGCGGAGTGGGCGCCGCTGGGCGGTCCGCCGAGCTTCTCGAGCGTGACGCGGGACACGTACGCGCCGGGGACCTCGCGGTCGCGCGCGGAGGTCCTCGCGGTCGCGCGCGGAATCGCCGCCGCGGGGAAGGCGCTCCACGCGGCGGGCGTCGTCCACGGCGACGTGTACGCGCACAACGCGCTGTTTCGCTCCGACGCCGCCGCGCGCGCGAGCGGCGCCCCCGGGCCCGCGGCGAAGCTCTCGGACTTCGGCGCGGCGTTCTTCTACCCGCCGGGGTCCGAGATCGGGCGCGCGCTGGAGCGCCTCGACGTGCGCGCGTACGGCGTGATGCTCGAGGAGGCGCTGGGGATGGCGGCGGGCGGAGGGGGGGCGGGGGCGGAGGATTCGGAGGATTCGGGCTCGTCGCCCGCGCTCGCGGAACTCGCGGAACTCGCGGGGAGGTGCGTCGGGCCCAGGAGCGGAAGGCCGAGCTTCGCGGAGATCGTGGACGTCGTGGGGGAGGCGGAGTGGGTGTGATGAACGAGGGACGAGGCGGATCGAGCGAGACGCGAAGTGACGCGCGTCTCGGAAGATGCGCGCCGACGTTTCATCTTTCGAGCCAATCCTGAAAATATTTTGCCAAGTCATTTGCCCGCCGCCCGGCCCGCGCGCCGGCCGCCCGGTCTAGGCGCCGGATTTCAGGACGTCGCGCTCGCCCTCGCGAGGGATCTGCGTGACTCCTGCCGCGCGCCTCGGGTGCCTTTCCGGCGGTCTCGCCGCCGGCCCTTCCGCCGGCGATGCTCCCCGCCGACGCCCCCCCGGGGTCGAGCGTCGTCCCCGTGACGAGCGCGGCGGACGGCGGCGTGCAGCTCGTGCGCGTGGAGGCCCCCGAGCGCGTGTTCGATCGCGACAAGGTGCTCGGTCGCGACGCGGCGTCGGTGTTCCCGTCCCTGGCCCAGACGAACGCGGACCGCGTCGTGAGCGCGACGCAGGCCGTCGTGGGCTCGATGAACTTCGTCACCGAGAGCGAGCTCGAGGAGATCAAGGCGAAGCGCGGGGGCGCGCTGCGCCCCGAGGACGGCACCGCGGAGGAGCAAAAACCGCTCTGGGCGGTGCTTCAGGAGGCGAAGGAGGCGAAGGAGGAAGCCTTCCAGCAGGGGTGGAAGACGATCAAGCAGGGGCAGAACAAGCCCCTGGACGAGGACGAGGTCGAGTTCCTCGACGACGTCGACGCGCAGGCGCGCGAGGACGAGCGAAGGCGAGCCGACCGCGACCGAGACGACGTCGAGACGTTCAGGCTCATGCGCGAGACGATGGTGGTCGTGAGAGCCGCGGACGATGCGGCGAGACCCGCCCCCGCCGCCGCGCCCGACGCCGCCGCCAAGCGCCGAAGGGGGGCGATTGGGGCGGCGGCGCGCGACGCGTCGGCCGAGCCGGCGACCAAGGCGGCGGGGAAAGCGGCGGCGGCGGCGGCGCGGTGGAGACCCGTCGTCCGCCTCGCGAAGAGGAAGAAGGCGGAGCCCGAGAGCGGGGGGAAGGAAAAGGACGACGCCGCGGACGCGCCGCCGCCCGAGCCGCCGCCGCGAGACCGCGACGAGGGAGAAGAGGACGCCGGCGGCCTCGGCGGCCTGCTCGGGTACGGAAGCGACGACAGCGACGGGGGTGCGTGATCGAAGCGCCGCGAGCGCGCGGTGAGGGCGCGCTATCGCGTGAAGTGCGGACACCGGTCCTTTCGATCGGTCGGAAGTCTCTCTTTTTCTCGCGCGCGCTTCGCTTCGTCGCCGCGTCGCTCGTCTCTGTCTCGGCGCCCTCTCGCCCTCTCGCCCCCTCGGCTCGGTTCCTTCCGTCACGCCGCGGCGGTGAACCTCGCCAGAACCGTCCCTTTCACGCGGGCGTAGTCGCCCCTGTCTATGAGCCCTTCCTCCAGCATGCCCCTCGCGTCCCCCAGCGCCGCGCGAACGTCCGCCACCGCCGACGCGCACGCCCCGAGCGCGAGGGGGCGCCCTCTCCCTCGTCCCCCCGCCTCCCGATCCGCCGCCGTGTCCGCGTCCGCGTCCGCGTTCGCGTCCGGGAGAAGCCTCGCGCGCTCGGCTCTCCGCCGCTCGCTCGCCTCCTCCGGGGTTAGAAGCCACGCCCCCCACCAGTGCGCCTTCTTCCGGTCCAGGAACTGCGCCGGCGTCTCTCCGGTCTCGAGGTGGACGAGGTAGTCGTGGACGTTATCGAACCCCGCTCGCCCGGCCTCGCGGACGCGTTGTCCCGTGGGCGCGGCGCCGGCGGCGGCGCGACACGGCCCGCAGTTGCAGCACCCGCAACATCCCGGGCCGCACGAACCTCGGCACTTCGGGCAGACCCATGCGTTGGACGCGGCGGCGCGGTGGACGTCCTCGCCGTGTCGGTTGCGCAGGCAGCCTTCGCAGAAGGCGACGGGGAGGCGATCCTTGACGACGGCTCGGCCGTCCTTCCCGCGCGACGCGGACTCGGCGCACGATTTCAAGACGCATCGCACGCGCGGATCCGTCGTCTTCTGGCGACACCAGTGGCACGTCACGCCGAGCTCGGAATCGTAGACGCGTCGCCCGACGACGTGGCGGTGCGGCTCCTTCGCGTTCCGCTTCTTTCGCTTCGCGGGGGTGGTGAGCGCCCCGTCGACGACGGCCTCCGAGTCGTCAAGGGTTTTTTTTCTTTTTCTTTTCGTCTCCGACGCGGGGGGGGCCACGTTTTTCGCGACGACGCGGGCGTCGTTCGCGGCGGCGAACAGGACGACGGCGCACAGGTCGGACCACGAGGCGTTGGGGAAGTTGGGGTCGTACGACTGAGCCTTTCGCGCGCCCGAGCCGTGCTGAATGCGTCGAAGCATGAGGTCGTGCGCCGCCGCCGCGCCCCATCGCGTCAGGAAGAGGAAGTCGAACACGTGATCTTCGCCGGCGTCGTCGGTCACCCACGCGACGAAACCCGCCTCCGGCGGATCCGCCGCGCACACGCCGCGGAAGTTACGACGGCCGTGGCCCAGGCCCTTGTTCATCGTCTGCACTTTCCACACCGAGAGCTTTTCGGCCGCCTCCGAGACGTCCCTGGGCACCGGCGACCAGCGCTCGTCCGCGTCGACGACGAGCGCGGGGAGGAGCTCCTCGTACGAGAGTTCCTCCTCGTCCCCGTCCTCGTAGCGCACCACGTACAGCGTCCCGAACGCGTCGCTCGCGGCGGTCGTCGTCACCTCGCCGCGGAAGTGTCGGAACCCGCGCTCAGGCGCGGAGGCGTCCACGAAGAAGCCCTTTCGAACGGCGCGACCCAGGAGCGAGCGGCCGGGGTTGCGAAGCGGGGGCGCGGGCGCGGAGGGCGACGACGAGGAGGGCGACGACGAGGAGGGCGCCTCGCGAGACGAGGACGTCGCGCACGACGACACCATGGCGTCCACGCGCCGCGCGCACTGGCGCGGGGAGAGCGGCGACCTCGGGCGCGCCGAAGCCGTCGGTGCGAGGGACCCGTCCGAGAAACCGAGGGGGGCGCGCGAACGACGAGGCGGGGCGAACGAGGCGAGGACGAAGACGAAGGATCGGTCTCGCGCGGATCCGGGTCTCGCGATAAAATTCTACTTTCGAAAGTACAAAGGATTGAGCCAAGTTCTTTTTCGCGCGAGCTCTCGCTCGTCGGCGTTCGAGGCGTTTCGACGTTACCTCCCGTAGAAGCCGCCGCCGCCCGGCGGGGCCGGGTACGAGGGCTGCTGCCCTTGAGGCACGTACATGGGCTGCTGCACGCCGTACTGCATCGGCTGCTGCGGGTACTGCGGCATCTGCTGCTGCGGGTACTGCGGCATCGGCTGCTGCGGGTACTGCGGCGCGTACTGCGGTTGTTGTTGCATGGCGACGCCCGCGTTGGAATACTTGGACTCGTCCCTCTTGCGATTGTGGCAGCAGCAGCAGAAGGCGGTGGCGACGATGAAGATGACGGCCCCGCCGACGGCCCCGCCGATGGCGCCCGCGGCCTCCTCGTCCACGCCGTGATCTTCCATCGGCGGCGGCGACGGGAGCGCCGCGCACGAGCAAGTCGGAAGCATGGTGGGATCGCACGCGCACCGGTCCATGTCCATGTCGTACGCCGTGCCGCGAATGCCTCCGGAGGTGCGCGTCAGGTCGAAGTCGACGGCCGATTCCGTCGGTCCCTTGAGGGCGTAGTCGTAGTACTCCTTATCCGCGGCCGAGCACGCGGTGAAATCGGTCGGGTACCTCGCCGCGCACGTCGAGCCGTCCATCTCCTCGCGCAGGGACTCGACGGCGCACGCCGGGAGCCCCGTGGTGTCGCACCACCGGGTGGCGCGGGAGAGAAGCTCGTTGAACAGCGTCGCCTCCGACCCCGTGGGCTTGCAGTCGTCCCAGCATCCGCTCGGGCCGACGGACGCGGTGTCGCAGGACCCGCACCCGGCCTGCGTCGCGCACCACGGCACGGGCCAGTCCGGGTCGGCGCATCCCTCGAACGTTCGGCCGTTGTACGTCCACGTGCTCTGGCACGTGCAGTGTCGCGCCGTCGTCGGCGGGTCCTCCGCAGCCGCCGCGGGCGCCTTCGCCTCGAGGTCGCACGTCGTCGAGTCGACGGACGCGACGCCGACCATGTGCCACGGCTCCCGGCTCTTGTCGTACACGGGCACGGAGACGGACGTGAGCGGGCCCCAGATGGCCGGGATGGAATCGTACGGCTCCGTCCACGTGGGTGTCTCCTGCTTGTCGAGCGTCTTCTGCAGCGCGTAAAACTTGTAGAAGCTGATCATCGCGCGGTCCAGCATCTCCTGCTCGCCGTCCGGGACCGCGGTGAAGACCGCGCCGACGTCGCAGGCGACCTTGCGCAGCAGGTCCGAGTTCCCGCCCGAGCCGAGCGAGATCATGAAGTGGTGCTCGTCCGCTCCGGCGGCGGAGGCGCCGCGCGTCGTCAGCGTCGCCTCGGGCGACGGCGCGTCGCCGTCGGTGACGAACACGTACGTCGTGTGGCACGCCGCGGCGTAGTTCTTCGCCTTGCTGTTGTCGACGAGCTCGAACGCCTTCTCGTACCCCGCGATGAAGTTCGTCCCGCCGCCGTACGTCAGCTCGTCGATGTACGTCTTGAGCCTCGCCTTGAAATCGGGGAGCCCCTTGGCGAGGGTCGTCAACCCGGCGTACGAATACGCCGCGCCGTTGAAGGTGATGATGCCGAGGTAATCGGCGTGCGTGGCCGAGTCGATCACCTTCTTCGCCGCCTGTTTCAGCAACACCATGCGGTTCATGAAGGCCATCGACCCGGAGATGTCCAGGATCAGGATGATGTTCTTCGGCCCCGTGGCGCCGTTCATCGACCACGGCCGCAGGCGCGAGTCGTACTCGACGCCGCACTGCGCGTCCTCGTTGTCCTCGCCCCAGATGAAGCCAGGGTAGTTCACCAGGACGCCGTCCTTCGTCCCGAAGTACAGCCACTTCGCGTCGCCGACCTCGATCAGGGACGTGTACATGCTCGCCAGTTCGCTCTCGAGCTCGGAGCCCAAGACGGCGGCTTTCTTGACGCCGTAATCGGACACCCCGAGTTTCGGGGAGGTCTTCACGACCGTGTTCGTGTAATCGATCGTGCGGCCCTCGCAGTTGCACCCCGCGGTGTTGCCGAAGTTCTTATCGCAGTGCGGGCTCGTGAGCGTGGCGCTGCACGTGGACTGCGCGCTGTGCGTGGTCGTCGTCGGCCACGACGAGAGCGTGCCGTTGTGCATGGAGATGAGCGCCGCCTCTAGGTTTATCTTCATCCTGTTCACCGCCGTCTCCTTCGCGTCGAGGGCGGCGTTGAACTCCGCGGTCGTCTGCGCGAGGACGCCGGGAACGAACGCGCTCAGGACGAGCGCGCACGCGAGGGCGAAGCCGACGCGACGAGGGGGGTGGGAGAGAGCGCGCATGGCGGCCGGCCGTGGAAAGGAGGCGGCGCGGCGCGATCGGGGATCTGTCTGACGATTCCGAAGGTTGGCGCCCTTCGAGTCCCGAGATTCGCCCCAGAGCGAAAGGACCATTTGGAGGCGCCGAGATTGAGATCCGACAACAAAAAAACAATACTAAATGCTCGATCGTCGAAAATTGCGCGAATCCCGTCTCCGAGATCCCCGACGACGCGTTTTCACGAAGCGTCGGCGGGTCGTCTAAAAGAAGAACGAACAGCTGCTGGCGATCTCCTGTCAGCACTCTCTAACTGCTTTCTTCCTCGACAGACGGACGTGTTTTGTTCGTCTCCTTCGCCCTACAGACGCAGCGCCTTGAGTTTTTCCTGGTGCACCCTGTGTTCCATCTCCAACCTCTCCAGCTCCGTCATCTCGCGCTTTTCCCCGCGATCGTGCGTGGCGTCCGGCTGCAGGTGCATCCCGCGCCTGGTCGTCTTCGCGCTCGGTCCGAGCGCGGACTGATGCGGCCCGGGCACGTCCGGCGCGCCCCCCCACGCGTGCGGCCACTCGGGCCCGCGCGGGAAGGCGTCCTCCACGGGTTCGTCCCAGTGTCCCCACGCGCGGGGCGGCTTCGGCGGCGCCTTCTTCGGCGGCGCCTGCACGGGCTTCGGCACGTGCCGCTTCGCGTACGCGAGCATCTTATCGTGCTTGGACGGCTCGCGCGGGCCCTTGATCGGGTCCACGTCCCCGGCGCGGTGTCCGAACGCGTGTTTTTGCAGCCGCGGCGGCGACGACGACGCTTTTCCGCCGGCGCCGGTTTTCTTCTCGCTCCTCTCCCGCGCGGCTCGCCGGCGCTCCGCCGCGACGCGGTTCTGCTCGCGAACGACGCGGTCCATCTCCCTGATCGCCTCCTTGCGCTCGCGCGCCTCCCTGTGCGCCTGCGTGTCCACGTCCACCCCAAGCGACCCGAGCTTGAGGTACTCCCCGTTCTCCCCGAGGCACCGGCGATAATCCTCCGCTCGCTTCGGCTCGTAATCCATCCCGTACGCCCCCGCGTACGGCCCGTCGAGGCTCCGCTCGCGCGTCGGGCCGTCGTCCACGTAGTACGCGTCGTCGCGGTGGTACCCGCCGGAGCCCGCGTTGTCGTACGTCAAGATCCCGCGGGGCTCGCCGCGGTCGTACAGCTTCTCGTAAAACGAGGGGTTGTAAAACCCGCCGCGACCGGAAGACGGGCCGGGGCCCCCGAAGGACGAAAACGAATCCTCATCCAGCCGACGCCGACCCTGGCCCTCCCCCCTCTCCGGGGGGTCCCGGCGCCGACCCTGACCCTCCCCCCTCTCCGGGGGGTCCCGGCGCCGCCCCCGGTGACCCTCCTCGGGGTCCCGGCGCCGCCCCCTCGCGCCGCCCCGGTCGGGGTCGGGGGGGGGCGCGTCCGCCTCGTACGACGCCGACGCCGCGCGCGAGTGGATGCGCATGCGCTGCGTCCCGCCGCCGTCGTAACCGTGGAACCCGCCGCCGCGAGCGTGCGCGCCGCCGCCGCCGCCGCCGCCGCCGCCGCCGCGCGCGCCGCCGTACCCGAACCCGTCCGAGGGGAGCTCGGGGCCCCAGTCCAGGAGCGACGCGCTCGGGTCGAACCCGCCTTCGTACTCGGGGGGCGCGTCGTCGCGATCGTACCCCGGGTCGCGAACGACCCGCGCGTCGCCGCCGCCCTCACGAAGCGGACGCATCGCGCGCTGCCGCGCGCCGCGAGGCTCGAACTCCAAATCCTCCGGCTCGTCGGAGGAGCGCGAGGCGCGCGAGGCGCCGCGCTCGGTTTCGTCCTCCGCCTCGCCGCCGCCGCCGTCGCCGCCGTCGCGACCGGGGCTCATGTACTCCCTCTGGTACGCCTCCCAGTCGAACCCCCCCGAGGAGGACGGGTTGAACCTGAACGGCCGGGGCGGCTCGACGTATTCGTCGGCCTCGCCCTCGACCAGCCGCCCGGCCGCGACGTCCACCGTGGAAACCGCGCGCCCGGCGGCGGCGTCCTCCGCGTCGTCTCTCGCGCGGCGGCCGGAGACGGCGGCGGCGGCGCCGCC
>MDSW01079041.1_pt1 | contig 15179 bp, 9 predicted proteins | sample 811171 | NCBI WGS metagenome assembly MDSW01 (sample SAMN05326641, study PRJNA326480) | marine metagenome | isolation source: seawater | place: Atlantic Ocean: North West | collected 2012 | reverse complement strand
TTGGCATTTGACAAGAACCATCATCATCAGTTGCTGATTCGTCATAGTTACAAGCTGCTTCATCTGTACAACCAAATACTGCATCTACAGGACAAGGTGATGTATGTACTCCTAAGTTTGTCCAATCATCTTGTTCAAGTACTATCCATTCTGAATCTTCAGAATTAGTGCCTGCTGACATCGTCCAATCATTAGCGTTTCCTTGCTCTACAGAACATTTACGTACTAACGTATGGTCTTTAGTAGCATCAGCTATACCGGCTACTTCCCAACCACTTCCTGGGTCAGCAGCCCATTCACCAACGATGTCAAGGATAATATATTCACCTATTTCTGGACTTGAAGGAGAGGTCGGCTCATGTCCATAAACTAGAGCATAACCATCATCACCATTGAAATAAACTGTTCCCGTTTCATCAGCTAAATTAAGTATTGCTGGATCAGATCCTGGATTCGCTACAACGTATACACCATAGGGTGCAATCTGCGCTCCATCTTCGAAAGAATTCCAATACTCATAAACACCAGGTGTAGATGCCGCATTGGAAACCGATGGCCAAGCATATGATGCTAAAGAAACGGTATCTGCAGTTGGGTTATAAAACTCCAAATATTTATTATTACTTCCTCCTTCTGCATATTCTGAAATGAATAAATTGACCATTGGATCAAGTGGATAAACACAAGAACCATCATCTGTAACTGCAGAAGCATCAAAATTTATAGCAGAAGTATCGGTACAGCCTAAGTATTCACAACTGCCGTCATCTTCTGTCGCTGTTGAATTATAGTTACTAGCCGACTCATCAGTACAACCAGGGACTATATCAGGACAAGGAGTGTCATGTTGACCTAAATTTGACCAATCATCAATCTCTAAAACAATCCACTCTGAATCTTCAGCTGATGTTCCGGCAGAAGCAGTCCAATCAGAATTACCTTGCTCTACAGAACACTTGCGTACTAGAGTATGATTTTGAGTGGCCTTAGTTACTCCAGCAACAGTCCAACCGCTACCGGGGTCTCCATTCCAATCACCAGCAAAATCTACAATAGTATAACCTCCTGTTTCAGGGTCTACAGGGATTGTTGGTTCACTTCCATAAACAAGTGCAAACCCGTCATCTCCATTACTTAAGTAATTATAAGTCATATCAGAAACTGAAGCAATGACAGAATCCGCAGAACTATGAGCGATAATAAATGTGCCTTGAGGGGCAATCGTAGCGCCCTCAGGAAAATCTGTCCAATATTCATAAACCCCTACTGTTGTTGGAGCATTAGATGTATTGGCAATACCATAAAATGATAAGTCTACTACATTACTACTAGCATTATAAATTTCTATGTATTTATTGTTAGAAGAGCCTTCAGCAAACTCAGAGATAAAAAGGTTAGAAACCGTATTATAAAATACTTCTACGCCATAAGATATTGTTGAGTTGCCGGCAGCATCTTGTGTGCCAGAAATTGTAACAGAATAAATTACTGCTAATTCTAAAGGTGTAGATAAGGATAATGTCACCGTATCTCCTGAAATAGTAGATGAAGCAACAGATAAACCATCATAAGTTCCGTCTACAGCAATCGCTTCATCATAAACAACCACTACTGTTGAAGCATCAACAGCATAAATATTAACCACTGCAGGTGGTAAAATATCACCCACTGCACAAGGTCCACCTGGATCAGCATAGTATTGTGTAAAGCCACTTAGTCCCATTGCTGTTAAGACAGAATCTTCAGGACTAATAGCATACTGAATTGAAGAAGATAACGCCCAATTATTTGCAACGTTCATATCAGATGAAGGGTCGCATAATACAATGGAATAACCATTGCCATTAGCATTGGCTGGCCAATCGCCAGAGTAGTCGAAATCAACAGATATTACTACATCTCCAACAGTATTAACGCATTGGAGCAAACCTGCTCCAAGGTAACCAGATGCAATTTCAAAGGTTGGTGCAAAACCAAAATAAGATTGGAATCCGCAACCATACAGCAATGCGCCACATGCGTCATTTAAAAAATAAGCTGGTTGAGCAACAATTACATACTCACCAGCAGCTAAAGAATACTCAGGGAAGTTAACATTTACTCCCTCAATAAAAGCCAAACCTCCTAACGGATAAGCCTCGTCTCCATTGTTATATATCTCAAAATAATCCAAATTATCATATGGACCTGGATCGTTGTAGTTAATTTCAGTAATAACAAGACTACCTACAAAATCGTTGTGAACAAGGCTTTCTAAAACTGAACTAGCTTGATTGCCTGCAAAATCAGTAAGAGCATCGACAGTGATGTCAAAGAAGTCTCCATCTACTAAGCTAGAAGAAAGGTTCAGCGTCATTTGAAGACCATCTTCACTTAATGTAGAACTGCTAATGCCATAATCAGCAATTGAAACTGATGCTGACTGTACCGCCTCATCAAATGTTAAAACAATAGTTTGATCTGAAGTTATAGAAACGTCTTCAATATTAGGCGCTACAAAATCTCCAGCGCTATCAAAGAATAGAGAAAAGTCGTCAAAGCCGCCCCAATCGCTTCCGCCGTTTTGATAAGCTCCTATTCTTAATCTCACAAAAGAAACCGTGTCAGGAATATCAATAGTGTGTGTTACCCATAAATCATCTGTATTTTTGGATAAATACGCAGAAAAAGCAAAAGAGGTGTCAACAGAACTTATCCAATCACTATTCCATGTATCATCATTATTGAACTGCAACTCGTAAGCCATATAGTCTGTTCCATCAAGCTGATGAGCTAAATAACTAAATGACAATTTTAAGTCTGCCGGGGATGGCTGAGGAATTTGAATAGTAGAAAATGTTAAATAATGATAATAATAAGAGTTAGTCTGACCCTCAAGTAAAGGGGCGTTTGGATTTACTATATCATGAAATGCCAAAAAGCTATTTCCAGAAGCAGCTGCCATAGTTTGGTATTCTCCTGACATAATATCAAATGCATCACCATTGTTAAAATCATAAAACTCTGGATTAGAGGTATAGGTCCAGGGGTCGCCAGCCTCAAAGCCTTGTGTGGCAAGGGGAATTTGGGCAAAGCTAGTTGAAAAGGCACATAGAACAGCCATTCCAATTAGTAAAAATCGTTTCATAAATAATTTATTTTTTGGTTAATTTATTGTCCGGTGAATTTAATAAATTATATCAAGAATATTTAAAAAAGAAATTAACAATTTACTATGCTTATGTTAAATAAGTGTTACGAAAAAAAAAATTTATTCTATCTTTAGTCTTGTTAAATTATATTTTTTTCCTTTGCACATTGCTTAATGAAACTACTATTGAATGTTGTTTAATTCGTCAGGTTTAAAATTCTATGCTATTTGCTTTTTCATTTTTGGTGTACAAAATTTTTTATACTCTCAGTATTGCACTTCTTCATCAACTGCAGCTTCTTTTTGCTCAACTTCTTTAGTTGAGATTGGTTCATTAAGCAACAGCTCATTTGGCTGCGCTAATTATTCTGATTATACTTCAATATATACAGACCTTATTTTGAACGGAACTTATGATTTGACAATAGGCTTAAATAATTGTTCAGGATTCACAATGCCAAAAATTTCAAATGTTTATATCGACTGGGATGGCAACGAAATTTTTGAAATTAATGAAGAGGTTTTTCATATTGATGCAACCTCAGCTATCGCTGCTAATCAAACTAATTTTAGTACAACTATAATTGTTCCGCCATATGCTGTTTTAGATACAATTAGAATGAGAGTGGTTACTGCTTGGTCAACTTTTGATGACCCAGGCGATTATTCATGTGGTATTTATGGGTGGGGAGAAACCGAAGACTATTCTCTGATAATTAGGGGTCTAATTGAAAATGTAACCTCTGTAGATAATTTATGTTTTGGAGAAAATGATGGAGAAATTAGTATCTCAACGACTAGTGGTTCCTCAGGACTTGCATACTCCATTGATGGAGGCATAAGTTTTTCAGCTTCGCCAAACTTTACCAACTTAGTTAATGGATTATACAATGTTTGTGTGTTTGATAGCTTAACTAATCAATCACAATGCTATTCTTCCAACCCTATAATTATTGATTCGCCAGATTCATTATTTGCAGTTGTGAATAAACAAAATGTTAGTTGTTTTAATGGGACTGACGGAGAACTAAGTGTTGAAGCTTATAATGGCACTCCAAACTACAATTATAATTGGACGAATGGATCTTTAACTTACAATGGTAATAATATTCAAAGCCTTAGCGCTGGAAGCTACGATTTAATATTATTAGACAATAATGATTGTCTGTTCACCATAGAAAATATATTGTTAGAAAATCCACCAGAATTGATCATTGATAGTGTTTCATCTAGCTCCTACAATGGTTATGGTGTTTCGTGCTTCAACTCTAATGATGGATTTATTGAGATTTATGCAGAAGGTGGTACTGGAATTTTGTCATATAATTGGGCCGGAGACGTTTCTAATAGCTCATCTTTACAAAATCTTCCGACAGGCGAAATGCCAATAACTATTTTTGATGCTAATTTTTGTCAGTTAGATACAATAATATTTATTAGTCAGCCGAATGAAATATTAGTTGAAACAACTATTTTACATTTGGGATGTGAAAATGAAAATGACGGATCAATTAGTACTGATGTCACAGGTGGCACAACACCTTACAGCATAGAAATTTATAATGCCCTCACAAATCTTGATGCGTCAAATAGTAATGGACAAGAGTTTTTTGGAGAACTTACGGCAAGTTCATATAATTTAATTGTTACCGATCTTAATAATTGCACTTATGAAGATAGCTTCAAAATAGAAAATCCAACTTTAAAATTAACTTCTGAGGATATTTCTTGTTATGGAAATAATGATGGACAAATTATCTATTCAATTGATTTTTCAACTGACATTTATACCCTCATAAGTCCAATATCAATAAACGGTCTTGGCGCAGGGACTTATGATTTTTTAATACAAAATGATCAGGGTTGTTTTTTTGATTCAACTATATTAATTAACGAGCCCAATCCAATCACTTTAAAAAAAGATATTGAGGTTATTTGCGAATATAATGATGTCGCAAATATAAACATAGAAGCTAGCGGAGGCACAAACCCATATTATATTGATTGGGATTTTGGCGACACTACATTTAACACAATCCTTGGAGTTGGAGTTTATAATTTCATTTTTTCAGATGCAAATGGTTGTATTATAAATGATAATGTTGAGGTTTTGGCACCTAACTTACCTGAGTTAAGCTATACCCTCACTACACCTTCATGTGAATATAATTTTGACGGAAGCATAGATGTACAAGTTACAAAAGGTTATCCTCCATATGTATATAATTGGGACGACGGAAGAAATGAAGCATTTATTGATAGTTTGCCTCCAAAAAGATATCGTCTTAATGTTATTGATAGTGCAGGTTGCTCTTCCTCTCTTTTAGAAGTTATTGTTCCATATGTGTACAATAGATGCTTTTATTTCCCTTTAGCATTTACTCCAAACGATGATGGTATAAATGATGTATATGAGATTTCTTCTATTTTTAATCTCGGCCCAACAATACTAACAATTTATAATATTCAAGGAACTATAATATATCAAGCTAAAGATACTCTAAGTTGGGATGGGAAATATAAAAATAAAAAATGTGTTCAAGGCAAATATTATTTCCATTTAAAATTTGCTAATCAATATACTACTGGAGAAATCCTTTTAATTGAATGAACTAAACTATAATACGTTCTTTATATTTTTTGGCTGGATTTCCTTTATAAATTGTATATGGCTCAAGATCTTTATTGGCAAATGACCCCGCCATTAAAATTGCATGAGAAAAAATAGTGACTCCCGGACATACAATTGATTTAGCACCAATCCATGCGCCAGATTCAATATTAATTGCATCAACCATTAAATCAAAACTAGTAGATTTAAAATTGTGATTTCCACAAAATAAAAAAGCACCCTGAGAAATGCAGACATTATCTTGAATAGTAACAGTATCTAAATTGTCAATCCAGACATTCTCTCCAATCCAACAATTACTTCCAACTATTAATTTCCACGGATATTTAATATTAACTCCCGGCTTAACAATCACATTTCTACCAACTTTAGCACCAAAAAGTCTTAGTGCTGATAACCTAAAAAATGAGAATGGAATTAAACTGTTTTTTAATATTAGATAATTGGCTACAGTCCATAGGGCTATTTTAAAAGAGCTTGCGCCTTTGTTAAAAAAAGAATTATTGAATGATGAAAGATCTACGCGCTTAGCCATTATTTTTTAAAACAAATTTAGTTTTTTCTGTAACGTTTGAATTTACTCTTGTTTTGAAGTTTTAAAATACATAAAAACTTTTAAAAAAGGTTTAAATAATAAATCTCGAAATCTAAAATAATCTTTCTCTCTGTCATGAATTCCAAATCTAAGACTTGTTGTTTTTTTAGAAACAATTAATGTGCCAAAAAACCAGTCCCAAAGTGCGAATTTGGATCCTAAATTTTTATTGTGATGCTCACTACTTCTGCTATGATGAATTTGATGTTGATATGGACTAATAAGAATATGCTCTATCAGTCGAGGGTATTTTAACTTTACGTGAGAGTGTCTTAGATTAGCTCCAAAAAACATAAATAAGAACGTAAATATGTTAGCTCCTATGAAAACAACAGTGTCAAGAGCGTGATTAGAAAAATAATCAAAAAACCCCGTAACTAGCCCAAAGCCGATTATAGCTTTAGAATTATTTAAAATTAATTCAACCGGATGAACTCTGTATTGTGTTAGTGGATTCATTGTTGTAGCAGAATGATGGACTTTATGGAACTCCCAAAGTATAGGGATTTTATGCATACACAAGTGAACAATGTAGCTTAAAAAGTCATTTACAACGGTTAATGCAATAGTATAAAGAATTATAGTTTGACCAATAGATAAGGTGCTTTCTGGAAAGCCAAACCACTTTATAAGATATTCATGAATATAAAAAGCTATATATAATCCTATAATCAAATAGGGGCCAATAAATAAAACTTTGAAAAGATTGTTAAAACTAAAGATTAGATAATCGTTTAGGGCAGATTTACTCAGCCATATTCTTTTATCAAAAACATAAGAAAAAAAGGATTTTTTTTTCTTCCTTCTTGTATATACAAATAAGGCCAAAAGCAACGAAGACAAAAGATATAGATAGTAAATCCTGTTTTCTGGGCCCAAAAAGTGGTCTTTGCTCAATTCATAAGCATCTACAATAATATTTAATACCTCAGCTAGTGTCATAATTTATAATGCTAAGATTTATTTATTATTAAAGATTATACGCTTGATATTTTTAAGATAAAAACTGCATAAAAATATTGTTAGTATTAATATACTGCCTGTAATAATATTTTCGTCAAGACGATTGTCGAAGAAAATATGCATAAAAAATATATTAAAAATGATAGGTAAGAGCAACAATAAGCCAGCTAGCCTAGTTATGGGAATAATTATTAATATGCCTGCCACAATTTGGAAAATAGAAACAAAAGCCAAATAGCCAGACTGTTTAAATGTATTCATGACTATTTTGTATCCAACAGGCGGTGCGTATGAGTCATTTTCTATAATATATTCTTCAACTAATTGCTTATCTAAAGTTTTCAGTTTATCACTTGAGAGTTTGCCAGTACCCTTGTAAATAAAAAACAAGCCAAGTCCTATCGATAATATTATTCTAATTTTTTTCATTTGAAATTTTTTTCAAAAATACTATTTTTATTTAGACTAATTATAAATAATAGTATATTTGCACCATAATTTTAAACTAAACTATATAAAAATATGAAAAATTTTAATCGAATTCTAATTGTTTCTGCATTTGCAGTTATTTTAGTATCCTGCTCAGGAGATTCAGATCCAACCGATCCTATTCCAGCTGATGTAAATCCGCCCACTGAATACAGTTGGCTTGATGATAATGGCGAAGAGACCGTTAGTTTTGGTGGTCAAACAACTAGACTACATCAAGCTGCTATAATTTGTTCAAAAATGGGCTCTAGTGAAGCTACTTTTAGTGAAATAGATGAAATGTTTAATCTTGGAGAAGGATTTGATAATACTGATTTGAACTATTCTAATTCAGGAAAAAAGGTTTCTAATAAAACAGGTGCATATAGCGCTAATTCTACAGAAATACTAGCGCTCTTTAATAGTTGGATTGTAGAATTTACAAGTGAAGTGGTTCCTGCCATGGTAGCTGGAACAGAAGCAACTCCAGGGGTTGCAGGTGTGCTTCCTGATGGAAGTAGTATTAGAGAGCTGAATACTAAAGGCATGGAGCTAGATCAATTATTCACTAAAGGACTGATTGGTGCTTTATGTGGTGATCAAATTATTTATGGATATTTATCTGAAATTAAAATTGGTGATGATGTTGATAATGTACGCGCTGAGACCGGCGGCTACACTTCTATGGAGCACCACTGGGACGAAGGGTACGGATATCTTTATGGATTACAGCCAACTCAAGGTATATATGATCTTAATGTAACAAATGGTGATGTACTGCTATATAAGTATTATGCTAAAAGTAATTTTAGTGATATTCAAGCACCAATTTATGATGCATTTAAAATGGGTAGAGAAGCTATCACAATGGACGCTGCAAATGGTGGAACGACTATGTATTCTGACGTTAAAATGAGAGAAGCTACTACAGTAAAAAATCATATTTCTCATATCATAGGTCAAAAAGCATATGACTATCTTAAAGGTGCGGCTGATCATCTAGACTCAGGTGGAGAAAGAAATGGAGATTTTTTCCATGGTCTTTCAGAGGGTGTAGGTTTTGTAGTTTCTCTACAATTTACTTATAATGATGGAGCTCCACACTTCACGCATAATGAGGTTAATGCTATGATGGAAACTTTATCGGCAGGTAATGGTTTATGGGATATCACTAGTTCACAACTAAACGATATGGCGTCTGCTATTCAGACATCATTTAACTTATAAATCTAAAATAAATTCTAAGGGCCACTGTTTCAGTGGCTCTTTTATAAATCCCATTAAACTTATGAATAGAATATTACTTTTCGTTACTATTATATTTTTGGCTTCTTGTGGTGGTGGAGACTCAAATGAAAATGTTCCACCTCAATCAAATGATGATTTTGATAGAACAGTATGTTTGGCCAATATTTATGATAATATAGCTATGGCAGCCTTTGACGAGTTTAAAGCAAAGCTTGAAACTCTTGACATTTCTACAAATGCGTACATAGATAGTCCTAACGACATTTCATTACTTAATACACTAAGAGATGATTGGTATGAAGCGTATATTGCTTGGCAACATATTGAAGTATTTAGCCACTTTGGAATAGGAGAAGATATTTTATATGGATTCAAAATGAACACATATCCAACCGATGTAAATCGCACCGAAAATATTTTAAACGGTATTGCTCAGTTTAATCCTGCCTACAATGATAATCAAGGATTTCCTGCACTTGAATACTTAATTTATGGAGTTGCAGATAATGATGAAGAAATATCAAACATATTAAGTGAGCCTAATGCTCTTGTTTTAATTGGTAATATAGTTTCTGAAATGAAAGCTAATACATCTTCTGTGTATTCATGGTGGACAAAAAATAGAACAACTATTGTGGATGATAATAGCAGTACTGCGACTTCAAGTTTAAATTTATTTATCAATGATTTCGTATATCATTATGAAAAAGGTTTTAGAACAAATAAATTTGGTATTCCATGTGGATATTTCTCTGGAGGCCAAACTTTTGCAGAGAAAACTGAAGGATATTATGCCGGAAATATTTCAAAAGCCTTAGCATTAAGCTCCCTTTATAGCATCTCCAATTTCTTTGAAGGAAGATCGCATAGCGATGGCTCAGTAATTGGTGAATCAATGTATACATATCTAAAATATTTACAAGAAGATACACTCGCGGATGAAATACTCACAAAGATTGATGAAGTAGAGGTCTCTATTAATAATTTAGAAAATGATTTTGCAGTACAAGTAAACACAAATAATAACGAATTATTAAATACATTTAATTTGATCCAATCAGTTGTTGCTAAATTTAAAATTGATATGATGATGGCAATGGGTGTAGGAGTTGATTACATTAGCGGTGACGGAGATTAAACTCTTCAAACGAGCAATAAATGTTAAGATATTTTACAATATTATTTTTTGTTTTAACAAATCAATTATTTTCTCAAAATAATTTCCAAGGCAAAGTGGTTTCTGAGCTAACCGCTTTGCCTTTATATGGTGTGGAGATTCATGATAAAGAATTAGGCTATTTAACAAAAACAGACTCAAATGGTCTTTATAATTTTATTTCAGACAAAAAAACTCTATCGGTCTATTTCTTTTTAGATGGTTTATCCGTTTATAACCAAAGTATCAAGGACTCCGTCTTTGAACAAATAACTTTAACTCCACTTGTTGTTAGTGTAGATGATGTTGAAGTGGTAGTTAGTGATTTTGAAACATTCAACATTCGAAAATTAGATGACATTGAAAAAATGACTGTTTTTTCTGGCAAAAAAACTGAAGTAATTAACGTTAATCAAGCGATTGCTAATTTAGCCACAAACAATCCTCGACAAATATATAACCAAGTTTCAGGACTAAATGTTTTTCAAAATGATGATGCAGGACTACAACTTAATATTGGCGGTAGGGGCTTAGACCCCAATCGCACAGCAAATTTTAATACTAGACAAAATAATTATGACATAAGCGCAGATGTTCTTGGATATCCTGAAAGCTACTATACTCCCCCCTCTGAAGCTATAGATGAAATACAAATTATTAGGGGAGCAGCTTCTCTTCAATATGGCACACAATTTGGAGGATTATTAAACTTTGTATTTAAAAAGCCCAACTCTAATAAGCGAATAGAAATAATAAGCAGAAATACTATTGGCAACAATAATTTAATGACTAATTTTACTAGTCTTTCAGGAACTATCAATAAAACGAGTTACTATACTTTTATAAATTACAAAAAAGGCAATGGCTTTAGACCAAACACTGGATACAATTCATTAAATCTATATGGATTTTTAAACCATAAATTTAGTGCTAAGCTAGAAATTAGCTCAGAGATAACATATATGCACTATCTCACCCAACAAGCAGGAGGATTAACAGATAAAATGTTTTATGAAAATCCGCTTCAAAGTAATAGAAGCAGAAATTGGTTTGAGGTTGACTGGATGTTATATAATGGTAAGCTTCTATACAAACCAACATCAGAAACAAAGCTTTCTGTTAATATATTTGGTTTAAACGCGTCAAGAAATTCGCTTGGATACCGAACAAATAGAGTGAATCAAAACGATTTAGGTGGCGTCAGAGATCTTATTAAAGGTAAATTCAAAAACTATGGAATAGAGAGTAAGTTTTTACATAAATATAATTTGTTTCAAAAGTCTGCTGCTATTGTGTTTGGCGTTAAACATTACAAATCTAAAAATAAAAGCATTCAAGGGCCTGGGTCAGATGGAAGCGACAATGATTTCAATTTATATACAACAACATTTCCATTTTATAAAAATCAATCAGAATACGACTTTCCAAATATTAACAATTCTATTTTTATTGAGAATGTTTTCTATGTTAATAGTAAACTCTCAATTACTCCTGGAGCAAGATATGAGTTTATTAAAACCGAAAGCGCTGGGTCATACAGACAAATAAATTTAGATGCAGCATCAAATCCAATTTTTGACACCACAATATTTCAAACCAACATAAACCAAAGGCAATTTATACTGACCGGAGTTGGAATAAGCTACAAATGGAATAAATCCTTAGAAAATTATTCAAATTTATCTCAAAACTATCGTTCAGTTACCTTTTCTGATATCAGTATTATAAGCCCAACATATAGCGTTGATCCTAACATAAGGGATGAAAAGGGATATACTTTTGATTTTGGTTTTAGAGGAACTTATAATGATCTTATTTTATTTGATATTAGTTCATTTTTAATTTCATACAAAGATCGAATCGGATTTGTTCAAAGAGAGTTTGATTTCGGCGGAGTTAAAAGCGTTAGAGATAATGTAGGTGATGCTTCGCTAATTGGGGTTGAATCCATAATTGATATAAACATAAAAAAATTAATGTCTATCTCAGACCAGTATAGATTAAATGCTTTTCTAAACCTTTCTAAAATTAGTTCGAAATATACTCGATCTGATCAAGCTGGAATTGAAGGAAATGAGATTGAATACGTACCGAAAATTAATTTTAAATCCGGAATAAATTTCGGTTACAGAAAATTAAAAACATCAATTCAATATAGCTATGTCTCTAAGCAATTTAGCGATGCTTCAAACGCTATTGTAGGTAATTCAAGTGGGATTATAGGTCAGATTCCAGACTATAATATAGTAGATGTTTCATTAAGTTATAACATAAATAAATTTAAAATTGAATCAGGAGTAAATAACTTTTTTAATGAAAACTACTTTAGCAGAAGAGCTGTAGGGTATCCAGGGCCTGGAATAATTCCTTCTCCAAAAAGAAACTACTATTTAAGTTTAGAAATAAAGTTATAATGTTCTTGTTATTTGACTTGTAAAAAAATTTAAAATGAAAAAGCATATTTTACCATTGACCTTATTTTTTTTAGCGCTAACTAGCACTGCACAAACAAAAAAAGATAAAGATAGGGCTGCAATTAAAACCCTCTGTGGTTGTTATGAAATTGAATTTAATTTTGCAGAAACATTTAGCTACTCTGATGATTCATTATACACGCCCTCCCCTGTTAAAATTGCATATGCACTAGAGTGGGTTGACCTAACATATGAAGATCAAAATAATTTTATACTTCAACATATTCTTCAAATGGGCAACGATAGTAATGCATATATAATTAAACATTGGAGAGAAGATTGGGCATTCCAAGATAAAAAAATGCTTGCTTATATCTCTGACAATAAGTGGAAAAATAAAATTCTAACACACAAAGAAAAAAATGGTAAATGGACACAAAAAGTTTTTCAAGTTGACGATAGCCCAAGATACGAAGGTGTTGCTACGTGGGTACATGTTGATGGAAAAAGTTATTGGGAAAATATAGCTGATGCGCCACTCCCCAGAAGAGAGAGAACAATAAGGAGTGATTATAATATTTTAAAAAGAGAAAACAGAGTGCAGATCACTGATTATGGCTGGGTACATAAACAAGACAATTTAAAAATACTTAGATCGGACAAGTTTGAAGATAAAATTATCGCTAGGGAATACGGTTATAGCCCATATAAAAAGGTCGATGACTCAAAATGCATTCATGCACGAAATTGGTGGAAAAAAAATAGTGGTAAATGGGAAAAAGTAAGAAAAGTTTGGGGAGAAATTTTTGAAGAAAATAATATTCTTGAGCTAAAAAAAGTCGTGGATGACAAAAAATTATGGGAGTATCTTTTTTCAGATGAATACCAAGATGAGGACGAAATCCGTAGTGTAATTAATAAATTTATTTTGAATTAAAAAACCCCTCAATTATATATTTAATATCTACTATAAAAAGTTGAAAAAATTTAATAATAAATATAAGTATTATGAAAATAGGTATAATTTATGGCTCTGATTCTGGAGCAACTGAAGAAGCGGCCAATAAAATTTATTCTTTTTTCCAAAAGTATAATGTTGAACTACTAGAAATTAAAGATGTTGACGAAGAAAAGATTTTAAGCTTTGACTATTTAATTTTTGGACTATCCACTTGGTATGTTGGGGAATTGCAAAGCGATTGGGAAAATTATTTTGAGGATTTCAAAAAAATAGATTTTTCTAATAAAATAATATCAATTTTTGGCCTTGGAGATCAATGGGGCTATGATTATAATTTTGTTGACGGAATAGGAATTATCGGAAAAGAAATATTAGAAAATAATGGCAATATTATTGGGCATTGGCCAACTGAAGGGTATGAGTTTCAAGAATCAAAAGGCTTAGTAAGTGACAATATGTTTTTTGGCTTAGCTTTAGATGAAGATAATCAATACGAATTAACTGATGAGCGCATAAAGCTTTGGTGTGATCTACTGTTAAACCATGAATTAATTAGAAGTCGTTTAAACTAATATAACAAAACTCATATATGCATTTAAATGTCATATAGTGTGTTGACATAAATAGCTCCCAAATTAATTATTGTCGGCTTTATTTCATTCCATAAAAAATATCCTCTAGTATAATTTATATTGTAAAAAAGAATTTAAAAGTAAAAAGGGCTGTAAAAATGACTCTTTAATATATGATTATTTTACCCTTATATTTTTGACTATCATTTATTAAATTAATGTAGTACAGACCGCTCGATAAGTTTTCTTTTTTAATTACTAACATGTCCTTTCTGATATCATTATATTCTCTTAAAAGCCTTCCTCTTGAGTCGATTAATTGAATAGTCGTTTCTTCCTGTTTAGGATTTGAAAAGCTAACAATCGCTTCATTTGTAAATGGATTAGGATATATGTTTAATAAAATTGGCTCATTATCATATATAGAGTTTGGCGATTTTAAATCTATTTCTATACACGTTTCTGTGCCAATACAACCAAATTGATCTTCTTCATAAACACAAAGTATTGCGTAATCATCTTGAGTGCCCCAATTGATGCTAATTTGAGAACTATCTATATTAGCATAAGCAATTTCACCCAGCTGTTCAGATAAAGTCCAATGATAAACTGAACCATATATGGGGTTTTCTATTGAATAAATATTATCTGATGTCTCAACAAAACCCACTAATAAACCTTCTATTTCTATAGGTTCTAAATTAGAAACAGTTAGGTTTAAATTAGCAACACTGTCACAACCGTTTAAGCTTAATCCATCAAATGAATAGTCTCCACTTTCATTATATATAACTCCATTCCATTCATACTCATTACAAGATATAACTGTATCATTGGAAATAGTACTTTCATTGATAGTAAGTGTTAAGGTATTTATTTCAGAGCAACCACTGGAATTTATGCCCTCAAATGAATAGTCTCCGCTCTCTGTATAAGTAATTCCATCAATCCAAAAGTAGCTATCACAAGCTAGGACAGTATCGTTAGAGATAGTACTTTCATTGATAGTAAGTGTTAAGGTATTTATTTCAGAGCAACCA
>MDSW01008303.1_pt1 | contig 15184 bp, 16 predicted proteins | sample 811171 | NCBI WGS metagenome assembly MDSW01 (sample SAMN05326641, study PRJNA326480) | marine metagenome | isolation source: seawater | place: Atlantic Ocean: North West | collected 2012 | reverse complement strand
GACTAGGCTTGACGGCCTCTGCCTGTTTGAGGTTCTGCAATCGTCTTGGTTCTACCTTGGCCCATTCAAGATATGTTCATTTTTTCAACAGCCTATTGATAGGCTAATTGGATACAAATTGCTCTCAAGAGAGCTAGCGAATTATTGATAACGGAGCTTATCCTACCGATTAAATGTACGAAATCTTCGCGATCAAGCGTGCTTAATTCTATAAAGATCGCATTCATCCGGTCCACCAAAATAGCCAAACATGGAAGCCTTTCATTCTTTACTTACTGCTGATAGCAGCTCAGGTTTTTTCTTGTGCCATCGTTAAATTAAGAGCAATTTTCAAGCCAATCGACTTACATCATCCCATGTTTATCGATTTCAAATCTTTAAATATTGTAGGTTCTATTTTTCTCCTGTAGGACAACTTCGCCTGCGACGAATCGCAGTCAGACGCCACGGGTTGGGGAATAGATGGCTCGTTTTTAGGTTGCTGCTTGTCTCATATTCACTCGAGATGCCGCGTATCGATTCACAGATTGCAGAAACACTCGGTTACACAAATGCTCTTGAGGTCAATTTTGGGATGAGAACGGACCGTGTTGTTGGACAGAGTTGCAAGATGGAGATTCCTAGGCCTTCTCGATGGACATTATCCCGGCGATTGATCTGCTCGACGGAGTTTGCGTGCGGTTGCATCAAGGGGATTACGACCAAGTGACGCGTTTTAGTGATGATCCAGTTGCGCAGGCGCTCCGTTGGCAGCAGCAGGGAGCGACGCGATTGCATTTGGTCGATTTGGATGGTGCCAAGCGTGGTGAACCGGTGAATGACCGTGCCGTTCGCTCGATCACATCCGCTCTTGACATTCCGGTTCAACTTGGCGGAGGCGTGCGCTCTTTAAAGCGAGCGGAAGATCTGTTGGCCTGCGGTCTCGATCGCGTCATTCTCGGCACTGTGGCCATTGAGCAGCCGGACCTAGTCAGTGAATTGGCCGCACGTCATCCAGGCCGCATTGTTGTGGGAATCGACGCTAAAGATGGACGTGTCGCCACCCGGGGGTGGATCGAGCAGAGCGATGTGCTCGCCACTGATCTGGCTCGTCGGTTTAGCTCTGTTGGAATTGCTGCGATCATCACGACGGATATCGCGACGGATGGCACGCTCGCTGGACCAAACATCGATGCGTTGAGATCCATGGCTCATGCCAGTGATGTCCCGGTGATCGCCTCTGGGGGCATCGGTTGCATGGCAGATCTACTAGCGCTTCTTGCGCTAGAGCCTTTGGGTGTTTGTGGCGTGATCGTTGGACGTGCCTTGTATGACGGTCAAATAGATCTGACCGAAGCAATTCAGGCAATTGGAGATGGACGGCTCCAAGATCCCTTGATCGGCTCGAGTGAATTGGCGTAAGCGCAGCCCGCCGACACGTCTTAAAGTGACAAGGTCGAGCCCAGTTTTGTGGTATCGAGCCCTCATGATCAAGATTCCAAAGGTCCTCTAACCGAGGAGCTGATGGACGTTTTTGAGCGCTGCCGAACCTTGGGAATGCGTTTGAGTCGACAGCGGCGCATGGTGCTTGATTTGTTGTGGACCGAAAGAAGTCATCTCAGTGCTCGTGACATTTTCGAGAAGTTGAATTCAAGGGGGCGCAGCATTGGTCATACCTCCGTTTATCAGAACCTAGAAGCATTGCAATCAGCAGGTGTGATCGAATGTCTAGATCGGGCCAATGGGCGACTTTATGGATACCGAAGTGATCCCCACAGTCATCTCACCTGTTTAGATACCGGCAACATCGAAGACATCGATGTGGAATTGCCGGAAGACTTGCTCCAACAAATCGAACATCGCACTGGTTTTCGGATCGAGTCCTACACATTGCAGCTGAATGGTCGCCGCACCCTGGAGCTTTGAGCAGGGTCTCGTTACCTTGATGAACAGATTTCCTGGCTCCGCACCTTGGCAGTTTCCATTCCGGTGCGGGTTTTGTTGCTTGCTCCCAAGCTTTTGGGGGAATCACTGGCGTTGCAGCTCACCTCAGAAGAGCCTGAACTTGACGTCATCCTCAGTGTTGAAAACCTCTCTGGTCATCCAGCACTCGTGATCTGGTCGCTGGATTCGATCACAAGTTTGTCTGCGATTCGCCGTCAGGCTCATGACCTTCAACAGCAATGGCAGCCGGCTCCCTTGCTGTTGTTATTGCCGTCTGATCTGCCGTTCAATCGGGACCAGCTTCTGGCCTTACCAGCTGCAGGCCTTTTACAAAACATCGACACCACCACTCTGCTGGAAGCGATCAAGACCTTGATCGGTGGCGGTCGCGTCGTTCGGTTGGAGGCGGATGGCGCGTCATCGACCTCGACCGCTCCCGAGAGTCAACCCATGGGGTTGGGGCAATGGTTATTGGTCAGTGGGCTTCAGCAAATCAGCAATGATCTCAATGTGATTGAGTCTTTGCTGGCACCTCCTCCGGAGCAGCCCTTGTTAAGGCTGATGCTGGAGGGGCGTTGTCGAGAACTACGCAGTGCCCGATCTCTGTTGCTTTGGTTGTGGGGACCATTGCAGATGGCCGTCGAGGACGCGGTCCCGCTTCCTCGACGCAGAGTTCATACCGGTCATGACCCAGAGCGATTACACGATGATGGCGGCAGCACAGCGATCACCCTGCGAGAACGCAATGCTGTTGCGGTCTGGTCTGCGATCCGAGAGCGGCTTGATCAATCCGTTCAAGCTGGTCTCAGCAACGCCACCGGTCGTTTACTAGCGATCGAGGGGTTGAATCCGGAGCGTCGCCGCGAGTTGTTAACGGCTTTGCTGTTACAGCTCGATCAAGTGCTGCTTCAGTTGCGCTCTGGTGCTGGTGATCTTGCTCTGCCTCAGCACTGGCAATCACTTCAGCTTGAACTAAGACGGCAAGCCCTCACGGTGATGGCTGGAACGTATGTGCAATTGCCTCGCAACGGGGCATTGGAGCCGGTCGCCGGACAATTGCTTCATCATGCTGATCTCAGCGGTGGAGATGACGAACTACCCGATCCCCTCAGCATGTTGCATCCACTATTGGCGGATCAGCCGGTGCTCGTGAATGGTCAACTGCTGCCTTCTGATGATCCTCGCGCGCTATTGCAGCTTGAAACGCTGGTGAGCAATTGGCTGGTGCGGACGGCCGAATTGATTGGGGCTGAACTGTTGGATGCTTGCGGCGAATGGCCTGAGTTACGCCGTTACTTGTTACGGGATTCCTTGTTATCCACCAGAGAATTAGATCGGTTACGCAATCAACTCAATACACAATTACGTTGGACAGATTGGATTGAACGGCCCATACAACTGTACGAAAGTCGTCGCACATTCTATCAATTGCGCCAGGGCCGCATTGAGCCTCTGCAGCTGACTGAGCCCCGTGATCAGGAGCTTAATCAATTGGGTTGGTGGCAGAGGCAAGTCGCACTTTTGCTGGAGACTCGTGATGCACTTGCACCTCAAGTACAAGCATTCGTTCGTCGGCTTGGCGATTTAATGGTTGTGGTTCTAACGCGGGTGATTGGTCGGGCGATTGGCTTGATTGGCCGAGGCATTGCTCAGGGGATGGGGCGTAGCTTAGGGCGGGGATGACATCGACTTGCTTGGACCACCGTTTCGTCAAATGATCAACTTATTTTCGAGTCTATTTTGTAATGGCTTGAGGCTATTTTTTCGATAAGACGTCCACTGTTTCAGGCCCATATGATTTTACCCCTATACATTTCACCCCTAGACTGGGTGGCTTTTATTTTTCATGCATGCATCGTGAACTGAGCTTTAACAATTGAGACTGCTTGTTTTTACGCATGCATATTGTTTTAGGTTGCTCCTTTGTCGGCTTGATTGAATTTTCCACTTGCCTGACAAGCAATTGGGCGTGCAGGGATTAGCCAATCTAATCAATGCCGTCATGCTAGCTATTTCGAGTGTTAACGCAGTGCTGATTTCAACGCATGATCTTTTGACTCGCGGTGGACGAGTGTTACTTCAATTGAACTCTATTTCTGACAAGAAATCGCCATGGATGAACGAGTTCATTTGGCTGCATCGAACCGGTTGCGTCGTTAGGAGTCATCAATCTTGAGTCGAACAAGCTGCTGATTGAATTTGTTCTGGACGGAAGGCCACAATGAAGGTCTGGCAATCCTCTGCAATGGCCTTTTTGGCACAAGTTCTGGTCTGCTGCAGCTTGGCTTTGCTGCTGCTGGTCAGTCCTGCTTTCGCGACTCGTGACACCAATAGCTATGACGGCAATATTTATGCCCTCTATGCCGGGAATGGCTCCCTGGTGCCGCCCGCTTCGACCCTGGCGGAATCGTTGGATGCTGGCCGCACAGCAGTGATGGTTTTTTATCTAGATGACAGTGCCGATTGCAAACGCTTCGCACCGGTCGTGTCTGAATTGCAACGGATTTGGGCCAGAAGCATCGATCTGATGCCTTTGACCATCGATCCTCTGCTCGGGCGTTCGGCCAATGGCGCTTCCGATCCAGCCACCTATTGGAATGGCCGCATCCCCCAGGTGGTTGTGATCGGCCCAGATGGTCGCGTGCTGTTGGATCAAGATGGTCAGGTGCCCCTTGACAAGATCAACGCAGTCGTCAGTGAAGCCACCGGTTTCCCGGCTCCTGATGATCGGGCGATCAACCCTGGAGGCAACTTCAACGAAGTGAACATCGAAGTCACATCCGATTAGTCGGCTTACGCTGCGCCCTTATGTTCCCGGTCATCTGGCCGGTGATTCGGTGTGGTTTTGCTGAGTGCCCTGCTCGCTCTAGGCCTTGTTGTGGCTTGGATTGAGCTGCGCCATCGCTTGCGTCCCGCCTCTCCGCTGAGCATGACTCCGCTGGCCTGGGATGTGAACAGAACAGGGTCCACCGTTCGTGTGGAAGGTCTGCTTGAGATCAGCAATCCCCATCGACGCATGGAGGTCTTTGTTCCTGAATTGTCGGTTCAACCGGTTTTGCTGGGTCAAGCGGATCCTGGTTCGATCGACGTCAGCACGCGTATCGAGGCCAATCATCCCGATGAAGAAACCCGTGCAGACGGGTACTGGGCGGCTTATATCGTCAAAGGACGCCGCAGGACGCAGGCTCGGGTTTCGATCACTCTGAGAGACACCACGGGTGCCGACCCTCTTGATTGCGTCGACACGGTTTGGGTGGATGTGCATTGGTGGAATTACGGACCGTTCGGGCGCATTCCGCGGAGGCAGGGTGTGCTGGTCCCCTTGAAGCGTCCGCAACCTCTGACCTCTGATCAGGCCGTGTTCCGTGCCGGTGATGGCTGCCGAGTTCTGCCGTTACGAACTCATCTCTTAGGACCTCTCGATGACCCGATTGAGGTGTTGCGCACCTATGCCTCCCCATTGCTGCAACCAGGGGATGTGCTCACCATCGGAGAGACTCCCGTTGCCGTCATCCAAAGTCGCTTTCGTCATCCAAGCGAAGTGATACCCGGCATGGTGGCTCGCTTGGTCTGCCGAGTTTTTCACCCCACGAGCAGCTTGGCTACAGCTTGTGGGATGCAGACCCTGATCGATCTGGTTGGACCCACTCGAGTGCTGGTGGCCTGGATTGGCGGACTGATGTTGAAGTTGATTGGAGTGTCTGGGGGCTTCTATCGCCTGGCCGGTCCTCAAGCTCGCTTGATCGACGACATCACGGGGACAACTCCGCCTTATGACCAAACCATTGTGCTTGGACCAAAGGATGCTGAGGGGTTATGTCGCCGTGCGGCAGCCGAGCTCGGTGTCGCTGTGGCGATTGTTGATGTCAATGATTTAGGGCGTGTCAAGGTGCTGGCATCGAGCGACGGTTGCGACGAGGTTTTGCTGCAACGTGCTCTTCGCCCTAATCCTGCTGGCAATGCCAATGAACGCACTCCTCTGGTGTTGGTTCGTCCAGGTGCTGCATGAGCGATACATTAAAAACAGCGTTCTGAGGTGGCTGCCATGGCCGGGGACACCCCTCAGCTGCGGGTTGAGCCGCTTTCTATCCTTCACCTGACACGTTTTCTGTCGTTGGCTGGAGCCGGACAGCTTCCTCGTTTCCAGGCTGTGTTGTTGGGTGATTGGTTGGCGAGGATTGAACAACGCTTCCCCGATCTGCTGCCCAGTCGATCGTCGCGCTGTTTGGTGGCGCTTCAAGAGGGAAAACCGCTTGCCGCAGTCGTGGCATCTCCTTTCAATCGCCGGGGCAGCTGTTGGTCGTTGCAATTGCCGGAAGCTTTGGACTCGTCCCTGCAGTTCAGTGTTCGAACGATTGAGCGCACGCTTTTGCAGCAGGCCTTGCAGCTTGGCAGCCCACACGTGCGGAGTTGGTTGGTGCGCTGCCCCATGGTCGACTCTGAGGCGATTGGGCTGATGCGAGAACTCGGCTTTCAGCCCCTACGATCGTTGCAGGCTTGGTCGGCTCCTGCCTCGTTGCACTCAACTCAGGCTTCTCCTTCCTTGCCCGAAGGCTTGAGTTGGCAGCCGATCAACCGACGGACTGCTCAGTTGCTATGGCCGATTGAGCAGGGCGGCAGTTTCAGTCACTTACGCCAGATCACAGATCGACACTGGTTAGACCTGCTCGATTGTCATGGCCCTGGATGTGGCGTCTTGATGGCGGACAACACAGTTTTGGCAGGCTGTATTCAATGTCCCGAGGGCGACCGCAGCGGTCAGTTCGAGCTGTTACGCGATCTCGCTTGGGATCCACGTCTTGAGCGGGCGATGCCTTTTCTGCTGCAGCGTATTCATCAGGAGGGACGTCCGACTGCTCTGCTGACGGCACTGGATGATGCGGCCTTGAGTGGGGTCTTGCTAGAGCAGGGATGGCAGTGTGAGGAGGAGCAATTGGTGTTGGGACGCAGTATGTGGAAACGACAGAGCGCACCAAGAAATCCCCAGATCGTTCGACCATTTGGCCAAGTTTTTGGACGTCTGCGCCCTGGTCAAACCCCACTACCCACTCCCAGTCTTGGCCGACGTTGACCTTGACTCAGAGCTGTTCTGTGCTGAGTCTCGATGTAGGGCGCCGGCGGATTGGTTTGGCGGGATGTGATCCGCTTGGGATCACCGTGACAGCGCTGCCAGCTCTGCATCGAAACCGTTTTGATGTCGACCTGAAGGTGTTGCGTCGACTTTGCTGCACAAGGGCAGTGCAGGGGCTTGTTGTTGGCCTTCCCTTGGATGATGCAGGAGTACCAACCGCTCAAGCCATGCATTGCCGTCGCTATGGCGAGCGGCTTGCGGCTGTGCTGCAACTCCCGCTGGCATGGGTCAATGAGCACAGCAGCACGTGGGCTGCCGCTGAACGACATGGTCTTGGCGGTGATCGCAGCGGGCGGCTTGACAGTGCTGCTGCTGCTTTGCTGCTTGAGCAATGGCTGCGGGAGGGACCTGCCCTCAAACCGGTCGAATCGGCGACCCCGATGCTGGGCAACGGGGTCGGCCATGGTGGATCCTGTGGCCAATGAACATAGGTCCCATGCGCGACTCCGGGCCCAGCACGAGCGGTGACGTCCCAACCGTCCTGGTGCGGGATCGAGATGGTCACGATTTGCTCTGTTTCCTGGAACAGCTGATTCCCCTCGATGGTCAGGACTACGCCCTGCTTACGCCCGTCGATACACCGGTTTCTCTGTTTCGATTAAAAGACGGCGATGCACCTGAACCGATTACCACTGTCGCCAGTAGTGAACCGATCCTTTCGGTCGCAGATGTGGTGTTACAAGAGCATGACCTCACTCTGGTGCGTTCTGCAGTAACACTCACTGTGAGTGGTGAGCTCGATGAACCCGATCCAGACGATTTAGAAGATGAAGAGGAAGAAGCCGATGATGAATCTGAAACGTATGAATTGTTGGTGAGCTTTCTGGTTGAAAATCAAGAGTACGGTTTGTATATCCCGCTGGATCCGTTTTTTGTCGTGGCGAGGATGGTAGATGGTCAGGCTGAGTTAGTCGAAGGTGAGGATTTCGATCGAGTTCAGCCTCGCATCGAGGCTGAACTCGAGGAGCGTGATTGGCCTTGACTCACCAACGCCATTGGCTCGTCCCTGACTGGGAGCCCGGTCTCACCATTGCTCAGTTGCCTTTGCCCCATCTGATCAGTTGCGGGATTCAGGCCGCTGTGATCGATGTTGACTTGACCTTGTTACCTGGTCGGGAAGTACAGCTACCAGCCCCCGTTCTGACTTGGTTGAACGATGCCAAACGACGACTTCACCTGCATTTGCTCAGCAATAATCCCTCTCGAGGAAGGATTTCAGCTGTAGCCGAGCAACTTGGCTTGAATTTCACTTGTGGTGCGGGTAAGCCACGCCGCGGCGCCTTACGACGGGTGCTTGAAGATCTGGCATTACCTCCTCAACAAGTTGCCATGGTTGGTGATCGATTTTTTACCGATATTTTGTGTGGAAATCGTCTCGGCCTTTACACGGTGCTGGTCCGTCCGATCACGGAGGATGGATCACCTTCACCACAGGATCGTGTACAGCGTTTTGAGCGCTCCCTCGTGCGGTTGATGGGAGCCCCCACGGCATGACGCTGTGGGTTGTGAAGCTGGGCACCAGCCTGCTTCGCGGAGATGATTTGCGCTCCACCGCGATGATGATCAAGGGTTATGCCTCGTGCATCGCCAGCGCCAGAGTGCGTGGAGATCAAGTGGTCTTAGTGACCAGTGGAGCCGTCGGCCTGGGTTGTCAACGTTTGAAATTGAGGCATCGGCCCGACAATGTCGTGGCCCTACAGGCAACAGCAGCAATTGGCCAGGGCCATTTGATGGCGCTGTATGACCAGGCAATGGCAGCGCATGACATGTCGGTTGCCCAGGTGCTGCTCACACGCTCGGATCTGGCAGATCGTCGTCGTTATCACAACGCCTCAAGAACCATCCAGCAGCTCTTGGAGTGGGGTGTATTGCCGGTGATCAACGAGAACGATGCCCTCTCGCCTGTTGAGTTGCGTTTTGGCGACAACGACACGTTGTCCGCACTCGTCGCAGGAGCGGTTGAGGCGGATCAACTGATTTTGCTGACGGATGTGGATCGCCTTTATTCCGCTGATCCCCGCGTTGATTCGGAGGCGCGACCCATCTCCGATGTTCATCATCCCAACCAGTTGCAGGCACTTGAGGACGCTGCAGGCAGTGGCGGGCGCTGGGGCACCGGCGGCATGACGACCAAGCTCGCAGCGGCGAGAATTGCCACAGCGAGCGGCATTACGGTGCATCTGGCCGATGGTCGTGATCCCTCCCGTCTGGAGGAGTTGCTCCGTGGAGGACGAGGGGGAACGGTGTTCCACCCCAGCTCTCAACCCCTCGGCAATCGCCGCAGCTGGCTTGCCCATGTTCTGAAGCCTGAGGGCGAGCTTCATCTCGATGCTGGCGCCTGCCGTGCCTTGCGCGAGCGTGGAGCTTCGCTCTTGCAAGTCGGCATTACTGCGATTAAAGGAGATTTTGAAGCGAATCAGCCTGTGATTCTTCGCGATCCTGATGGTCAGGAAGTCGGACGAGGGCTCTGTTCACGCGATAGCGACAGCCTGCGCATTGCGTTGTTGAAACCCCATCAAGCGGGCACTTCGCCTGTGGTGGTTCATCGCGATGCTTTGGTTTTGCGCGAAAGGCATTTCAGCTGATCCTCAATCGCCTCTACGATCCGGCCGCAGCATCGCTTTCCCATGCGCTTCAGCAGCTTGATCAAAGCCCTGCAGCAGGGGCAGGCCGGTCTGAAGCACTGCGATCAAGCCGGTGATCCTGAACTGAGAGGTGCCGCCTCTCTCGAACAAGCGGACCACGATCAGCTCAGCTTTTTAGAACAGGGCAATGTGCTGACTGCCGCGTTGGAACAGAGTGCGGTTGGGGCTGTGTTGCTCCCGGATCAAGATGATTTGATCGCCATGGCCTCGAGACGAGGGCTTGCTTATGCGGTTCTTGCTGATCCGCGACTGGCTTTTGCAGAGGCTCTCGAGCTGTTGCATCCACGTTTGCGACCTTTGGCCGGCATCCATCCCACGGCTGTGATCGATGACCGGGCGGTTGTCGCCTCTGGAGTGAGTGTTGGTCCGCGTGTGTGCATCGGCGCAGGGAGTCAGATCGGCACTGATTCCGTTCTGCATCCCGGTGTGGTCATCTACGACGACGTCCTGGTTGGTGAGGGTTGCGAAGTGCATGCCAATGCTGTTCTGCATCCCGGCACAAGGCTGGGGCGTGGCTGTGTTGTGCATTCCACAGCTGTGGTGGGCTCAGAGGGCTTTGGATTCGTCCCGACTGCCTCGGGTTGGCGCAAAATGCCACAGACGGGCTTGGTTGTTCTGGAAGACGGCGTCGAGGTGGGTTGCGGCAGCACCATCGATCGCCCTTCGGTGGGGGAGACCCGCATTGGTGCTGGCACCAAGATCGACAATTTGGTGCAGGTCGGCCACGGCGTGACCACCGGTCGCGGCTGTGCCCTGGCGTCTCAAGTCGGTATCGCCGGTGGCGCGAGTTTGGGACACGGCGTGATTTTGGCTGGGCAGGTGGGGGTGGCCAACCGATCTGTCATTGGTGACCGGGCGATTGCCAGCTCGAAGAGCGGCATTCATGGAGAAGTTGGTGCAGGCGAGGTAGTGAGCGGCTATCCAGCCATTCCCAATCGTCTCTGGTTGCGTTGTTCTGCGGCCTTCAGCAAACTTCCTGAGATCTCCAAGACCTTGCGAGAGCTCAAGCGCAAGACTCCTCAGTAACCTCAGCGGCTGTCAAAACGATCGGAGCGCCATGGCTCAGCACAGCGTTGTTCTTCTGCCCGGTGACGGCATCGGTCCGGAGATCACCGCCGTGGCGCGCCAGCTGTTGGATGCAGTTAGCGAACGTCATGGATTCTCTTTGCGCTTTGCGGAGCATTTGATTGGTGGAAGTGCCATCGATGCCACCGGTGAACCACTGCCTGCCAGCACGCTCACAGCCTGCAAAGCGGCAGATGCGGTGCTTTTGGCTGCGATCGGCAGTCCTCGGTTCGACAGCTTGCCGCGCGAACAACGTCCAGAAACAGGCCTTCTCGGTCTGCGATCGGGGATGGAGTTGTTTGCCAATCTTCGCCCTGTGAAAATTGTTCCGGCTTTGATTGGCGCCAGCAGTTTGCGACCGGAGGTGATTGAGGGCGTAGACCTGTTGGTGGTGCGTGAGCTCACAGGTGGCATCTACTTCGGGAAGCCGAAGGGCCGAATCGAAGCGGATGGCGACGAGCGCGGCTTCAACACCATGACGTACTCCGCCTCTGAGGTCGATCGCATCGCACGAGTCGGCTTTGACCTAGCGCGGGAACGTCGCGGTCGGCTCTGCTCGGTGGACAAAGCCAACGTGTTGGACGTGAGCCAGCTTTGGCGTGATCGCGTCGATGCGATGGCTCCCTCCTATGACGACGTCGAAGTCAGCCATCTCTATGTCGACAATGCTGCGATGCAACTGGTGCGCGATCCGCGCCAATTTGATGTGGTGCTGACAGGCAATTTGTTCGGCGACATCCTCAGTGATGAAGCAGCGATGCTCAGCGGATCGATTGGCATGCTGCCGTCAGCCTCCTTGGGGAGCAGTGGCCCTGGTCTGTTTGAACCAGTGCATGGTTCAGCTCCTGACATTGCAGGTCAAGACAAAGCCAATCCCATGGCCATGGTGTTGTCCGCCGCCATGATGCTGCGCGTCGGTCTGGGGCAGGCGAGTGCAGCTGATGCGCTAGAGCAGGCGGTAGACCGGGTGCTGGAGTCCGGTTATCGCACTGGCGATCTGATGGCGGAGGGCTGCACTGCACTTGGTTGTGAGGCGATGGGAGCGGAATTGCTCAAGGCGCTTTAGTCGCAGAATTGGTGAATTCGGGCCCTGATCTGTCAAGATCGCCGGGCCTGTTGTCCCTGCGTCGATGTCGAAGCGTCACCCGGTTGTCGCTGTTACTGGTTCTTCTGGAGCCGGAACCAGCACCGTCAAGCGCGCCTTCGAGCACATTTTCGCGCGGGAAGGGATCACCCCGGCTGTGGTGGAAGGCGATAGCTACCACCGCTATGAGCGGATGCCAATGAAGCAGGCCATGGCGGATGCCTTAGCCCGCGGCGAGAACTTTTCACACTTTGGACCGGAAGCCAACTTGTTCGACAAGTTGGAAGAACTGTTTCGCATGTACGGCGAAACAGGTGCAGGACAGAAGCGTTATTACCTGCATAGCCCTGAGGAGGCCGCTGAACATAATGCGCGTCTCGGGGTTGACCTTGAACCGGGTCAGTTCACGCCATGGGAGGACATCCCTTCCGGCACAGACCTGCTGTTTTACGAAGGTCTGCATGGTGGGGTGAAGGGGGAGAGCTACAACGTTGCTGGTTTTGCAGACTTATTGGTTGGAGTTGTGCCAATCACCAATCTCGAATGGATTCAGAAGATTCACAGGGATAACGCAGAACGCGGTTATTCAGCCGAGGCGATTGTGGACACAATTCTGCGACGCATGCCTGATTACATCAATCATATTTGTCCTCAGTTCAGTGAGACGGACATCAACTTCCAGCGGGTCCCAACGGTGGACACCTCGAATCCTTTCATCTGTCGCAATATCCCCACTCCGGATGAAAGCTTTGTGATCATCCATTTCCGCAAGGGCGCTCGGGAGAAATGGGGCATCGACTTCGGCTATCTGCTGAGCATGATCCACGATTCGTTCATGTCCAGCCCCACCAGCATCGTTGTCAACGGCGGCAAGATGGGGTTTGCCATGGAGCTGATCCTCACACCAATCATCCATCGGATGATTGAGGAGAAGAAAAACATCGGCTGAACGGAACAACAGCACAATTCATCTCTACACTTGGCTCATCTGTTTGATCAGGTGGGCCTATTTCTTCTGCAACGCCATCTTTTGTGATCAGCGGTGCAGCAAGATCGCCGAGTATTCCACGCTGGGACCGTGTCGACAGCAGAGCTTTGATCAAGCTGGCCAGGCGGATTTATTTCAACTACCTGTCTGACACCCCCGGGGGGCACGAACCGACGGGTGTGGTCGTTGATCTTGCGGCTGGTGATGGTCGAGTGGTGTTGGACCATCCTGTTTTGCTTCCAGAAGAAGACTTTGTGGGTCTGGACTTCATTCGAGGTCGAAGTGGCCGAACTCGATATCGATGCAAGGGTTAATTCTGTGGTTGTGGATCGGGTTGTTGGGTGCTTGCGTTGGCAGCTTTACCAATGTGGTTGCCTGGCGCTTACCGCGTCAGGAATCGGTTGTGTTTCCTGGCAGCCATTGCCCACGCTGTGGGCATTCCATTCGCTGGCATGACAATCTGCCGGTGTTTGGTTGGTTACTGTTGCGAGGCCGCTGTCGTGATTGCGGTTCCGCGATTGGTTGGCGCTACCCAACCGTGGAGGCAGGCAGTGCGGCGCTCTGGCTGAGTGCACTCTTGGTCACCCAAAGCGGAGGCGGCGGTTTGCCATCGCTTGTTTTGCCATGGGTGGGGTTGCCCTTAATTGCGCTGCTTTTGCCGTTGACCTTGATCGATCTTGATCACATGTGGTTACCCGAGGGTTTCTGTCGTTGGGGCCTGGTCCTCGGTTTGTTCGTCAGTTGCAGTGGCGGACCTGTCTTATTGGCGGATCATCTAATCGCAGCCTCTGCTGCACTACTGGCTTTGGAAGGCCTCAGTGCCCTAGCCGAACGATGGCTGGGCCAACCTGCTCTTGGCCTCGGTGATGCCAAACTCGCCGCAATGGGTGGTGCCTGGTTGGGGTTGTCTGGCATTGGCATGGCGATGGCCCTAGCGGTCACCAGTGGGGCGATTGTGGGACTGCTGGGGCGTATCAGCGGCCGATTGCAGCCACGGCAAGCCTTTCCCTTCGGCCCGTTCATCGCATTAGGAATCTGGTTGGTGTGGCTGAGTGGCCCGGGTTGGTGGTGGGATCATTGGCAGCATCTCTTGGGGCATTGAAGGGTTGAAGTGGAATTTTGAATTCAGTTTTGATGTGCTCCGAGCCAATAATGTCGGATTCAAGTGTGAGCTATATTGATGCTACATAGCCGTAAACATCCCTCTTTTAAGTCTCAAATTTTGGCAACTTGCTTTCACTCGAAACCCCAAAAATGATTGCCAAGCTGTCTTAATGCAAAGCCAAGATTCTTGTTCATTGTCTAATGACACATTTCAGTTGCTTTTGACATGGTGGCGACGATGGCGAATTGGAGAGGTTCGAATCGTCTTCTCTTATGGTTCTGACTTGCAAACTATTGGCAAAAATGTAGCGTAGATTATTTCTCCAGCTACGCTTGAGATTCAAGCCGCATTCCCATCTGCTCCAGATCCGCCACTGCTGTTAAAGGCTCCACCTGCTTTCACATGTGCGAGCAAGGTCCCATCCAAGAATTGTTGATCGAGCAGAATCAGAGCTGCTGCGTTGCCGTCTGCAAGGCGTAAGCGCTTGAGGACAAAGCGAGCCTCTGCTTCTTCCTGAAGTTGTTCTGAGATGAACCAATCGAGCATGGCCGTTGCGGCCCGATCTCCTTCTTGTTCCGATTTTGAATAGATGTTGTTAATAGATGCTGTGACGTCCTTTTCCATTTCATAGACCATCTCAAACACATCTTTGACCGATGGCCAGGTTCGATTTGGAGATTCAATCGTTGGCAATTGAACTTCAGCATCACTATCAACCAGGTATGCAATCATCCGTGAAGCATGACCACGTTCCTCTGTACTTTTATTGAGCATGTAAGACGAGAATCCATGCAGGTCTTTCTCTCTAAGCCAAATAGACATGGCCAGATAAGTATGACTGGCTTGAAATTCAAGAGCTAGATGCTGATTAATCGAATTAATATGTGATGCCATTCATGCTTGAGTATTTTGCCCTGTCTAGGCAGGATTATTTTACAACGCCGTATGAATTGAATGGCCTTGTCGTATCAAATGCTTCTATTGCTCATGCGAGGCTTTCCAGGCGACTTCATGAAGGAACAATCTGACAGTCACTGAAATCCGACGGGCTCTCAATCGTTGTTTGAAACATTTGGCCAACGATTAGCCCCATAACTCGCTAGAAGTCAATCTCGTCAGTGATTTTTTGAGCTCTCGTAACTTCAAAAAAGTGGTCTTACCTTACTGATTGCCTTGCGAAACAGAATCCTTATTCACAAGGAATAAGGTAATTTTTTAATTCTAGATGACGCAATATTTTTTC
>MDSW01206671.1_pt1 | contig 15186 bp, 7 predicted proteins | sample 811171 | NCBI WGS metagenome assembly MDSW01 (sample SAMN05326641, study PRJNA326480) | marine metagenome | isolation source: seawater | place: Atlantic Ocean: North West | collected 2012 | reverse complement strand
TTCTCCTACTTGTCTACAGCATAAACTAAAACTGTTTATGTGTCAACTACTTCTTCTTCTTTTTGGCAAATTTTTTCTGGATAGGTTTTTTGGCAGGTGGTTTAGTATCCTGCGTCTGTCTTGTCATGCTAGGCATCATGTCATTCATTTCTAAGATGTCGTCTCGAATGTTTTGATTTCTTTTTTCGATATTGATAATTCTTACAAATGAATTTGTAACTGCCGCTGTGTAGTATGCAAATGGATTGTTTGATTTCGATTCATCAAATTGTAAACCAATCTGTGCTAACTGCAATATCGCCTGACCTTGCATTTCATCATTGTAAGTATATCCTCTAACATTACCTCTTGTGGCATATCTTTCACAAAGTTTCATCCACATTCTTGCCAACTCATTTGTGGCTTGCCCGGCATCTTTGTTAAATTTACCGTTGTGTAAACCACCTTCCCAATGGCTTTTGCCTACGCAAACCAAATTACCTTTTTTGTCATATTTGAAATGTTGAAATGGTGGAAAATTTACTTTTTCTTTCCTGTCAGCAACATTTCTTGGATTACGTTTTCTACCAGGTTCGTCCGGCACATGGTCATAAGTCATAACTCTAAACACCAAATCATCCTTCTGTATCTTTCTGTAATCGATCTCGCACTCGCTGAGTTTGGTCTTTGGATTTGCTTTTTTACGTATTTCGTAATCAATTTGTGTTAATTTTTTGGCTTTGTTACGTTTAGCCTGGGCCACAGTCCTTATGTTGATACTGCCAATATCCTTTACAATAAGGTCGTAGTCTGTGTATTTTGAATCTGTATAACTGCAATAAGAACTCTTAGATAGGTGTATTTGCTCTAGCAGATCCTTGTTGTTGAGGTAATTTACTTTTTTTTGCATTAATATTCTCTATTAGTTATCTCACAGTATAATATACGCAGTTAATTTTGTCAATAAATAAATGTGAGGACAAAATGATAGACAATTTCTTAAAAAATAAAGGTGTGGACTTACAAGGATTCGTTACCAATACAGCCACGGAATTTAAATCCACAGTCAAAAAAAATGCAGGTAAATTTTTAAATTACACCAATGTAGCCAAGGATAAGTTAAAAAACGGAAACCTTAAAGATATACACGACGGCATGGGAGTCTATAAAAATAATAAGGCAACCAATATTAGCACCTTAAACGCAGACGGTAAAGTCAGTCCAAAGGACTGGAGAGTTAGCATCAGCATACCTCCGCGTATATTAGAATACGCCGGCGAGGACAGTTTATTGACTCCACTTGTTGGAAGTGGTAATAGATTAATATTCCCATACACTCCAACGGTATTGGTCAGTCATAGTGCAAACTATAATCCAATGCAACCATTACACACAAATTATCCATATTATGCATATGAAAATTCACGTGTTGATCAAATTACTATCACAGCAGATATGTTTGTGCAAAACGAAGCGGAAGCACAATACTGGTTGGCAATGACACATTTTCTTAAAACAGTTACAAAAATGAATTACGGAAAGAATGATCCCGACAGAGGCCTACCACCACCAGTGTGTAGACTTAACGGATATGGACAATTTACTTTCAACAATGTACCTGTAATAATCACTAATTTTCAATTTGATTTGAAAAAGGACGTTGATTACATATCTACAAAGTTGACAGCATCTAGTAATAACGTACCAGATGCAATTGGTGGATCGGCATCTAAAAATACTGGCTCGGCAGTCGGAGGACTTGCTTGGGCACCGACAGAAAGTTTAATAACAGTTGGACTAATTCCGCAATACAGCAGAACTAAACAGACACAGTTTGACCTTAAAAGTTTCATCAAAGGTACTCATGCTGTTAAAGGAGATGGATTTATCTAATGTCTCAATACAACAATAATAGTCCTTACGGATCAACAAAATTTGACGACGACGGGTTCCTTGGGCCATATAGAATTAGACCTATTCCAATTAAGTCAGATGACGTCTTGTATGAAGTTGAACCGCAGTTCAATCACAGACCAGATTTATTAGCCTTCGCATTATACAATGATCCCAAACTTTGGTGGGTGTTTGCACAACGCAACATGGACCTTTTGCAAGACCCTGTGTATGATTTAGTTCCAGGACTAAAAATTTATATTCCGCAAGGACCTGCACTGAGAAGTTTGTTAGGATTATAAAATGAGTATCTTTTCAAAAGACTATTGGACCAAGGAAAGTATCGCGGCACGTAAAAAAAAGAACAAAGAAAAAACAAAAGCATATCACGAAAAATTATATGGCAAAAAAAATGACAATGTAAATGTCATACAGAACACAAAAAAAATAGGAGCGACCTTAGAGGCGGCTGGCTATGGAGCAGGTGGCGGAGCAGATAAATTTGGAACATTCAACTCAACTGAATTCGATTATGAATATACTGCATACAACACAGACAAAGACACTGGAGAGCCAAAAATTTCTAAGAGTCCGATAACAAGAAATGTCTTGCACGATTTTGCGTCAGTCAATCACAAAATTACTCTTGCAGTAATGGATGCCAGCGAGGTAAATTATCCGGGACTTGTCCTCACACGTGGTCCCAAATATCCTGTGGCCCAGACCGCAGGTAAAACTGGAGGCGAAATTATTGGCGTTGAACAGAGTGGAGATTTAAATCTTGAATTTTTGATCGACAACCTTAATATCAAGTCGGTAGTTTCGCACAATCCAAAGTCAAGAGGCACACAACAAACGCAAGTAGAGTTTGACGTGATTGAGCCTTACAGTCTAGGTTTATTTTTCCAAGCACTTAAAGTTCAATCCATTAAGGCCTATGGTGAAGACGCTGATTATATTCATGTGCCATTTTGTTTAGTTGTAGAGTTTATAGGTTACGACGATGAAGGTAAAAAAATTACTGGCTCATCAAGTCAGAAATTAAGGGATATTAAAAGGGTAATTCCTATTGCGTTGAGGCAGGTTCAGTTAGCCGCAAGTTTTTCCGGCAGTAGATATTCATGTGTAGGATATCCTTGGAACGAAACCAGTATGCGTGATCATAATATTGGTTGTAAAAAAGATATGACTCTTAGGGGTTCTACTGTGGGAGAAATATTGCAGTGGGGTGAAAATAGTTTAACAAATATGTTAAATGAACAAATCGGAGGAAAAACAAAAAAGAAAGGTGAGGATGACGAAAAGATTGATTTTGATGACACAGCAATAGTATTTCCGGAACCGTTTGGGTTAAGTTCAGATAATTTAGTTCCCGAAAGTGATGTAATTCAGGATCTTAATAACGATAGGAGTGCTACGGTATATTATGATCAGGAAGTTGAAACAAGAGACTCTGGTTTTAGTAAAAGAAAGACCGATACTCAGTTGCAAGAACTATTTTCCATTGGTGGTAATTTTGTAAATGTAACCAATTTCCAAGTGCCTAATAACAATTACGATGGAGAGGACACGGGAGGACTTAGATTGGATCAGAGATCCGGAGGAAATTTTACTGGAAACGAAATAGGAAAATCTAAAATGTTGGCACATGATAAGGCTTTAAACACTATTGGAAAAAAGTTTCAAGAAAAAAACAAAGTGATGAACAAACAAGGCACAGTTCATATAAATTCTAAAATATCTGCTAATTTTAAGGCAGATGAAGTTACCCTTCACGTACTTAAAGGAACAAAGGTTACAGATATTATAGAAACTGTAATAATATTTTCTGAGTATGGTCAAAGTATCGCCAATTATCAAAAGACCAACAGCAAGTCTCCAAGGATAAAATGGTTTAGAATCCATCCGCAATGTTGGCAATTGCGAGATAGTTTCGCTTTCAAAAAAATGAATAGACATCCTAGGGTTTATGCATACAACGTTGTACCGTTCCAGGTGCATGAAACGGCAGGTGGATCAATGGTGGATGCCACATCTTTTGCAAAAAATATGAATCTGTTAAGGCGGACTATCCATAAAAAATATCATTACCTATACACAGGAAAAAACGAAGATATTTTAAATTTTGATTTGAACTATCAATTTTCTTTCTTTGATTTGCAAAGAGAAAGACCATCAAGCAACAGCAACAGCAGTGTATATCCGGGTCAGGGAGTGAGGATAGAAACAGATTCGGCGATAAACAGAAATTCAACAGTTGTGCTTAACCCTAACAAAAACGAAATAAAAGATGGCGCAGGTGCAAATGAAACTTCAAGCGAAGACTTGAAAACTCCAATTGCTGGATTAGAATTTAATAATCCTGCAATTCAAACAGCAATTCAGTTCAACGAAAATATTATGAATTCACAAGTTGATTTATTAAACTTGACATTAAGCATAGTGGGTGATACATATTTCTTGCCTAACAGCGGCATGGGAAATCTTGTGATACGGAATGTTTTCAGCACTAATCCTGATATAGAATTTGGAAAAAGGGAAATGGATTATCTTAATGGTATGTGCCACGTAGAAGTATTTTTTAACACTCCCGTTGACATAGATGAGAAACGCGGTGATATGAAATCTGCCGCGATTGCAGGAGGAGATGGTACTGCTATTCGTTTAGGAACCTTCAGTGCAATATACAGAGTGGTCGAAGTGGAAAGCACATTTAGAGGAGGCAAGTTCGAGCAAGATTTAAGATTAGTGGCTCCACAATCATTACAAATAAGAGAAGAAGAAAAACAAAATACTGATCCTAAATTGAAAGAAAAAGGTGAAAATAATAATGCAGGTGAATACAATATGATGGAAGAGAACGACGGCTTAGGACCAATGGCATAATGAAATTAGATAAAAGAAAATCGCAAAGAAAACTAGATATTAATTCTCCCGGCCCATATGAGGCAAGAGTCATAAATGTGCTTGACCCTTTGTATAGTGGATCAATTGAAGTTGAACTTCTTCGTACATCTGAGACAGGTGGAGACGGAGGCACAGGACAAACCGTTGTGTGCAGATATCTGCATCCATTTTATGGTGCAACCAGTGTAAGAGGATTGTCTAAAAACGATTCTTATGGTGGCACACAACAAAGTTATGGAATGTGGTTTGTTCCGCCAGATGTAGGAAATAGAGTCTTAGTAATGTTTGTTGAAGGTAATATCAACAGAGCATTTTGGATTGGCTGTGTGCAACAGACTACAATGAATTTTATGTTGCCGGACGGAAGACCTGCAACGACAAACACGGACACTGAAGATGCATCACTATCTGGAAAAAAATTACCTGTAGGCGAACATAATAAATTGCGTCAGGAGGGACAAACAATATCAAATCCGTTGAGCATAAAAAAACCAATCAATATGCTTTTCAAAGCAGTGTTGGATAACCAGGGATTGATAGAAGACGAAACAAGAGGTTTGACGACCACAAGTGCGAGGAGAGAAGTTCCTAGTTCTGTGTTTGGTATAAGCACTCCTGGACCGCTAGACAAGACTGCAACCAAATCCGATACTTTCTTGACTGCAAGATTAGGTGGTACATCTATCGTAATGGATGACGGTGATGAAAAATTTGTAAGAAAAACTTCTGCGTCAACGGGCAAATACGAATATGTCAATGTTGCGACAGATGAAGCAGTGACAGAAGGTGATCAAAATATTCCGCACAACGAATTATTTAGAATAAGAACTAGGACTGGACATCAAATATTATTGCACAATTCAGAAGATTTAGTCTATATTGCAAACGCAAATGGTTCGGCTTGGATAGAAATGACTGCAAGTGGCAAAATAGATTTTTTTGCAAATGATAGTGTAAGTGTCCATAGCAAGGGAGACTTTAATTTTAAAACTGATCGAGATTTTAACCTTGAAGCGACTCGTAATATTAATTTAAAAGCAGACACAATAAACACAGAAGTCGCAACTGAAAATTTAAAAGTGACAGGCACACAGACTAATGACATTGGTGCAACACAGAATACAACTGTAGGTTCTGATAGCAACTTGTATGCAGGTTCAAATGTGAATATAGATGTGGGAGGATTGGTCAACATTGCCAATGGCGTGTTCTCGGGTGCTCCGATCAGTGCATTATCAACATTTCAAAATCCTGGAGAAAACACAGACTCAATAATGAAACGTATACCACAACACGAACCTTGGACACATCATGAAAACTATGATCCAATCGCTGTTGCAGTTGCAAAAACAGATAGAAATGTCGATGAACAAATAGTAGTTGCTGAACCAATTAACATACCAGACACTTTCAAAAGTGGTAGAACCTAAGGAGCGTAAATAGTAGTATGGCTGAGAAAAAATTATATAAGGACGTAGTTGTAGCAAAGGGCACTTTGCGTACAGCATTACCTACCCAAAGGGCATATAGGGGAATAAGCACCGTCAACAATGACAACACAAAATTTGGTCTCTTTGACATTGGATTAATCAAGCAGGACATTATTAATCATTTTCATATATCTAAAGGTGAGAAATTAGAAAATCCAAACTTTGGAACTATAATCTGGGACGTAATTCAAGATCCATTGACAAGCGAACTTGAAGAGGCAATAGAACAGGACGTTTTAGACATTATCAACACTGATCCTAGGGTAAGTGCAACAACAGTCCAAATTGTGCCTTTTGAATCAGGTTTACAGATCGAAGTTGAACTGGAATATTTGACTTATAACGTGTCAGAAAAGTTAAGATTAACTTTTGACGAGAGAATTGGGATACCGAATTAAATGCGTAGTTTACTAACACAAATAAATAATGGTATAAAAAGGATAATTCATGTCATCAACAGATAGATTAAACAGATTGTTACTTGCAGAAGATTGGAAAAGAGTATACCAATCTTATAAAAATGCAGATTTTAAAAGTTACGACTTTGACACATTGCGTAGAACAATGGTTCAATATCTTAGAGACAACTATCCTGAAGACTTCAACGACTACATAGAATCATCAGAATATCTTGCCCTAATAGATTTAATTGCATTTCTAGGTCAAAATATTTCATATAGAATAGATTTAAACGCAAGAGAAAATTTTTTAGAATTAGCAGACAGAAGAGATAGTGTTTTAAAATTAGCAAGACTAATAAGTTACAATGCAACTAGAAATCAAGCGGCAAACGGACTATTGAAATTACTTGCGGTTTCTACAACTGAAAACATTGTTGACAGCAATAACTTAAATTTGTCAGGACAGGTTGTTACATGGAATGACTCTGGAAACAGCAATTGGTACGAACAATTTATAAAAGTTTTAAATGCAGGACTAAACGATAATGAAAAATTTGGCAGTCCTGTCAAGAGTGACACAATTGATTCTATTCCAACTGCCCAATATAGATTCCGTTCAGCAAGTCTTGATGCATCTGTATTTTCTTTTTCAAAAAATGTTGATGGTCAAAATTTAGACTTTGACGTTGTATCAACAGGATTTGAAAATGGAGCGATAGTTGAAGAAACTCCTGCTGTTGGTGAAGCATTAAGATTTTTATATCGAGATGATGGTAAAGGAAGTGCAAGTAATAACACAGGATTTTTTGCACATTTTAGACAAGGTGTGCTGGATCAAGGTGACTTTACTATTTCTACTCCAGGTAATAATCAAACTGTGGCTGTTGATGCAACGAACGTAAACAACACAGACGTTTGGTTATGGAGATTAGATGAAAATGGGAATGAAGTAGAATTATGGACTAAGGTGGAATCAACACAAGGAAATAATGTTATATACAATTCGACTGCAAAAAATATTAAAAACATCTACACTGTCTTAACAAAAAATAGAGATTCAGTTGAACTTAAATTTGCAGATGGAACATTTGGCAATTTGCCCCAAGGTACTTTTAGAGTTTATTACAGAACAAGTGCAAATAGATCAATTAGAATCACTCCGGATGATTTGCAAAACATTCAAATAGATGTAGACTATATTTCTGCTAATGGTCAACAACAAACTATAACACTTACTTTTGGTTTACAATACACTGTTGATAATGCAACTACATCAGAATCAAATGCAAATATAAGACAGAATGCTCCTGCAACTTATTATACACAAAATAGAATGGTTACAGGCGAAGATTATCAGGTTGCACCTTTAGGCATAAATCAAGAAATTGTAAAAATTAAAGCAACAAACAGAACCTCTAGCGGCATTTCCAGATATTTTGATCTTATAGACAGCACAGGAAAATTCAGCAACACAAATATATTTGGTGCTGATGGTTCTATATACAAGGAAGATACTGAATCCATTTCTACATTTAGTTTTGCTACTCAAACAGATATCGAGGCAGTCATTGCTAATAAGATAGAACCTTTGTTAAGCGATAAGAAAACAAGAAATTATTATATAGAAAAATTTCCAAAAATATTATTGACTGATTTGAATGCAACATGGAACCAAGTTACTAGCACAACAAACTTGTCTACAGGAAAATTCACAAACAGTTCAACAGGAACAAATTATCAAGTAGGACAATTTACAGCAAGTCAAATGAAATACATTGAACCAGGTGCAATGATTAAATTTGAGGCACCAACTGGTCAGCATTTCATGGGAGATGACAATAACAAATTAATGTCCGGCACTGCTGATCATCCTAATTCAAGAACTTATGTGTGGACTTCTGTTGTGAGTGTATTGAATGACGGTGTTTCAAATACAAACACGGGCGACGGTGCTATATCATTGAATGATGTGATTCCTTCTAATGCAATAGCAACACAGATATTGCCTAAGTTCAGCAAATTATTAAGTGATGATGTAAAAACATTAATAATTGATCAAGCATTTGCATACAATAACTTTGGATTAAGATATGATGTAGCAACAAGAAAATGGCAAGTGATAGATGAAAACAATCTAAATGTGTTCGGTGATTTCAGCACAGGTAAGACTGGTGATTTAACCAGCCAACAATTAGACTCTAGTTGGATTATAAGATTTATAACTAATGGATCGTCATACACTATGACATCACGAGGATTGCGTTATGTGTTTGAAAGTAAAAGGGAAGTAAGATTCTTTTATGATAGTGCAGATAGAAACTTCAATGTGCAAACAGGAAAAACTTTACAGGATAAAATCACAGTGCTTTCAATAAACACTAAACCGGACACGACGGCAAATTTCAATGTTGATTTAAACTTCAGTGTGTCAACAGAATTTAGGACAGCAGAGGGTTATGTGGACAGTTCTAAGATTGAATTAAGTCAGTTTGACAGTGACCAGGACGGCATAGTGGATAATCCAGACACATTCAATCATGTGGTTGATCCGGAAACTAATCCATTGAAAAAATATGTTTTCCAAAAATTAGTTTCGGGAAGTCAAGGCACTACAAGATACGAATACGTGGATGCTAGTTCAGAAAAAATTTATGTGAGACAATCAGGTGTGGGCACAATAGGAGATTACAACAACGGTGACATTGTGTATCTTGTAGATAGCGATTCTTTCAAAAAGATTGACACAACAAACAACGTCACAAGCGATGTAACAAATTACGTTGCACACGTTGGAAGGGACAACATCAAGTTCCAATACGTACACACGGTGGACGGGAACACAAGACTCGATCCTAGTGCATCTAATCTTATAGATATGTACATCTTAACTAGAACATACGACACAGATTTTAGATTATGGCTCAACGGAACTAATGATACAAAACCTCTGTTACCAAGCAGTGATTCGTTGTTCACAAATTTCAATTCGGCTTTGGCACCAATCAAGTCAATCAGTGACACAATAATATATCATCCTGTGAAATACAAAGTGTTGTTCGGTTCCAATGCTGAGACAAACTTACAAGCAACGTTCAAAGTAGTCAAGAACCCAGATCAGGTCGTGAACGATGCTGATATAAAGAGCAGGGTCATAGAAGCAATCAATCTATTCTTTGCACTGGAAAATTGGGAATTCGGTGATACATTTTACTTTACAGAATTAAGCACATTTGTGATGAATCAATTGTTGCCAGATGTGGCAACATTCGTCATTGTGCCTAACGCAGGTGCACAGACATTTGGTAGTTTATTTGAGATAAGATGTGAGAATGATGAGATATTTGTAAGTGGAGCAAGAGTTTCAGATGTACAGATAATTGATGCGATCACGGCAAGTAATCTTAAATCATCTGGTTCTATAGTCACAAGCACTTCAGCAGACACAGGTTTGAGCGGCACGTTGACTCTTGGCAGTTCATCCACTGCTACTTCTAACACTTCTTCATCTTCGTCTACAACAACATATACAAGCAACACTGGTTCAGGTAGTGGTTCATCCGGAGGCTCTGGTGGAGGAAGTGGATATTAATGGCATACGACAACGATCAACAAGAATTTCCGATACCAACGGGGTCAGGTAAAGAAGAAAGAAAGTCATCAGAATTTTTACCCAAGTATTTCAGAACACCTGTAAACAATAAATTTCTTCACAGCACAATAGATCAGTTAATCAGTCAAGGAACACTGGAAAAAATTAATGCTTACTACGGCAGAAAAAACACTCCAAACTTCCAAGCAGGAGATTTGTATGTGGAAGAAGTTTCAAAGGACAGAGAGAATTACAAATTAGAGCCAAGCATTGTACAAAAAGACTCATTGGGCAACGTTAATTTTTATTCAGACTACATTGACTACTTTAACCAAATTAAAAATTTGGGCGGCTTCGCCGATGATCACAGCAATCTCAATGCCCAAGAATATTACGCATGGTCTCCTAGAATCAATTGGGACAAATTTGTAAACTTTAGAGAATACTTCTGGCTTCCTTATGGTGCTGACACTGTTACAGTGACAGGTCAACAAAGAAGTGTCGTAAGCACATACACGGTTACAAAATCAGATGCCGGAGACAACTATGCATACATTTTTACTCCAGATGGATTGACTTCCAATCCAACACTTAAATTATACAAAGGTCAAACTTATAAATTTGAAATTGATGCACAAGGAATGCCTTTGACTTTTAAGACTGAACGTGATCTAGACGACAGTTACAATTACAACACAGGAGTAAGTTCGCAGAAAGTTGAAAAGGGAACAATCACATTTACAGTCGCCGACAATGCACCAGAAACTTTATATTACGGTTCTAGCAAAGATATAGAATCTTTTGGCTTAATAAAAATATATGAAATATCTGAAAACTCTGCAATAGATGTAGAGAATGAAGTTATAGGTAAGAAAAGTTATACTCTACCAGATGGCACAGCACTTTCAAATGGAATGAAAGTAAATTTCCGTGGTACAGTGACTCCTACTACCTATGCAGATGATGAATATTATGTAGAAGGTGTAGGTGAAGGAATAAAACTTATAAAGGTACAGGATCTTGAGGTAGTAAGTTCTTACACGCAAAAAACCCAAGTTCCATTTGACACAGTAAATTTTGACACAGTAGGCTTCGGCACTGCAACTTCTTATGCAGTCACAAAAGATTATGTAGTTATAAACAAGGCTTCATCCGATAGAAATCCTTGGAGTAGACACAACAGATGGATACACAAATCTGTAATAGAAGCAAGTGCCAGGGCAAATGGCAATGTGCCTAACATAGATCAAACTTTAAGAGCAAGAAGACCTATTATTGAATTTGAAGCCGGTCTTAAATTGTATCAATTTGGAACATCTTCCAAAGGTATAATTGACTTAATAGATGATAAAACAATAGACGTAATGAGCGATGTTGAGGGAGCAACAGGATATTTTGTTGACGGGGTAAATCTAACAGACGGCATGAAGGTTTTATTTACTAAAGACAACGATCCTTTAGTAAAAAACAAAATTTATACAGTTAAAATTCTAGCATTTACAAAAGACAAAGTAACTACAAATCAAATTAGTTTGATAGAAGATGCGACTAGTACAGCATTAACAGATGAAACAGTCCTAGTAAGCAACGGAACAAAAAATGCAGGTAAAATTTATTATTTCAACGGCACTGATTGGAAATTAACTCAAGAAAAAACCAAAGTAAACCAAGCGCCATTGTTTGAATTATATGATGCAGAAGGAAATAGTTTTGCGTCTTCGACTTATCCCAATTCAAATTTTATGGGGAACAAAATTTTTTCTTACAAACAAGGAACAGGCACAAATGATACAGAATTAGGTTTTCCTTTATCATATCTTAATGTTGAAAATATTGGTGATATTGTTTTTGATTACAATTTGCCAAATGATTCTTTTGTGTATGTGGTGGATCAAACCCAAACTACTAAAAAAACAAATTCGGCATTTTTAAGAAAGTATTCAGATAGAACTTCTTTCGTAACTGCAAATGGTTGGACTAAAGCACCCACTGAAAGTTATCAACCTGTGATACGACAATACACTGCAACCGAAAGTCTAACAAATGATTTTGCAATTGATGTGTACAAAAACAGCGGAGATTTAAATGATTTACAAGTAAAAGTTTTTGTTAATGATAAACAAAAAGTTGAATTAACAGACTGGTCAATACATAGAGTAAATCAAAATGCATTTGTGCGTTTTACTAAAAAATTAAATGTAAATGATTCTATAGTAATCAAAACAAGAAGTGCAACGGTAAAAAATGATAATGGACATTATGAATTTCCAACTAATTTGCAAGGCAATCCTTTAAACAGTGAGGTCAGCACATTTACAACTGGACAAATTAATGATCACGTAAAAAGTATCACGTCGGAACTGCCAGACTGGATTGGTCAAACGCCTGGCGTAAGCAATCTAAGAGATTTTCCTGACGCATCTAAATATGGACGTAAATTTTTAAAACATTCAGGTCCAATAGGCTTATCATCTTATTTGCTTAATAGAAATGATGTAAATGTAATCAAAGCAATAAAACACAGTCAAACAGAGTACACAAAGTTTAAACGTGCTTTTGTAAGTGCTATAGATACTTTAGGTTATGAAGGCTCTGTGCAAACCACTGTTGATAAAATTTTAGAAAAATTAAACAAAGACAACACTAAAGCATCTCCATTCTTCCAAACAGATATGATAGGTAGAGGAGCATTTAAATTGACCACGCACAAAGTTTTAGATGTAGATAGTAAATTTTATCAACTTACAAACAATTTTGATTTAACTGCTTTATCAAAACAGGCTGTATATGTGTACCATAATAACTTACAACTGATCCATGGCAAAGATTATACATTTGCAAACGGATTTGTTAATGTATCAAAAACGTTAACACTAGATGATCAGATAGACGTGTATGAATACGAAACTACAAATGGCAGTCATATACCAGCAACTCCTACAAAACTTGGATTGTACCCTTCTTATAGACCCTTAAAATATTTAGATACAACATTAGTAACACCTGTAAATGTAATTCAAGGGCACGATGGAAGTATAACAGTTGCGTACAATGACTTTAGAGACGATCTAATATTAGAATTAGAAAAAAGAATTTTTAATAATATTAAGGTTGTATATACTGAAGACATTTTAAATTACAAAGATTTATTAGTTGGAACACACAGAACAAATAAATTTACAAGAACAAGTATAAACAATAGTGTACTCCCAGACTTTAACGAATGGCTAGGTTTAGTTGGCAACGAAGATTACACAAACAATTCATATTATTTGATTGGTGATAGCAGAACTTGGAATTACAGTCATGCTGTTGATCCAGCAGGTCAACCTCTTGTTGGTTTTTGGAGAGCCATATACAGAGAATTATATGATACAGATAGACCAAACATTACTCCTTGGGAGATGTTAGGCTTTAGCATAGAACCAACATGGTGGGAATCAACTTACGGCCCTGCACCATATACAAAAGACAATTTAGTGCTATGGAAAGATTTAGAAGCAGGAATAGTAAGGGAACCAAACAAAAAAATTGTTTACAAAGAAAACTATGCAAGACCTGGACTGACAGGACACATACCTGCTGATAGTGACGGCAATATAAGAAGTCCGTTTGACAGTGCATATGCAAGACAAGTTGATCCTACATTAGGCAAAGCAGATTTTAAATTTGGTGATTCCAGTCCTGTAGAAAATGCATGGAGAAGAAGTTCAGATTATCCTTTCTCAGTGTTAAAAGCATTCATTTTGCATCAACCATCAAAAGTGATAGGAGTTGGATTTGACAGTTCAAGAATTTCAAGAAATCCTGCAAATCAAATTGTGTACAACGGGGAAGTACAACTACAACCTAAGAATTTAATTTTCCCAAGTGCTATAAATGAAGACACAGTTGTTAACACATCTGGATTAGTAAATTATCTTTATGATTTTGTGGAAACAAATTTATTAACAGATTATCAAGATTATAAAGCAAATCTAAAAAGCATTGGCGCACAAATTGGATTTAAGATAAGAGGATACAGCAAAAAAGAAAAATTCCAATTAATCTTAGACAGCAAAACGCCTAATGCAAGTACTTCTATATTTGTACCTCAAGAAAACTACAGATTAATACAAAATACAAGTGCGGCAATCAAGGTGCTAAATTATAGTGCGGTAATAGTTGAATTAAACGCATCTGGTTATATTTTGAGAGGATATGATAAAAATTCTCCTCAAATAAAATATTATCAATACGTGCAACAGGCTGACGATCCCGTTATTAACGTAGGTGGAGTTAGTTCTTCTTTTGTAAATTGGGGAGAAAATCAAAGATATGATATTGGACAATATGTAAAATATGAAGAACAATTTTATGCAACAGAAACAAGTCATTTATCCACTACCACGTTTGACAATTCAAAATTTGTTAAATTAGTTGAATTGCCAACAGAAGGTGGTGCTGAAGCAATATTAAGAAGAAGATTTGATAAAACCACTGTAAAAGAAGTTGCTTACGGCACATTGTATAGAACAGCACAAGAAATAGTAGACGTGTTGTTAGGTTATGGCGAATATTTAAAAGACGAAGGATTTTCATTCGAAGAGTTTAACAAAGAAATAGGACAAGTTGCTAATTGGCAATTAAGCACCAAAGAATTTTTATTCTGGACAACTCAAAAATGGGACGAAGGCAGTGTTATAAGTTTAAGTCCAGCCTCAAAAAAATTAAGTGTAAAATCATCTTTTAGTGTGGCTGACAATGTTGTAGATAATTTCTACACATATGGAATACTTAAAGAAGACGGAAATAAATTAGATAAAAATTTTGTTAGGGTGATTAGACAATCCAATGATTTCAGTATCCAAACAAAAAATACAATAAACGGCATATATTTTGCTAAGGTTCCGCTAGTTCAAAAAGAACAGGTTTGTTTAATTGATAA
>MDSW01017605.1_pt1 | contig 15186 bp, 16 predicted proteins | sample 811171 | NCBI WGS metagenome assembly MDSW01 (sample SAMN05326641, study PRJNA326480) | marine metagenome | isolation source: seawater | place: Atlantic Ocean: North West | collected 2012 | reverse complement strand
CTGGACACGCATTTGGAATAAATCTTGATAAATGTTTTGATGAGGTACAAAATTCTAATATGAGCAAATTAGGGTCAGATGGTAAACCGATATTTAATGAGGCTGGAAAAGTTATGAAGGGACCAAAATATTTTAAGCCCAACTTAAGTAAGTTCTTATAAATTATTTCATCCAATCTGGCTTAATAATTTTTAAATTTGCATTTCCACATTTAAATTGTTTATTATTATCCAGAATTAAATTTTTGTATTTTATTACTGCGAATGGAAATTTTCCTTTAATAAGTATTTTTCCAATCTCATTATCTTTTGAATGAATAATTTCATCTTCTATTTCACCTTTGGTTATTTGAATAGCAAAAAGTCTTTTTGAAATTTTATTTTTTAATTTAATTCTTGCAGTATTTTCCTGGCCTACATAACATCCTTTTTTAAAATCTATACCATTTAATTGTTCAAAATTACATTCAATTCCAAATATTTTATTCTGTAAGTATTTGGTATCTCTTTGTACTATTCCTAATTTATGACTATGATGATAAAAGTTTTCAATATTTGAAGTTTTTAATTTTAATTTTTTTAACGATAAATAAAGCTTTTCTATATTTATAATTAACCTTGCTCCAAGATTTTTATCTCTTGGATCTAATAAAATAGAATCTTCTCTAAATTTTAAAGTATATCCAGATGCATCTTTAGAATGCTCTAAACTTAAAAATTTTTCTTTACTTAAGGCGGCAATAACAAACTCATTGCTTAGATTTAAAATTTCTACTTTTGATCTCATTTTATATAAATTAAGTTGTTTATGTAGACTTTCTATATTTTCCTTTTCACAGTCCAAGAGATAGCCAGTCTTATGTTTTGAGATAATGAAATCATACAAATATTTTCCTTGCGGAGTTAATAAAGCGCTAAAACAACTATTATTTTCTGAAACCTTATTAACATCGTTTGTAATAATGTTTTGTAGAAAACCCTTGGAGTCTTCCCCATTTATATAAATTAGACCTCTATCTTCAAGTATATATACTTCATTAATTTTCATAATTGATTGATCGTTGTTAATAATATAATTACTTTTTTAAAAAATGTTAGATCTTATAATTAAAAATGGACAATGTTATATTAATGGAGAATTAAAAAATCATGATATTGCTGTTAAAGATGGCAAAATTAAACAAATTGGTCAAATTTCTGAGGAGGCCAAAGATATACTTAATGTTGAGGGTCAAACTGTTTTACCAGGCTGTATAGATACACAAACTCATTTTAGAGAACCAGGCTCAACCGATACAGAGGATCTTAATTCTGGAAGTAGGGCCGCTATTGTAGGAGGAATTACTAGTGTATTTGAAATGCCAAACACTAATCCACCAACATCAACTAAACTAGAATTTCAAAAAAAATTGGATCTTGCTAAAAATAGAATGTATTGCAATTATGCTTTTTATTTTGGTGCAACAGCTGATAATGCTAAAGAATTAGCAGATTTAAAAAATTTAGAAGGTTGTTGTGGAATTAAACTTTTTGCAGGTTCTTCAACTGGAAATCTGCTTGTTGCAGATGAAGAAGATATTGAAAAAGTATTTCAAAACAGCTCTAAGGTTGTTGCAGTTCATTCTGAGGATGAAGCAATTTTAAATATTAACAAAAAACTAATAAAAAAAGGTGATGTTAACTCTCACCCAATTTGGAGGAGTGATGAATGCGCAATTTCATCAACGAGAAGAATAGTTAAAATTGCTGAAAGACATAATAAAAGAGCTCACATTCTTCACATTACTACAAAACAAGAAATTGATTTTTTATCACAACATAAAGGAAATATCACTTTTGAGATTACTCCACAACATTTAACAATCTATGCCCCAGACTGTTATGAAAAACTTGGTACCTATGCGCAGATGAATCCACCTATAAGAGACAAATCTCATTATGATAGATTGTGGTATGCAGTTAAGAATAATTTAAATGATACAATAGGCTCTGATCATGCACCGCATTTAAAAGAAAATAAGGAAAAAGAATATCCCAACTCACCTTCAGGCATGCCAGGAGTTCAAACTTTAATGCCTGTCATGCTAAATCATGTTAATAATGGCAAACTATCACTTAATCAATTAGTTAATTTTGTATGTGAAAACCCAGTAAAAATTTTTGGGATTACAAATAAGGGGTTTATTAAAGAAGGATTTGATGCTGATTTTACGATTGTAGATATGAATAAAACAATTGAAATTAAAAATAAAAATATTGAGAGCAAATGTGGATGGTCACCTTTTAATGGATTTAAATTTAAAGGTACACCAATATATACGATAATTGCTGGAAAAATTAAAATGCATGATGGTAAAATTTTAGGTGATCCATCAGGAGCTGCTTTAAAATTTAAGTAAGCTTTGTTGTAAAACTATTCACAAGTATAACACCAATAACAATCAAAAATAATCCCACTACGGCTTGCCAGGCTAAAGTTTGTTTAAAAAATATATAACCTAGAATTGCAATTGTAAAAATCCCAAGTCCACTCCAGGTTGCATAAACTATTGCTATAGGAAGTTTGTTTACAACAAATGTTAGAAGATAAAATGCACATAAATAAAAAATAGAAAGTGAAACAGTTGGAACAACTTTTGTAAAATTTTGAGATACAGGTAATAACATTGTCCCTGCAACCTCGCAAAATATTGCACCAACTAGAAATAGATATGTCTTAATCATTATTTATTATTTTATTTTTAATTAAGTCTTCTTTTATTTCACTCAAAATAGCAGGATCATCAATTGTAGCTGGCATTTTATAATCCTCTTTATCAGCAATTTTTCGGATTGTTCCTCTTAATATTTTCCCAGATCTAGTCTTGGGAAGTCTTTTTATAACAATTGCCACTTTAAAAGCTGCTACAGGACCAATTTTTTCCCTAACCATTTTTATACATTCTTTTGTTATAGTCTCATTATCTTTATCAACACCTGCTTTAAGTACCAAAAGACCTATGGGCAATTGACCCTTTAATTTATCAGCTATTCCTAGTACAGCACATTCGGCAACTGATTGATGTTCTGACAAAACTTCCTCGATTGCACCCGTAGATAATCTATGACCAGCAACATTAATAATATCATCTGTTCTAGACATTATCCAAATATACCCATCTTTATCTATATGACCTGCATCATAAGTTTGATAATATCCCTCGTAGTTTGTCATATAATTTTCTTTATATCTTTTATCGGCATTCCATAATGTTGGAAAAGTTCCAGGAGGTAAAGGAAGTTTTACTACAATATCACCCATTTCATCTGGTTTAGCTAAAGTTTGATCAGGTTTAATAATCTTAACATCGTAACCAGGAACTGCCTTACAAGCTGAGCCATATTTTGTCTTCATCATTTCAATTCCAGTACAATTTGAACTTATTGCCCAGCTAGTTTCAGTTTGCCACCAATGATCAATAACTGGTACATTTAATAAATTTTCCGCCCATTTAATAGTATCAGGATCAGCTCTTTCCCCAGCCAAAAATAATGACTCAAAAGAGGACAAATCATATTTAGAAAAGAATTTTCCCTCTGGATCCTCCTTTTTAATAGCTCTAAAAGCTGTTGGTGCTGTAAATAAAGACTTAACTTTATAATCTGAAATAATTTTCCAAAAAGCTCCTGCATCAGGTGTTCCTACTGGCTTTCCCTCAAATAATACTGTAGTACATCCTTTAAATAATGGGGCATAGACAATATAAGAATGACCAACTATCCAACCTATATCACTTGCTGACCACCAAACATCATCACTTTCAATATTATAAATATTTTTCATCGTCCATTTAAGAGCGACAATATGGCCACCAGTGTCTCTTACAATGCCTTTAGGGATCCCTGTAGTACCAGAGGTGTAAAGTATATACGCGTATTCATTTGAACCCATTTCAACACAATCAACATCTTTTGAATTGCTTAAAGACTCTTCCCAACTGATCTCTAAAGGAGCATTTAGTTTGACCTCATAACCTTTTCTTTGAAATAAAATAACTTTTTTAACATTATGTTTTGCTAACTTTAAAGCTTCATCTACTAAAGGTCTATATTCTACGGTTCTACCTGGTTCAAAACCACATGAAGCAGTAATTAAAACTTTGGCTTTACTGTCATCTATTCTACTTGCAAGTTCGTTTGATGCAAACCCACCAAAGACAACTGAATGAATAGCACCAATTCTTACACAAGATAACATAGCAATAACTGCTTCTGGTATCATAGGCATGTATATGATTACCCTATCTCCTTTCTTAACTCCTTGGTTTCGAAGACCTCCAGCAAATCTAGATACTTTGTTTTTTAACTCTTTATATGTAAATTTTTTTTTGTTTCCTGTAATTGGGCTGTCATAAATTAATGCAGTATTATCACCTTTGCCTTGGTCAATATGGTAATCTAATGCGTTATAACAGGTATTAGTTACTCCATCTTCAAACCATTTATAAAATGGAGGATTTGATTTGTTTAATATCCCGGAGGGTTTCTTAAACCAAAAGATATCATTCGAGACTTCTTGCCAAAAAATTTCAGGATTTTTGATCGAATCTAGATATATTTGGTTAAAATTTTTTTTCACTTTGATTTGTTTTAAATAGACATTTTATATTGATTTTATGTAACAGGTTGTATTTAATTTTAAAAAACAAGTAAAATCAATACTTATTAGCCACAAAAAACTATTCAAAAAAGTATTTTAATTTGATATTTAGCCCCTTAACTTAGCTTTATTACTAAATAGAGTTATAGTTTAAATTTAAACTAAAAAAACTAACTAACGAGGGAGTTTTTTATGAGGACATTGAAAACGTTAGCTTTAGCGGTGTTTGCTCTAATTGGAGTAAGTACAGCAGCTAATGCAACTACCTTTTTAGCTACGGATGATTTCGTTGGAATTTCATTCTGGCTAATATCAATGGGTATGTTAGCAGCTACAGCGTTTTTCTTTATGGAACAAGCCAATGTGGCTTCTCAATGGAGAAAATCTGTTAACGTAGCTGGTTTAGTTACTGGTATAGCATTTATACATTATATGTACATGAGAGCAGTATGGGTTGAGACAGGAGATACTCCGACTGTTTACAGATACATAGACTGGTTAATTACTGTACCATTACAGCTAGTAGAATTTTATTTAATTCTAGCAGCAGTTAAAAAAGTACCTACTGGAATTTTCTGGAGAATCTTAATTGGTTCAATAGTAATGCTTGTAGGTGGATATCTTGGAGAAGCAGGATTCATCAATGAGATGCTTGGTTTCATAATCGGTATAGCAGGATGGATTTATATTCTTTATGAAATCTTTTCAGGTGAGGCAGGAAAATCAGTTGCTAGATCTGGAAATAAATCTTTAGTCACAGCGTTCAGTGCTTTAAGGATGATCGTTACAGTAGGATGGGCAATATATCCTTTAGGTTATGTGTTTGGTTACCTAACAGGTGGTATTGATGCTAATTCACTTAACGTGATTTATAACTTAGCTGACTTTGTTAATAAGATCGCATTTGGTGTTATTATCTGGTCTTGTGCTGTTGCTAACTCTGGAAGAAGAGCCTAATACTTCGAAGAGTTAAACTTAATTAAATAGGGCAAGTATTTTCATACTTGCCCTATTTTTTTTTGTGCTTATATAAACTAATGGCAAAAATTACATACATTGAACATAATGGAAAATCTCATACTGTAGAGGTAAGAAATGGATTAAGTGTTATGGAAGGAGCAGTGCAAAACAATATTCCAGGAATAGATGCAGACTGTGGAGGATCTATGGCTTGTGCCACTTGCCATGTTTATGTCAAAGATGAATGGTTTAGTAAATTGCCAAAAAAAGAAGATGGAGAAGAAGATATGTTAGATATGGCCTTTGAACCAAAAACAAATAGTAGATTAAGTTGTCAGATTATGGTTGCAGATAATATAGATGGCTTAATAGTTAATCTTCCTAAAAAACAAGTCTAATGATAAAAACTGATGCATTAATAATAGGAGCAGGTCCAACAGGTTTATTTACTGCACATCAATTAAATTTAATTGGATTAAATTGTGAGATAGTTGATAATCTTGATAAAATTGGTGGACAATGCATAGAACTTTATCCTGATAAGCCAATTTATGATATTCCAGCAATACCTGAATGTACAGGAGAAAGTTTAACAAAAAATTTAATTACACAATTAAAACCATTTAATATTAAGTTTCATATGAACGAGAGAGTCGACGAGGTAAAAAATAATAATGGAAATTGGCATGTTAAAACAAACAAAGGAACTAAATTTAGCACTCCTAACATTATTATAGCTGGCGGTGTTGGCTCATTCGAGCCAAGAAAGTTTGCACCAAAAGAGTGTGAAAAATATGAGAATAAATCAATTTTTTACTCTATAAAAGATAAAACTATATTTGATGGAAAAATAGTATCAATTTTTGGTGGTGGAGATAGTGCATTAGACTGGGCAATTGAGTTATCAAAAAATTCTAAAATAAATTTAATTCATAGAAGAGAAGAATTTAGAGGAGCAGAATCAAGCGTAAAAAAAGTAAAAGATTTAGTAGAAAAAGGAAAAATAAATTTATTTACAAACTATCAATTAAAAAGTGTAAAAGGATCTAGTATTCTTGATAGCATTGAATTAGAACACGAAAATAAAAATATAAAAACTATAAATACCGATTATGTCTTAGGCTTCTTTGGACTCATAATGCAACTAGGTCCAATTGTAAATTGGGGACTAAATTTAGATAAAAAAACAATACCCGTTGATACTGAAAAATTTGAAACAAACCAAAAAGGCATTTATGCTGTAGGAGATATATGTACTTATCCAGGAAAACTTAAATTAATTTTATCAGGTTTTCATGAGGGAGCTTTAGCCGCAAGAGCTTGTTTTAAACTAGCAAGACCTAATGAAAAATATCGATTTGAATTTACTACTTCATCAAAAACAATTAAGAATAGACTAGGTGTAAAAGAGTGATAGAGCTATTTTCATCAGAAACTCCAAATACAAGAAAAATTTCAATAATGCTAGAAGAAATAGGTTATAATTTTAAGATAACAAAAATAGATTTGTCTAAAGGAGAACAATTTAAAAAAGATTTTAGAAGAATAAGTCCATTTAGCAAAACTCCAGTAATAATTGATCATGAAAGTGGAAGATCTGTTTTTGAGTCCGGAGCTATTCTAATGTACCTTGGGGAAAAAAGTAAAAAATTTTATGATACTAAAGATCGACATATAATAAATCAATGGCTTATGGCTCAAATGGGAAATGTAGGACCAATGATTGGACAACATCATCAATTTCATCATTTTAATCCTGGTAAAAGCAAATTTGGTGAAGAAAAATTTTTTGATCAAGCAAAAAGAATTTATAAAGATTTAGATGATAGGTTGGCTCAATCAAATTATTTAGCAGGAGAAAATTATACCATTGCAGATATTGCAACATGGCCTTGGATTTCAAGACATGAATGGCATGATATAGGGCTTAAAAATTATAAATATTTAGCTCGATGGTACACTGAAATTTCTAGAAGGGAAGCAGTAGTAAAAGGTTTTGATTTTATGAAAAATGGTTCAAAAATTCCTCAACCTTAGTCATCAGCAAATACTTTTTCTTCTTTTTCGTGTTTTTCTTGAGCTGCAATTGAGAGTGTTGCTACTGGCCTAGCCATTAATCTTTTTAAACCAATCGGTTCACCTGTATCTTCACAAAATCCATAAGTGCCATCTTTAATTCTCTTTAGAGCAGAATCAATTTTAGAAATTAATTTAATTTGTCTATTAATAGCTCTCATTTCTACATTTTTTTCAGTATATGAACTTGCCTGATCTACTATATCAGCTGAGGTACTGTTATCGTCTAAAGAACTATTATAAAGGGCCTCATTATTAGTTTTAACCAAATCTATCTTCCAATCAGTTAATTTTTTTTTAAAAAAAGCTAAATGTTTAGCACACATATATTTTTCTTTTTCCTTTGGCACATATGTTTTAGAGATTTTAACCATACTAAAATTTTGAATTTGGTGAATATATTCATCAATTAATAGGTGTCAAGAAAGGTTTAATTGTATAAATTGTTAAAAATGGTCCTAAATAAAAAGAATTTAATAAATTTATTTTACATTTTTTTGATAGTTCACTTAATTTTATGGACTACAGTCCCAACTTTAACAAATAATAATTTACCACTTGACACTATTGAAGCACTTGCTTGGGGAAGTAATTTAGATTGGGGATTTAATAAACATCCTCCAATGAGTGCCTTTTTAATTGAAATTTTTTACCAAATATTTGGTTCACAAGATTGGGCTTATTATTTATTAAGTCAGATTTGTGTAATTATTTCTTTTTTAGTTGTTTTTAAACTAGCAGAAGAATTTTTTGAAAATAAAATTTTTTGTTTATTATCAGTTTTATTATTAGAAGGAATTTACTTTTATAATTTTACAACTCCTGAATTTAATGTGAATATTTGTTTGATGCCTTTTTGGACTTTAACTGTTCTATATTTGTGGAAAGGCTTTAAAGATAATAAAATTATTGACTGGTTTTTAGTTGGTTTGTTTGCAGGGTTTGGATTTTTATCAAAATATTTATTTATTTATTTAGGTTTTGGAATTGGTATTTTTTTAATTTATATGATCTATAAAAAGAAAATTAATTTTAAATGTTTTATTTCAATTACTCCATTACTAATAATTTTATTGCCCCATTTGATATGGCTAAATGAAAATAATTATATGACAATTACTTATGGTCTTGATAGAACAGGAACAGGTGATCAAAATTATTTAGACCACATATCTCATCCACTTATCTTTTTAGTAAAACAAATTGGAATATTAATACCTTTCCTTTTAATGTTTTTATTTTTATCCAATAAATTAAAAAGTAAATTAAACTTTAAAGATAATAAGTTTTTATTTTTATTTTCAATAAATATTATTCCAATAGCTTCAATATTTTTAACTTCCATGATTATGGGTGTAAAAATTAGAACAATGTGGATGACTCCTTTTTATTTATTCTTAGGAATTTTGGTAATATATATTTTTCAATCTCAAATTAATTTAAAAAGACTAAAAGGTTTTACTATATTATTTTTATTTTTATTTATTTTTTCTCCTTTTATTTACGCTTATATTTCAATAACTGAAATAGATAAAAGAACTGATTATAATGGATTTAAAGAAGCAAAAAAAATTGAAAATATATGGAAATATCATGGATCAGAAATGTTTAAAGATAAAAAAATTAATTTTGTATGGGGTGATGAATGGCTTGCTGGAAATTTATCATATCATTTAAATGATAGACCTATGTGGATGGGTTCAGAACTGCCTAACTATGGACCATTAGATCTTAGAGGAATTTGTTTTAGTAATAAGAGAATCTGTATTGGACATGAAAAAAATTAAGGTTGGTTTTATTGGATTGGGGTTGATGGGTTTTCCTATGGCTAAAAGTCTTTTAAAAAAAAGATATAGTCTGATTGTTTGGAGCAGATCAAAAAAAAATTATAAAAAAATTCAAAAATTAGGAGCAAAGACTTGTAAAAATCTAATTGATCTTCCAAACAAATGTCAGGTTATTATAATGATGTTAGCAAATGATAATGTATGTATACAAATATCTAACAAATTGAAAAATCAATTAAAAAAGGGGCAAATATTAATTGATATGAGTTCAACAAAAAAAAAAACTGCCATTAAAATAGAAAAAAATATCAGATCAAAAGCATATTTTTTAGATGCTCCAGTTTCAGGAGGAACTTTAGGAGCAAAAAAAGCAAAATTAGCGATAATGGTTGGGGGTAAAAAAAAATATTTAACAAAGTAAAAAACATTCTTGGCGCCATGGGTAAAGCAACTTATGTTGGACAAACTGGATCTGGACAAGTAGCTAAGTTAGCAAACCAAACGATCGTTGGAATAACGATAGGAGCTATCTCAGAGGCTTTAATACTTTCAAAAGCCGCCGGAGCGAACCCAAAAGCGGTAAGGCAAGCAATTAAAAATGGATTTGCTGGAAGCCCAATCTTAGAAAATCATGGAAAGAGAATTTTAGAAAATAATTTTAAAGCGGGGGGCAAATGTTCAACTCAACTGAAAGATATGAAAAATATAATTGAAACAGCAAAAGAAAACAATATTATTTTGCCTATTTCAAACTTGATAAAAAATTTATATTCAAAGATAGTTAAACAAGGCAAATCTAATTTAGATCATAGCGCATTATACCTGTTACTTAAGAGATTTAAAAATTATTGACCCTAGGTTTGAATGGTGTTTAAATGTTTTTGATTAATAATTAATTAATATGCGATTAACAAAAAAACAAATAGAAAAATTTGATAAAGATGGATACCTTTTTTTTCCAAGTCTTTTTTCAAAAGAGGAAATTAAGTATTTAAATTCTGCTGTTCCTGAAATTTATAACATAAGAGAAGAATATAATGTTCGTGAAAAAGGAAGTGATGTAGTAAGAACAAATTTTGCTGCACATTTATATAGTGAACCATTTGCAAAACTAGCTAGACATCCTCGCATGATAAAGCCAGTGGAAAATATACTAGAAGAAAAGTTATATATGCATCAATTTAAAATAAATGGAAAAATGGCTTTTGAAGGAGATGTGTGGCAGTGGCATCAAGACTATGGAACATGGTTTAATGATGATTTAATGCCAACCGCTAGAGCAATGAATGTTGCGATTTTTCTTGATGAGGTTACGGAATTTAACGGTCCATTATTATTTATTCCTGGTAGTCACAAAAAGGGAGTAATTAAAGCTAGTCACGATTTAAAAACAACTAGTTATCCATTATGGACAATTGATAATAATCTAATTTCCAAATTAGTAGACAGGGCTGGAGGACATAATGGTGGAATAGTAAGCCCTAAGGGTCCAGCTGGATCTATGATAGTTTTTCACAGTTGTTTAGTCCATGCTTCTAGCAATAATTTATCTCCTTTTAATAGAATAAGTGTTTACTTAAGTCTATGTGCTGTCAGTAATCACATTAGAAGATTTAAGCGTAAAGAATATATAGCCCACCGTAACTTTTCACCGATTGAGTGTTTGCCTGATGATTGTTTAACCAAAGAATATGAAATTGAATTACCTTGGAAAAATGGAGTTCCAAGTAGTGCATATGAAACTTCTTTAAAAGAAATAGCGAAATAGTCAAAACTATTTATTTATTATGTATCTTCATTCTAAATTAAAGGAATTTGATGGATTAATAAAAGTAGCTTTTATTGGATGTGGAAAATTTATTTCAATGTTTCTATCTCAATATAATCAATTAAAAAAAATTAAAATTGACTCAATAATTGATTTAGATCTTAAAAAAGCAAAATCTAATTGTATTAAAAGTGGTTTGAATAATGATGTAATCGATAAAATAAATTTTTCAGATTCATTAGATAAAGTTTTAGAAAGAAATATAGATATTTTTATTGAAGCCACAGGAAATCCATTAGTAGGAACTCAGCATGCTTATAAAATAATAATTAATAAAAAAAATATTATAATGGTAAATGTTGAAGCAGATATTTTGTGTGGAAAATACCTTTCAGATTTAGCTTTAAAAAATAATGTAATTTATTCTATGGCTTATGGTGACCAACCTTCTCTAATTTTAGAACAAATTGAATGGGCAAGGCTTAATGGTTTTCATGTAACTTGTGCTGGAAAAGGAACCAAATACCATCCAACTTTTGAATATTCAACTCCAGATACAGTTTGGGGTCATTATGGACTTACAAAAGAAAGAGCAGAGGGAGAATCGGGAATGAATCCTAAAATGTTTAATAGTTTTTTATGTGGAGATAAATCAGCAATAGAAATGTGCGCTGTAAGTAACGCATCTAATCTAATTTGTCCCAAGAATGGTTTAACTTTTCCACCAATAGGTGTTTATGATATTGCGAAAAAATTAATTCCAAAGTCAGAAGGTGGATTAATTGATTTTGATGGTCAAGTTGAAGTTATTTCAAGTATTGATTTAGAAAAAAAAGACATCCCAAATGATCTTAGATGGGGTGTATATATTGTTATAAAAGCTCAAAATGAATATGTAAAAAATTGTTTTAAAGATTATGGAATTGCTACAGATAAATCTGGAACTTATTCAGCTATATGGAGACCTTATCATTATATTGGTTTAGAGTTATCACAGACAATTTATTCAATCGCACTAGATAAAAAACCAACAGGCCAAACAAAATACTTTAATGCCGATGTCGCCTCAGTAGCAAAAAAAGATTTAAGCCAAGGAGACAAGCTTGATGGAGAGGGTGGTTTTACCGCTAGAGGAAGACTAGTCACCTCAAAAGAGAGTGTCAAAAATAATTATTTACCAATAGGTTTAACAGATGGAGCAATTTTGAAAAAAGAAGTTAAGAAAGATAAATTTATAAAAATGGATGATGTAGAAATTAATTGGAAAAAAGAAGTTTTGGAGGCAAGAAACTACCAAAAAAAAATAATAAAATAGTCTTAAAATAATATATAATAAATAAATGAATAACTTTCTTAATACAAAGACAAAAAAAATAATTTTTTTTGTAATAATAATAGGTGCTATTGAACTTTCAGGCTATGGAATAATTGCTTCATTACTTAGATTTTTAAGCTCATTAAATTAAATGAAAATTACAATATTGATTCCAGTTTTTAATGATTGGCAATCACTATTTAAGCTTTTAGAAAATATTAATTCCGAAGTTTCAAACCTAGATCATGATTTTTCATTGATTATTGTAAATGATGCATCAACAGAAGTGAGACCTGAATTATCTTATAGTTTTGAAAATTTTAGTTCTATTAAAATAATTAATATGAAAGAAAATAGAGGCCACGCAAGATGTAATGCTTCAGGGTTGAAATATATCTTTGAAAAAGAAATGTTTGATCATGTAATTCCAATGGATGGAGATGGAGAAGATCGTCCAGAAGAAATTAAAAATTTTATAGATAATTTAAATTATTCAGAGGGTCAAACTATTGTTGGTGATAGAGTTAAAAGATCTGAAGGGCTATTTTTCAAATCTTGTTATTTCTTTCATAAAATACTTACTTATTCCTTTACAGGTAAATCAATAAAATTTGGTAACTATACTTGTTTGCCAAAGAAGGTAGTTGAAAAAATGATAAACGAAAAGGCTACATGGAGCAGTTTCTCTGGATCATTAGCAAAAGTCACAAATACAAGATTAGCTATACCATCAGAAAGAGGATCGAGATATTTTGGTCCTTCTAAAATGAGTTTTAAAAATCTTTTAGTTCACTCATTATCTATTATAGGAGTTTTTAAATATAATGTTTTAATAAGATCAATATTATTTGTAATAGTTTATTTATTTGTAGTATTCAAAAATATAACATTTATCACTTTATTCCCAATTTTATGTTTAATAATTTTTAACATTTCTGTTTTAAATATTTCAAGAAGAGAAAATTTATTTGAATTAAATAATTCCTTAGATAATATTTCTGGCATTGAAGATATTAAATGAGATACTTAAATAAAAATGAGATCGAAGAATTCCAAAAAAATGGATTTATTATTGTAAAGGGCATTTTTAAACCATGGATTAAATTGTTAATAAATGGTTTTGAAAAAGTTTTGAGAAATCCTGGTCCACATGCAAGAGAAAATACTGAAAAAGATGAGAAAGGAAGATTTTTTGAAGATTATTGTAACTGGGATAGAATTCCTGAATTTATAAAATTTGCTAAAGAGTCGCCCGCAGCTCAAATTGTTGGAGAGGCAACAAATTCAAAATTGATACAAATATTCCATGATCATATTTTTATAAAAGAGACTGGAACAAATAAAATAACCCCATGGCATCAAGATATGCCATATTATTGTATAGATGGAGATAATACAGGAAGTTTTTGGATACCTTTAGATCAAGTTTCAAAGGAGAATTCTTTGAAATTGATTAAAGGCTCACACAAATGGCCTAAACTTATACGTCCAACAAAGTGGTCCAATAATAGCTCATGGTACAAAGATCAGAGCGACTTTATGGAAATGCCAGAATCAGATTTTTACAAAGATAATGTTATAATCCCAAGTGTAAACTTAGGAGATGCAATTTTATTTAATTTTAAAGTTGTTCATGGAGCTCCAGGTAATAAAACTGTTAACAAAAGACGAGCATTTTCAATGCGATTTGTAGGTGATGACGTAAGATACAAAGATCGAGGTGGAGATACATCACCACCGTTTAAAAATATTAATTTAAAATCAGGTGATTTTCTTAGAAAAGATTGGTTTCCTATAGTATGGTCAAATTAAAAAAATGAGAAAAATATCTACTTTTATTTTATTAAGTTTTTTTTTTTTTGAAATATCAAATGCAGATTTTAAAAAAATAAAAAAAAAGGCTGTTGTTAATAATCCTGAAATAATTTTTCCTTTGCCTAAAGATTTAGCAGGTTGTCGAACTGAAATGAGGATAAGCCCTAAATATAATAAGGTTACTCCAATAATTGAATTAGACGCCCCTGAGGGTTATGGGCTTGATGATAGATTTAGTGAGGCAGGGGGTAAATTTGGTGAATTTAGTATACCATGCTCAACTGGTAACAAGGAAGCATGCACATATGCTGTAAAAGTAATATTGGATTGGGCAAAAGCTGGGGCAGCAAAAAGAATTGGTCCTAATGATGAAGAAGGAAAATATTGGAATGATACATTAACTGTAAATTTGTTTATAGCATCACCAATGATGGCAGCATATTCTTTTGCAAAACAAGTAATTAATGTACCAGATGAGGATGATAAAATAATAAAAGATTGGTTTAAAAAAATTGTAAAAAAAAATCAACATTTGATGTATGGCAAAACTTATGATTATGGAGGTGCTAGTGGAACTCCTAAAAGAGCCCATAATCATGCGTTGTCGTCAGCGGATGCACATATGATGCTTGGTATCCTTACAGGAAACAATAAGACTTTTAGAAAAGCTTTTAAGAATTATGAAGCGGCAATAAAATATTCTAGAAAAGATGGAAGCTTACCTATAGAGACTAGAAGAGGTGGAAGAGCAATGTTTTATGAGGGAAGAGCAATAAATAAATTAACAGTTATTGGAATTATTGCTGAGAACCAAGGTTATGATATTT
>MDSW01134553.1_pt1 | contig 15187 bp, 13 predicted proteins | sample 811171 | NCBI WGS metagenome assembly MDSW01 (sample SAMN05326641, study PRJNA326480) | marine metagenome | isolation source: seawater | place: Atlantic Ocean: North West | collected 2012 | reverse complement strand
GGCGGCGGACGCTCTGGCCGCCGCCTCGACGCGAATCGACGCGTCGAAGTAATCGTGCGGCCACTTCAGGTCCTCCAGGTCCGCGGAGCAGCGAGGATTCGTCGCGGCCGCCGCCTCCTCCGCCGTCGCCGCCGCGCGCTCGCCGCCGCCGTCGCCGCCGCCGCCGCCGTCGCCGTCCGCGCCGCACCCCTCGCACCCGCCGCCGCCGCCGTGCGTCGCCTTAAACAGACGCGCGCAGGCCGCCCTCGGCGCGCCGCCCTCCGCCGCGGACGCGACGTGCTCCACCAGATCCGCCGGGATCAGCTCCGCGAGCTCCGCGCGCAGCGCCATCGCGCCCCGGTGCCGCGCGTCGAGCCCCCTCACCGCGGCGAACGGGCACGCGGCGGCGGCGCCGTCGCCGCCGGCGCCGCCCCTCGACAACTTCTCGCACGTGTGCGGCGGGTAGTCCGCCATCTTCCCTTCTAACCCGTACGCGTGACGCACCGCGTACGTGTGCTCGCGCTGGTAGTCGCTCATGCGCCCGTGCGGGAACTGCGCGCGCCAGATCGCGAGCGTCTCGTCCGCGGTCACGTCGACGCCCTTCAGGAAGAGCGTGAGCTGAGGGTAATTGTCCATACGAAGCGACCGACGTCGGGGCGGAGTTCGGGGGCGCGTCAGTCGGAGTCACGAGGCGACGCGGCGCGTCGGGATTGAAACCGAGGGACCCTGGGCGGAGAGAGACGACCACCGGGAGAGAAAGTCCTTCAGGAATGAAGTTCACGACGCCGACGCGGTCGTATGGGAACCGGTGCGAGATGATAGGCCCACGCGCCTGAAACCGCGCGTCGTGCTTCAGGTGCCTGTCCGCGCGCAAGTCTCGGAGGTGCCGACGCATGCAGAGCGGGAACGGGCGGCCGGTCGCGCCGTCGACGCCGCGCTTGAGCGCTCGCAGGACGCGCTTCGCGTCCGCGCCGAGCTCGGTGAAGTACGCGGTGGTCGGGAGGCGGTTGAACGCGTCCGCCGTGGCGCCGGCGCGGGCGAAATCGAAATCCTCCGCGAGCGAACTCGCCGCCGTCGCGCCGCCGCCGTCTCTCCGCTTCCGCCACCCGCGCCTCCACACCCCGCGCCCAGTCCCGGCGCTCGCGTCGGATCCTCCCCATCCTCTTCCCCCTCCTCCTCCCGACGTCGACGCGTGAAGCGCTTCCGCGCGCGCGTCGCCGTCGCGTCGATCGCCCTCGCGCCGCGCCGCGACGCCGCCGAGGTACGCGTCGAGCTCCTCCCGTCCCGGTCGCCACGCCGCGAGTTTCCTCAGCAGCGGCTCCAGCCCCGGAGAAACGCCACCACCGCTACCGTTACAATCGTTACCACCACCCCCCCTCGACGCTCTCATGAACTCGAGCCGCCGCGCGGTCACCTCGAGCTCGCGCCGCAACCTCGCGTCGGCGTCGTCGACGGCGACGACGCTCAACGCGTCCGTCGGCACCGCGCACCACCCGCGCGCCACCTCCACCACGCGTCTCCGAAGCAGCGAGCGCGCGCGTTCGAAGGGCACCCATCGATGCCCGGGCCGCGGCGGCGGCGGCGCGACGGTTGACGTTTCATCTTCCGTCGCGCCGAGCTCGAGCTCGAGCTCGCCCAGACGCAACCTCGCGGCGAAGAGCGCCGTCTCTTGCGTCGCGAGCCATCGCCGCGTCGAGGGTCGCTCGCAGAAGGCGAGCCGGCACGCGGCGACGCTCGCGCGCTCGCGCCTGGACGCGGCCGCGCGCGCGGCGGCGGTGTCGTCGGGGTCGGCGTAGAACAGCCCTTTCGCCGCGGCGTCGAGCGATGCCTGCGCGAGGGACGGGGGGGGACCGGGGATGATGGATGACGAGACGCGTCGAACCGATCGACGCGCGAAAGAAATATGGGCACCCGAGACGCGACGCGCGCGGGGACGATCCGCGAGACGGGAGCGAGGGGAACGGGAGCCGCGCGCACGTGGTCGTCGCCTCGGGACAGGAACGTCGCGTCGAGTCGGTGCAGAACGCGCAGTCTCGCCTGCGGGAGTCGTCGAGGGGAGGGGAGGGGAGGGATGAGGCCGGCCGGCGCGGGGGAGGTCGAGGAACCGCTCTCTGGCGCGTCCGTCGATCGATTCGATTTCCTCGGACGCGACGACGACGACGACGACGACGACCACGGACGACGCGCGACTGACCTTCGCGAGATCCTCCAGCTCCTCGAGGTCGCACTCGCCGTCCGACGCCATCGTTCCGCGCGCGCGCGCGGGTTCGCGTCGACGCGAGCCCGCCGCTCCGCCCCCCCCCGGCCCCGCGCCGGCGACTGTGGACGTCTTTTTGGTCGTTGGAAGCTCGCTGATGACTTCGTCGGCCGTTACGAGAGCGAGAGACAACATCAACGAACACGAACACTCCGCATGGCACGGGTCCGCGAGGGCGCCGGCGCACCGCCGGTCGCGGCGTCCACCTCGGCGGCGACGCGGACGCCGTCGCGACGAAGCGCGACCGGCGGCGACGCCTCGCGGCGGCGCTCCGCCTCCGCGTCGCCGTCCGCGTCGCCGTCCGAGGACGAGGCGCGCGATGATGCGTCCGCGTCCCGGTCCGCGACGACGCCGAACGCGAACGCGTCGTCGTCGCGCGCGGGCGCCGTAGCCTCCTCCTCGCGAGCGCGCGCGACGACGCCGTCGTCCGCGTCGCCCGCGAACGTCCGAAGCGTCTTCGGCGCCGCGCTCGTCGCGAAGGCGACGACGTCCGCGAAGAAGAAGCCGCCGCTCTCGACGACGACGCCGTCGTCGCGCGACCGCGAGGCGACGGTCAGCGCAAAGATGGCCGCGTCGTCGTCCAAGCGCGCGGCGTACGGCGACGCCCTCCGCGCGCGCTGGCGCCGCGCCGCCGTCCTTCGCGCCGCCGCCGGCGACGACAAAGACAAAGAGAACGCGACGCCGTCGTCGTCGGCGCGCGCGTTCGACGACGCAAACCCCGCGCGCGAGGTGGACGCGGAGGACGAGTGGACGAACTCCTCGGACGACGACGACGACGACGGATCGATCCACCGGCGGCCGCGGCGGTGGGACGGCGAGGTCGCGAGCGCGGACGCGGCGCTCGCGCGCGGCGACCTCGACGTCGCGACGAAGCACCTGCTCACGGCGATCGCGCTCGCGCGCGTGCAGCGAACGATCGCGAGCGCGACGACGACGACGGCGACGACGACGACGACGACGGGCGCCCCGCCCCGACGGGGAACGTACCATACACTGGTCCCCGTACGACCGCGTCGGCGTGGTGAACGCCGATCCTTAAGGACTTTTCCCGGCGCGTCTCTCCGCCCAGGGTCCCTCGCTTTCAATACCGATACACCTCGATGCCTTTCAACTCCGTCTGACGCCTTTCAACTCCACCCCGACAGCAGGAATGTCCCCGAAGACGGCGCGCGCGGAGTGCGCGCTTCGAACGCGGCTCGCGGAGGCGTACCTCGACGGCGCGGATAACGCCGTCGACGACGACGCGGACGAGCTCCGCGACGCCGCGGTGGCGCAGCTCCGCGCCGCGGTCGACGCCGCGGCGCCGTGCGCGGCGTCGCGCGCGGCGCCGCCCGCGACGCGACGTGCGATGGAGAGCGCGAGGAACGACGCGAGACTGGCGCTCGTGAAGGCGTTGGGTGCGTCCTACTATATCCCATCTCGCGTTGGTCCCCATACGACCGCGTCGGCGTGGTGCACGCCTGTTTCTTAAGGACAGGACTTTCTCTCCTGGCGTTTCATATCTCCGCCCACCCGCCCCTCGCTCGCGATCCCGACGCGCCGGGAAAAGTCCTTAAGGATCGGCGTTCACCACGCGAACGGGGTCGTATGGGGACCAGTGTGGGGACCAACGCGACTCCGACTGACGCCCAATCGACCGTCCACCGTCAGAGAGCCGGGGCGAACGCGCGGAAGCCGCCGTCGTCGCGCGCGAGGGGCTCGCGTCGCTGACGTCGAGCGAGGAAACGACGCGCGAGGACGGAAGCTTCGACGAGCTGCACGCGGAAGAGCGCCTCGCCGCGCTCGTGACGCTCTGTCTCCACGAGGCGGACGACGCGTTGGCCAGCGCGAAGGCGTCGTCGCGGCGACTCGCGAGCGTCGCGAGGGAAAAACGCGCCGTCGCCGCCGCGATCGAGTCCGACCGCGCCGCGATGGTGAAGCGCACGTTTAAAGCGCACGCCGACCCGGAGGCGATGTACGCCGCGAGCGGCGCGTTCGCGACGGAAGCCGCGGCTCGGATCGCGCCGGTGGAGGCGCGAAGGAAGCGAAGAGAGGAGGAGACGTCGCGCGCGTACGACGAAGCGAGGGCGACGCTCGACGACGCGCGCGTTCGCGTCGCCGCGCACGTCGCGCGGACGGCCGACGAGAGAGACGGCGTGAGCAGCTCCGGCGGCGGCGTGCGCGGCGTACCCGCGCGTCTCCTTGCTCAGGTGCTCCTGCGCTCGACGATGGCCGCGCGAGGCGCGAAGGACTGGAAGACGGCGGCGGAGCACGTCGACGCGTTGCTGTCGCTGAGGCGCGTTGGTCCCCACACTGGTTCCCATACGACCGCGTTCGCGTGGTGAACGCCGATCCTTAAGGACTTTTCCCGGCGCGTCTATCTCGTCGCCCACCCCTCGCTTTCAATACCCGCCATCGACGCCTTTCAACTCCAGCTGACGCCTTTCAACTCCACCCCGACAACGACCCTCAGCGACGCCAACGACGGGGGACTCCCCGGGACGTCGCACCCGCGGCGCGCGCGCGGGCCGCTGCTCAGCGAGCGCGCGGAGCTTCTCGCGCGCGCGGGCGACTGCGACGCCGCGATAGAGTGCGCGAAGGCGGCCGTCGACGCGCACGAGCTCGAGGCGGGCGTCAAGGGCGTGTCGAAGGCGTCGACGCGCGCCGCGCGGACGCTCGCCTTCGCGCACAAAAAAAACGGAGACGAAGGCGCGTCCCGTCTCGCGCCGGTCCCCGCACGACGCGGACTAGACTGGTCCCCATACGACCGCGGCGGCGTGGTGAACGCCGATCCTTGAGAACTTTTCCCGGCGCACGCATCTCTCCGCCCAGGGTCCCTCGCTTTCGATCCCGACGCGCCTCGACGCCTTGCCTTTCAACTCCGCTTCTGACGCCTTTCAACTCCACCCCGACGTTCGCTCGTATCGACGGAACGACCCGAAGCCGCCGCGGCGCGCGCGCTCGAGGAGGCGGCGAACAAAGCGACGCGCGCGCGCGTCTTCGAGGACGACCCGACGGGGATGGCGGAGCTGCAGAGCGCGTGGGGCGCCGCGTGCGTGGACGCCGCGGGCGAGGCGACGGTGTACGGCGACGACGCGTCGACGGAGGCGGGCGGGCCGTGTTTGACGGCGATCGTTTTTTTGACGCGCGCGACGGAGTGCTTCGGACGCGCGGCGGAGTTAGTCGGCGACGCGAAGGGGAAGGCGTCGAGCGAGTACGCGGCGGCGACGCGCAGGGCGAGGGCGTCGAGAAGGGCGCTGGCGGACGCGATGAAGCTGAATTAATAGCGGTGTGGCACGGTCGTAACGGTAGTGTGCAGTGCGTTCACGCGTTCATATACACTACAGTTGGACGAAAGTAGATCTCGACTCCCTCCCTCTCGATCGGCGCCTTACGCGCCGATGGCGTTGATGTGGTGCCCCCACGCCAGCCCCGTCGTGAGAAGCCCGAACACCAGGAACGGCTGCGCGCTCGCCTGGTACTTCACGTCGTTCTTCACCGGATCCGGCAGGAAAAACTTAAACTGGAAGAAAATCTGCGGAAAGATGAGCGCGAGCAGCGCGTTGCTGTACCCGACCTCTCCGATGGTCCTCAGGTACCCCGCGACGGCGAGCTGCGTCGCGTCGATGCTTCCGACGCAGATCCACTTCGCCTTCTCCACCCCGAACGCGACCGGCAACGACATCAGCCCGCACTGGCGATCGCCCTCGATCGACTTGAAGTCGTTCACGATCGCGATGCCGAGCCCGGCGATGGAGTACAGCACCGTGAGCACCATGACGTCCAACGAGAGCTCGCCGAACACCGCCTGCCCGGCCCACCACGGGAGCGCGATGTAACTCGCGCCCAACGCGTAGTTCCCTCTCCACCCCTCCTGCTTCAGCTTCAGCGGCGGCGCGCTGTAGATGTACGAGACCCAGGAGCCGAAGAGGACGAGGACGGTGACGACGGGCCAGTCGTGCTCGCACCACTGGTCCAGCGTCCACGCCGCGGCCCAGCCGCCGAGGAGCAACGCGTACATCTGCACTTGGACGTCGAACTCGCTGATGGCGCCGGACGGGATCGGGCGGTTCGGCTCGTTGATGGCGTCGATCTCGCGGTCGTACCAGTCGTTGATCGTCTGCGTGTATCCCGTGAGGAGCGGGCCGGACATGAACATGCAGAGCATGGACTTGCCAACGTTCTCGAACGTCCACGTGAAGTGCCCGGACGCGGCGGCGCCGCAGAGGACGCCCCAGATCAGCGGCACCCACGTCACCGGCTTGGTGAGCTGCAGCCGGATCTTCCAGATGTCCGTCGTCTGCTCTCCGCCGCGGATGCCGAGGAGCTGCCGGATGTTCGACCCGGACTCCTCGTTCTCCTCGCCCGCCTTCTTCGCCGCCTCGCCGTCGGGCGAGGCGCGGACGACGAACGACGAGCGCTTGGACGACGACACGGGCGTCGGGACGAAGCCCCCGGACGAGACCGGGCTCGACATCGACGCCGCGTCGCGCTCCACGGATCGATCGATCCGCGCGACGATCGCGGTCGGCCGCGCGACGCGGCGCGCCGAGCTCGCGCTCGCGCGCGCGGGCGCGCGAAGGCTCATGCGAGTGCTCATCCCGAGCGCCATGGATGCGGCCATGGATATCGCCGTGCGACGGTGCGTCGTACGATGCCGCGCCGACGGCGCCGGAACGCGAGGATAAAAGGCGGATAGAAGATCTTCCGGAGGCACATCGCGCCGACACTTGGCCAAAGGCTTGGCACTGCGTACACTATTGTCGGCGCGTCGGGTCCGACTGCGCTCGCTATCGCTACGGCGCCTTTCATCCTATTCAATCCTCGAGCTCCGCCATCATCCGCGCGTACTCGTCGTCCACGACCTCCTCCGCGATCTCCGGCTCGTCCGACGCGCGCGGCGGCGGCGCGTCGGACGTCCCCGCGTCGCCGCCGCCGCCGCCGCCGCGCGCCAGCTGTGTCGTCCCCGCTTTTTTCCGCGCCGCCTTACTCTCTCTCTCGCGCGTCAGCGTTCGTCGCATGAGCGCGACGCCGTTCGCGACCGACGCCGCGGCGGCGATCCCCGCGCCGTACACGCCCGACAGCGCGAGCCCGGCGTCTATCGCGGCGGTGCTCGGGATCAAGACGTCCTCGGGGGGAATCGAAGCGGGCGCGGCGGGCGACGCGGTCGGCGCCGCCGCCGGGAACGCGGGCGCGACGGGCCGTAAGTGCTCCGGCATCGACCCGGGCGCCCACCCGGGGCCGACGGGCGCGATCGGTGCGACCGGCGGCGGGACCCCCGGGCGGTGGTGGGGTCTCGCCGACGCCGCGACTCCCGAGCCGCCGCCGCCGCCGCCGCTCCCGTCGCGCCCCGGGACCCCCGCGCCTTTCCCCAGGTTATCCGTCAGCTCGGACAGGAAACTCTCGTACTCGTCGTCCATCCCAGCCCCGCCGCCGGCTGTGCCGCCGCCGCCGTTCTCCCTCCGCAGCTTCTCCGCGACGTCCTTCTCGTACATGGCGTCCACCCGGCGCTTCACGTCCCCGGTCAACGCGTACGCGTTCTTTTCCTCCTCCTCCTCCCGCAACCGCTCCTGCGCGGCTCTCGAGCTGAAATTCAGCAGCGTCCCGTTGATCTCCGCGAGCTCCGCGAGCTGCCGCTGCTTGTGCACGTTGTGCTGCTCGTCCAGCGGCGTCAGCAGCGGGTGAATGAGCCGCGCGGCGCGGTCGACTGCGAGCCGTTCCGTACAAAAAAAGTGCATGCACCGGTCAGTTGAAAGGAGACGCGATCAAATGTTGAAACCGGGCGGTGGGTGAATATCGTTGATTTTGCTCAGAACAGGACGCACCTTTTTCGATCGTGTCGGCGGTGATGTACACGTGGAGCTCGTCGTCCATCCCCGCGGCGTTTTGGAACGTCGCCTTCCTCCCCTGCTTCTCGCTGCCTCTGCCTCTCACCGCGATGCGCGCGCCGGTGTACTCCTCGAGCATCTTCTGCGTGTTGCCTCTCGGGCCGATGATCAGACCGATGAAGTTGTATCCCGGGACGTTTTTCGGCAGGTACAGGCGAAGCTCCTTCACGAGCGGTCGGTGGCCGTTCGGGGGTTTGAACGTCGGGTCGCACTGGAGCAGCTCCTGGACGCACTCGCGGCGCTCTTGCTCCCACGCGTCCCACGCGCGCTGCTCGCGCGTGTTCGTGCGCTGGCCCGTCGTCGCGTCGTATTCGGGCGGCGGCGACGGCGACCGGCGGCGGCGGCGCTTCCCGTTTTCGTCGCGTTCGCACATCTCGTCTTCGTCGTCGTCTTCGTCTTCGTCGTCGTCTTCGTCGTCGTCCCATCGACTCGGCGGAACCACGATCGGCGTCGCGTCCATCTTCCCCGAGAGCTGATCGATCCTCATCCTGTACGCCAGCGCTCGTCCTCGCGACGCTTCGGGCTCGTCCGCGTGGCACGCCCCCCACGCGGATCCCTCCCGTCGCGCGCGCTTCGCGTTGAGATGCGCCTCGCGATATTGCGCGAACGTCAGCGAGTGCACCTGGTGCGCCTGCGGGCGCATCGCGACGAGCGCGCCGTTGACCCTGTTATTCGTCGCGCCCACGGTGACGAGCGCGCGGTCGCCGCTTTCGGCGGCGGCGTCGTGAGGCGCGTCCGCGAGCGCGAGCGCGCCGCCCGCCGCGGCCGCGCCGGCGCCGACGACGCCTCCGCCCTGGAGGTAGTTGGCGAGCCGCGCGCCGTGCGGGGCGCGATGCCGCGACGTGATCCCGTGGTCTTCGCTCACCTTCGCCGCGGCCGCGCGCGCTTTCGCGGCGACCATCGCGGCGATGTCCATGACGCGCGAGGGTGGGGACGTCGCCTGCCCCGTGCCCTGCCGCGTTCCTCCTCGCGCGCGGATCGAGTGGCTCGCCTCACGCCGATCCTGTCGTCGTCAAATTCGTCGAGTTTATTTTTTCTCGTCCTCGTCTCGCAGACGCCATTGCCGCGGACGCGACGTTCGCGCGATGGGCGTGACCATCGTCGAGGGCGAGAAGCGCAACCTCGGGTCGAAAGCCCGAAGGGCGCTGAAACTCGCGCGCGCGGGGAAGGCGCCGCCGGCGACGGCGAAAGCCCCGACCGCGGCGCCGAAACGCGGCGGCGATGGCGGCGACGGCGACGACGGCGGTCATCGCGCTCGCGGAGGCTTCGTCGCGGGCGGAACCCCGCGCGACCTCAGCGCGGTGGACTGGAACGCGGTCCAGGGCTGGAGCAAGGTGAAGTACGACCCGAACCGCTTGATCTTCGGCGCGAGCGAGGAGGGGTTCGTGGAGCTCGAGGAGATCGACATGTCGGACGTCTTCGTCGACGGGCTCGGCGGCGGCGAGCTCGTCGAGACTGCTGAGATGTTGCCTCCGTCGTCGTCGGACGGCGGCGGCGGGCGCGGTCTCGACGCGCGCGGCGGCGAGGCCGCGGACGCGCGCGCGGCGAAGAAGACGCCGAGCGGCGAGGGCGAGCGCGCGGACGCGGCGGCGAAGAAGAAGCCGAAGAAGAAGCCGGCGAAGGAGGCGCGCGTCGTCGACGACGGCGGCGGCGGCGCGGAGGCGGCGACGCCGCTCAGCGCGAAGGAGCAGAAGATCGCGAAGAGGAAAGCGCGGTGGATGGCCAAGGTGGAGGAAGCGAAGCGAAGAAAGGAGGAAGCGCGCACCGCGGCCGCCGCGGCGAGCGGCGACGCCGCGACGCCCGCGAAGAAGAAGAAGAAGAAGGAGGAGAAGCCGTCGGCGAAGAAGAACGACGACGAGGAGGAGCTCGACGACGTCGCCGCTGCGGCCGCCGCCGCCGCCGCCGCCGCCGCCGACGAGCCGACGACGGCCGCGACCGCGGCGCCCACGGGGAAATCCAAGGCCGAGGGCTGGCAGATGGACTACAACAACTACCCCACCTCCGGCATGGGCGCGGTCGTAGACGGCGTCGACCTCGACCGCGGCGCGGACGTCAGCGCGTGGCTGCAGTTTGACCTCCACTCGAAACTGTTGCGCGCGCTGCAAGAGCTCGGGTTCACGACGCCGACGCCGATTCAATCAGAGTGCCTGAACCCCGCGGTGAAAGGGCGGTGCGACGTCATCGGCGCCGCGGAGACGGGCTCCGGGAAGACGCTCGCGTTCGGGCTGCCGATTCTGCATCGGCTGCTGACGCAGCGCGACGAGGAGGCGGAAGAGGGCAGCGACTCGGAATCCGTCGACGGCGACGGCGACGGCGGCGGCGACGGCGACGGCGACGACGCGGACCCCGACGACCCGTTCGCGAACATCGAGGACGAGCGCGGGAGGAGAGGCAGCGCCGCGGGGATGAAGCTCGACCGCAGAAGGAAAGCGTTGCGCGCGCTCATCGTCGCCCCGACGCGCGAGCTCGCGATGCAGGTGTGCGAGATGCTGAAACAGGTGGCGAAATACTCCGGCGTCGACGTCGTCCCCGTCGTCGGCGGGATGAGCCTCCAGAAGCAAGAGCGACTGCTGAAACGCCGCCCGGAGATCGTCGTCGCTACCCCCGGGCGGTTGTGGGAGCTCATGCACCAGCACGGGCACGAGCACTTCGTGGACTTGGGGCGGCTCTCGTTTTTAGTCCTCGACGAGGCGGACAGGATGGTCGAACGCGGGCACTTCGCGGAGCTCGCGAACATCATCGACACGTTGCCGATGCCGCCGCGGATCAAGCGCCCCCCCGGCGCGGCGAAGGCGACGCCGGAGACGCTCAAGATCACGAAGAAGCGCGGCGCTCCGGGCGCCGGGGACGACGCGACGAAGCCCGCGGGGAAGCGCGGCGGGCGGGGGCAAAAGGGCGGCAACGCGGCGCCAGAGGACGCCGACGTCGTCCACCTCCCGGAGGAGCGCGCGCGCGAGGAAATCTCCCTTCGGCCGTCGCAGATGCTGGATCGACAGACGTTCGTGTTCTCCGCGACGCTCACGGTGCCGGACAACGTGCGGAGGAAGCTGAAGAAGACCCACGCGATGGCGTTCGTCGGCGGCAGCGGAGATGGCGGCGGCGGCGGCGGCGGCGGCGACGCCGCCGCGAAGAAGAAGAGAGCCGACGCCGCCAAGGGAGGAAAGGACGCGGGGTCGCTCGCGGCGCTGATGGAGGCGGTGCCGTTCTACGGGCGCGTCAAGCTCGTTGACTTGACGGATCAGGCGAAGACAGTCGCGAAGAGCGTCGTGGAGAGCTCGCTCGAGTGCACGGAGGTGAGGACTGACTCGGGTCGACTTCGGTCGACTCGACTTGACTCGATTTTTACGTCTCTCTGTCTTTGTTTTTTTTCCTTTCCCTCTTCGAGCGTCGTCGAGCATCGAGCGGCGGTGATTATACCTGGTCTTCTGGCTTAAACTATCGTGTGGAAACCTGCCATCTCAAACGCTACGAGCCTCATATGAGCCGCTCGATGCTCGACGCGTCGTCGCGCGCCGCGCGCGCCCCCCTCGGACGCCCTCCGCGACTGACTTTGACCTCGACCCCTCCTCCCCTCCCCCCCCGAACGACTCGCTCGCGCAGGACGAACGCGACGCGCTCCTGTACCACATCCTCGCGCAGCAGCCCGGCCTCGTCATCGTGTTCGTGAACGCCATCTCCGCCCTGCGAAGACTCGTCTCCATCCTGAAGCTCTTAAAGCTCCCCGTGGAGGCGTTGCACGGCAACATGCAGCAGCGCGCTCGGCTCAAATACCTCGACCGGTTCAAAGACAAAACCCGGACGCAGACGTCCATCCTCGTCGCCACGGACGTCGCCGCGCGCGGATTAGACGTCAAGGGCGTGGACCTCGTCGTGCACTACCAAGTACCCCTCAGCGCGGACACGTACGTCCATCGAAGCGGGCGCACGGGAAGAGCGCACGCGGAGGGCGCGTCCGTGTGCCTCGTCACGCCCGCCGAGAGGAACCGGTGCGAGACTGCTCCCCGTACGACCGCGTTCGCGTGGTGCACGCCGTTCCTTAAGTACTTTTCCCGTCGTCACTCTTCTCCCGCGCTTCCCTTTCAACGTTTGACCGGTAAGACGTTCAACTGACCGATCGCTTCACCCCACAGGTACCGCGCGCTTCTCCGCGCGATGAACCGCGCCGCGCCTCTCCCCGCGTTCCCCACGAACGAGGTCGCGGTCGCGGAGGCGAAGCGGCGGCTGAGCGTCGCGAAGCGCCTGGACAAGCTCGTCCACTCGCGATCGAAAGAGCGCGCGGAGGCGGAGTGGCGGCGGGTCAACGCGGCGGAGATCGGCGTCGAGCTCGACTCGGACGAGGACGACGACGCCGCGGTGATGACGTTCGACGCCGCGGGGAAGATCGCCAAGGTTAAGGCGAAGGAGCGCGCGCGCAGGATCGCGCGCGGGGAGGATGGGGACGAGGTGAACGCCGCCGACGACGACGACAGCGAGAGCGACGGGATGAACGATCTGAGAGTCGCCGGGATGGACGTGGACGACCAGACGAGTCACGCGAAGTTCGGCGAGAGACTTCGCGCGGACAGAGAGGAGGCTCGGCTGCGACGCGAGCTCGAGTCGATGCTCGAGACGTCGCTCGGGACGAACGCCGCGCGGAGGCAGGGGATCGGGAGCGCGAAGTATCCGAGCCGTGGGGACGGCGGCGCGAAGCTGGCGGCCGCGGCGGCGGCCAAGTCGGAGAAGCGCGCGCGCGGCGGCGGGGGCGGCGACGACGACGTCGTCGGCGGCGACGGGTCCGAGGGCGTGACCGCGGTGCGGATGCTCAAGGGCGGGAAGCACAGCGCGGCGGCGGCGAGAGGCGCCGCGCCGGGGGGCGCCGCGGGGAAGCACAAGAAGAAGAAGCCCAGGCTCGTCGTCGTCGGCAAGTAATAGACTCTATAAGATAGTCTACGTAATGATCTGACATCCACGACGAGTTCGATTCCTTTCGCGCCGTTCCGCCGCCGTCCGTCGTCGTCGCTCACTACTCGTCATCATACTACTGTACTACTACTAACACGCCAGCGGAAAACACAGCGCGTTCGACGCCGCGCCGCTCGCGTCGTACAACATCACCTCGAGCACCGCGACGCGCGTCGCGTCCACGCCGTGCGTCGCGCACCACCCCCGCAGAGGTTCGTCCCCGCTCGCGTCGAACACGTGCTCCGCGGCGGCGACGCTCGCGGCGGTCGGGTACGTCGCCTCGAGGAGGTGCCGCAAAACGCCCATCAAACGTGCGTTACTCCCCACGCGCTCCGCGCGGGATAAGTGCGCGAGGACCGTGCTCGGGTCGTTCCTCGACCAGCTGTGCGAGGACTTCAGGACGAGGTTGAAGATCCGGCCGCCCGCGTGCTTTCCGACGGCGAGGTTGAGGTGGACGAGCTTGGTCTCCGTCGCCGCGTCCAAGACGCCGCGGCGCAGCGAGCGGAGGAGCGTCGCGAGCTCGACGTGCCCGGCGCGCGCGGCGTGCGCGCGCGCGAGCTCGCGCGCGGCGGCGTCGTCGTCGTCGTCGGAGGAGGACGACGACGGCGCGTCCTCCGCGTCCGCGCCGCGGCACCGCTTCGTCGCGCGATCGCGCGAGAGAAGCTCGGGGGTCGCGCTCGCGAGGTTGCGCGACGCGTGCACGCGCGCGAGGTCGACCTCCGAGAGCGGCGACGGCGCGGCGTTCGCGACGGCGTGGAGGTCCATGCTCCGGCGTTTGAGCGACATCTGCGCTCGCGCGGCGTGGCGTCGTCGCGCGGCGGGGAGTGGCGGCCGTCCATTCGTCGTCCCCATTTTTCTTGGCGGGAAGGCGGGAAAAGTTTCTTTTTGGGATTCTGTTTGGGAGAAAAAGTGTTTCCTTCTCACACCCCCCTCCTCCTCCGCCGGTTCTCCGGGTCCCCCCGGACGCGCGCGACGGCGCCGTCGACGCGCCGCTCGACGCCCAGACCCCGCGACGCGCCGCGCGGGTGCTCAAAACGGCAAAAATCGTTCAAGTCCGTCTCCTTAACCGCTCGGACAAACGTGCTGTTTCGGCGGTGAGGAGAGAGAACGAGACGTCCTCCACCCTCCGCCGCGCTCTCTCTCTCGATGAATCGAGAGAGTTTAATCGCACGCTGCAGGATTTGAACCTACGCAGGCATTGCCTAACGGATCACTTGAAAGCTGTATGAGCTAATAGACTGTCAAACTGTGAGAAATAACAAATATATACGTGTACGCGTTCTACGCGCTTTCGGCGCTACGCCTTCGCCGAAGTGCCCACCCGTTCGCCGCGCCGATCGCGCCGTCCACAACACGCCGCGCCGCGCAAACCCTCGCTCGAAGCGTAGGGTTCGCTCGCGGGAAGGCTCGACGCACGGGACGGCACCATGGCGGTGCGTGATCTCCCTCGCGCGCCCAAATCTCACGCGCACGCCCCGCGCGAGGACGACGACCTCTTTCAAAACATCCATCACTCATCCTCCATCGTCTCTGACGATCGTTCGATCTCGCCGCCGTCCCTCTCCCCCAACCTCTCGCGCGCGTCCAGACCACGGAGGTGAACTGGGAAGACCAGCAGCACATCTGCGCGTTCGGTCGATTCAACACCCGCCTGCACGAGGTGAACGCGGAGCTCCGCGCGAAGTCGGTGCGCGCGCCGCGATCGGCCGTCCCTCTTCTAGTTTCGAAGACGTGTTGACCGCGCGCGCGCGCCTCCGATCGTTCGTTCGTTCGTTCGTTCGTTCGTTCGTTCTGACGCGCCGTCTCGCGCCCGCTCGTCGTTCGTTCCCTCTCTTCTCTCCTCCACAGAAAATGGCGGAGGACCTGGAAGAAGCGTCCAACGAGCTCATCATCACGGACGACGACGCGGTGCAGTACTCCGTCGGGGAGACGTTCGTCGCGGTGGACAACGACACCGCGGAAACGATGTTGGAGAAGGCGGCGGATGAGGTGCGTTCTATACACTGGTCCCCGTACGACCGCGTTCGCGTGGTGAACGCCGATCCTTAAGGAGTTTTGCCGGCGTTTCTCTCCGCCCACACCACGGTTTCAATCCCGACACACCTCGACGCCTTTCAACTCCGCTTCTGACGCCTTTCAACTC
>MDSW01177334.1_pt1 | contig 15188 bp, 19 predicted proteins | sample 811171 | NCBI WGS metagenome assembly MDSW01 (sample SAMN05326641, study PRJNA326480) | marine metagenome | isolation source: seawater | place: Atlantic Ocean: North West | collected 2012 | reverse complement strand
TGAAGCTTTACCAAAAAAATAAGCAATAAAACCAGTAAGCAACAAGCCTGTAGTCATATAATTGTAGACTTTAAGCATATAAGCTCGCAAGCCTTCATCAATTGCTGCCTGATCTACTGTTTTAGTAAATGATCGTTGATTAAAGTCTAAAGACATAATTTCTCCTTTTAATTATTATTAATATCGCTATAAATCCGTCAATTTCAAGGCATTTTGAAAAAAATAGTATGAGGTATAGAAAATTAGGAATTACAAATATAAACGTAAGTGTCATTTGCTTAGGCACAATGACTTTTGGAGAGCAAAATACGGAAGAAGAGGGCTTTGAGCAAATGGATTATGCTCTTGATAGAGGGGTAAATTTTTTTGATACTGCAGAACTATATGCCGTTATGCCAAGAAAAGAAACTTACGGAAGAACTGAAGAAATAATAGGCAATTGGTTCCAACAAAGAAAAAATAGAGATAAAGTAATTTTAGCCTCAAAAATTGCATCAAAATCAAAAGATGATCTTCATTGGATTAGAGAAGGTTCAACATCATTAGGTTTTGACAAAAAAAATATGAATATTGCAATTGAAAATAGCCTTAAGAGATTAAAAACAGATTATATTGATCTTTACCAACTTCATTGGCCAGAGAGAAGTGTACCAAAATTTGGTGTTCTTGATTTTAATTACGATCCAAAAGATGATCAATGGACAGCCTTGGAGGAGGTTTTAGAAAATCTTGAACAATTAATCAAAGCTGGAAAAATAAGATATGTGGGTTTGTCAAATGAAACTCCTTGGGGGTTGATGAAGTTTCTAGAATTATCAAAACTAAAAAATTTACCAAGAGTAATGTCGATTCAAAATGTATATAGTTTAGTTAATAGAGTATTTGATATAGCGAATTCAGAAGTTTCGATAAGAGAGAAATGTGGTTTACTAGCTTATTCTCCTCTTGCAGGAGGTAGACTCAGTGGGAAATATATAGGAAATAAAAAGCCACATAATGCTAGATACACTATTTGGCCAAGAAGATTTAATAGACATCATACTAAGAGAGGAGAAATTGCAATAGAATCATATTATAAACTTGCAAAAAAATACAATATCGCCCCATCAACATTTGCTAATTCTTTTGTAAATGACAGACCGTTTGTTACAAGTAATATTATAGGGGCAACAACAATGAAGCAACTTAAAGAGAACATAGATAGTATTGATTTAAAACTAAATAAAGAAATGTTAAATGAAATTGAAGATATTCACTTATTAGATCCAAATCCTTGTGTTTAAATAAATTAAATTTTAATTTTTATTAAAAGTCTTTTAACATCTTCTACATATATTCTATCCCACAAATAAACATTTAGTAGCGAATAATATAGTTGATAAATATATTCATAATTTTTGTACTCTTTATCAATTTTTATAAAATCATTATATTTTTCCAGGAAATTTTTTCCAATGAAATTTGGATAAAACCATCTTAAATATGCAATTTCTAGTTCGTTGTGACCATAAAAAGATCCTGGATCAATAAATCCAACAAATTGATTATTTTTAAATAATATATTTCCCTCCCACAAATCACCATGTAAAAAAGATTTCTCTGGGTTTTTTGGAATAAAGTTTTCCATTTCTTTAAGCAACAATTCAATTTTTTTATTAATTGAATTATCCATAGAATTTGAACTATTTATTTTTTCAAAAATGTAACCAAGTCTTAAATCTCTATAAAATTCCACCCAATTGTTACTAATGTTATTAATTTGTTCTAATCCACCAATTTGAGTATTAAAATCAAAGCCAAAATGATTATTTTTAATTTTATGTAATGAAGTTATTGCTTCTAATAAATCTTTTTTAGCTTCATTTGGTTGAACTCCATTATTATCTATAAAAGAAATAATTAGCAAATTTTCATCAAAAGAAAAAACTTTTGGAAATATTTTAATGTTTAAATCATTTAAAAGTGTAAGATTTCTAGCTTCTGATTTAATGGCGTTAAATTTATAATTTTTCTCTCTATAATATTTTACGATATAATTATTTTTATTAGATGTTGTCAATTTAATACAATTAATACCGAATGAGCTTGATAACAACTTGCTATCAATGATTTTTTTATTTAGTAATTCTTCTACTTTAATAATAATATTTTTACTGATCATTTATAAATGTTTCAAAAATTAAATATTCAATACTTTCTTTCATACTTTGGATTATTTCCTTTTATTTACATATTAATAGATAAATATTTTTTTTTTCAAATAAAAGAAGACATAGTTATAAACTTTCTAATATATTATAATTTATTAATAATAGTTTTTATTGGCTCAATAAATTGGAATTTTGAAATTAAAATAAAAAATTATATTGCAATATACGGATTTTTACCAAGTCTATTTGCAGTATTTATTATTTTACTCAATCTGTATAAATTTAATTATATAAATTTAATAATTTCTCTAATATTTTTTTATTTATTTCAGCTCTTTTTAGATTATTTTTTAATTTATTATTCAAAATCAGAAAAAAAACCATTTTATTTATTGAGATTACCTTTAACAATTATAATTGTAGTAATTTTAATTGTGATAATTATATTATAGTTTCTACTGAGCCTATTAAAATTTTTGCATGATTAGTAAGTTTGAACTCATATTTTTTTTTAAACTCAATTAATTCTTTAGCATTCATAATTTTAAATTTTTTAAATAAATTATAAATAACTGATGGTATAGCTCTTTCATTACCATCAACAACTTTAATAATTCCAGCAATTCCTTTTTCAAGATTAGTAAAGAGGAATACTCCTTCAGCCCCACCTTTACAAAAAATTTTTTTATTTGCTATAATCATAATATTACTATCTAAACTATCAGATCCACCGATATATTTTGGGTTGTTTGTTATTGCATTTATAAGTTTTGTAGTTTCACTATTGTATGCAAATTCTCCATTGTAACTCTTAATTAAATTTATAAGCATTTTTCCAATATCTTTAATTTTAAAGGAATACTGGGGAGCACTACATCCGTCGATTCCAAAACACTCATTTTGTATTTTTTGATTAGAAAACTTTTCAAAAATTTTTCTAATTTTTACCTGATGAGGATGATTAAATTTTAAATAATTATTAATTTTATAATCATTGATTATACAACTAGTTAACATTGCCAAATGTTTGCCCGAACAGTTGTTATGTAATTCATTTGCACATTTTTTAGAACTTAACAATTTTTCTGAGGCTCTAATATTTAGTGGATTATGAATTCCACATTTTAATATTTTCTTGGAAATTTTTATTTTCTTAATCCAATTATCCAATTCTCTTATATGATAACTTTCTCCTCTATGTGAAGAACAAGCTAAAGCTATTTTTTTTGAATTAAGGTTAAAATAATTATCTGCTTTGGACTCAATAAAAGGAATTGCTTGAAAAATTTTTATTGATGATCTAGGGTAAATAAAATCATCATCATGACCTGAACTAAATAATATTTTACCATTCACATTCGATAGAAAAATTTTGATTTTATGACTACTTTCTATAAGATTAGCCCTTTTAAAATTAGTAAAAATTTTTTTCACTTGTTCTTTATAAACAAGTTTGAAATGTTTACCTAAAAAAAGACTTAATAAAGGTAAATAGATTTAAAAAAGAACCAAAACGACCAAAGAAAATAACGTCTTTTTCAGTGATCGTTAAACAAATGCACCCTTCATTTTTACAAGCGACAGGGGTATGTTTTATATTTTGATCATTTATTTGGATATCGCCTTTTGTATAATTTCCATATTCATCATCAAAACTACCATCAAGCACAAGTATGTATTCTTTACCGCCGTGGGAGTGTAATGGAACAGAAGATCCTGGCTCCATCTTAATTAGTTTTAATTCATCGTCATCTTTAATTTTTACAATGAATTCACTAAAACCTTTATAAACAGTCTTCCAATTAATATTGTTAAGTGGACCAACTAGCTTAGATATAGGGCTTTGATAATGGTCTGATAACTCAGAATTGTTTGAACTACTTGTAATACAGTCTGTATATTTTAGCTTTGAAACAGGAATTCCATCATTTTCTATTAAGTTCTCTCCAAGTATATTCTCAAATGTTCTGTGAAAACTGGAAGCTTTAGAGTTAAGAAATAGATAAGTTGATGTAAATATCGATTTGGCAGGTCCTTGAGAACCAGAAGCAAAATCATATATAAGTTGATTTCTTGGTAATATTCCGTTCATAACAATTTTTGCATTTTTATTAAAATATGCCTTATTCTTGATTTAACTGTCCCAAGAGGAATTTCAAGCTCTTGAGCAATTTTTTTGTGACTTTTATTTTCAAAAAAATTCATTTTTATAATTTTTCTTTGATCTTTATTCAATTCTTTATTAATTTTATTGATCCGCTCTTTAATTTCATTTGCATTAATTTTATCAAAATTGTTATTTTCATACAAAAACTGACGAATATCTTCTTCATTAAAACTAATGTTTGAATTTTTCCTTAAAAAGTCTACTTTTTTATTTCTGGCTATTGTATAAATCCACGTAGAAACAGCAGATTTGTTAGGATCAAACAGGTGTGATTTTAACCAAATCAAACTCATTACCTCTTGTGTTAATTCTTCAGCAATTTCTTTTGATAGACTGTTTTGGACATAATATGCTTTAATTTTTGGGGCTATAAAATCAAATAAATGAGAAAAGGCTGTTTGGTCGCGGTCTTTTCTTATTCTAAACATTAGTTTTGACAATTCAGATTTATCCATCATTTACAGATTTCTCAAACTTTCTTTAAACATACTTAACTATTTGTGTAAGATATACTAAAAGGTTAAATAGATGAAAATATTTTTAGCTCTTTTTTTCTCATTCTTGTTTTTCTTATCTTTTGAGGTTAAGTCACTTGAAAAAGGTAAATGGAATTTTGTAAAAACTGATGAGTATTGTTACATAGGCAGTTTGGCTACAATGACTGATTTATCACCTGAAAAAAATAGAGGTGAATTTTATGTTTTAGTTTACAAAAATATTGGTAGCCCAGAAACAATTATTCAAATTGAGGCTGGTTATGATTATAAGATTGAAAAAGAAATAATAGTTAAAATTGATAAAGGTAATTATGTTTTTTATACCACAAAAGATTTACCTGATGCTGCATGGACTGATGAAGACTCTAAAGTAATTTTTGCTATGAAAAAAGGTTTAGAACTTACAGTAACTGGTGAGTCTTCTAGAGGCACAATAACAAATGATACATACACCTTAAAAGGTTTTACAGCCGCGTACAATAAACTAGTAGAAGATTGCTAGGATGGTAAAAAAAATAGTATTAGCCTATTCTGGAGGCTTAGATACAAGTGTTATTCTTAAATGGCTTCAAAATAAATATAAATGTCCTGTAGTAACATTTACTGCGGATATAGGACAGGGAGATGAACTAAATCCAATTGAGAGTAAGGCCAAAAGTCTTGGAGTTAAGGAAATATTTATTGAAAATTTACAGGAAGAATTTGTTACAGATTATGTTTTCCCAATGTTTAGGGCTAATGCTCTATATGAAGGTAGTTATCTTTTAGGCACAGCAATTGCTAGACCACTAATTTCTAAAAGACAAATAGAAATAGCACAAAAGGTTGGTGCAGATGCTGTAGCTCATGGTGCTACAGGTAAAGGCAATGATCAGGTTAGATTTGAATTGGGTTATTATGCTAATAATTCAAAAATTAAAGTAATTGCTCCATGGAGAGACTGGGACTTTCAAAGTAGAAAAGATCTAATAGATTTTGCTGAAAAAAACCAAATACCTGTCGCTAAGGATAAAATAGGTGAACCGCCCTTTAGTACTGATGCAAATTTATTACACACATCATCAGAAGGTAAAATTCTTGAAGACCCATGGATCGAGCCTCCAGATTATATTTATACAAGAACAAATAATATAAGTGAAACTCCAAATAAACCTGAAACTTTAATTATTGGTTTTGAAAATGGTGATCCTATATCTTTAAATGAAGAAAAACTCAAACCTCATGAATTATTAAAAAAATTAAATAAAATAGCTGGAGAACATGGAGTTGGAAGAATAGATATTGTTGAAAATAGATTTGTAGGAATGAAATCTAGAGGAGTTTATGAAACTCCTGGTGGTACTATTTTGGTTAATGCTCATAGAGCTATGGAAAGCATTACCTTAGATAGAGGTGAAGCACATTTAAAAGATGAAATTATGCCAAAATATGCTGAGTCAATTTATAACGGTTTGTGGTTTTCGTCTGAAAGATTAGCAATGCAAAAACTAATAGATTCAACTCAAAAAAAAGTAAATGGAAAAGTAAAATTGAAATTAATTAAAGGTAATGTAATTATATTAGGTAGAAAATCAGAAAACAGTCTTTATGACAGTAGTTTAGTGTCATTTGATGAAAAAGGTGAATATAATCAAAAAGATGCAGAAGGATTTATTAAAATTAATTCAGTTCGTTTTAGAAAAAAAATTAAATAATCATGGGTTATGGTGACGATTTATTAATCACAAGTTTTGCCTCAAAAATTAAAAAAAAATACCCAGAAAGACAAATTGTAATAGGCAACGCTACTAAAAAGCAAGCCTATCATTCTATAGTATATGAAAATAACCCTAATATTTCTGACTGTAGAAATTTGGATACAAATAAACCAATTCATATAATCAATTATCATCCAGGAAATAGACCTTACATTGATTATAAAAAATCAAATGATTTAACATATGTTTGGAATGAAAATTTTCAACCAATTGCAGGTGAAATTTATTTTAGTAGTGAAGAAAGAATTCAAGCAAAAAAAATTTTAGAAAAAGCAAAAATTTTTTGGAATAAATTTAAAGAAAAAAAATATAAAAAGATTATTTTTTTAGAAACTTCATCAACTAAAATTAATGATAAACAATTCAATATAAAACACATAAATAAAGATTGGGGATATACTAATTGGGTAAGACTTATTAATACCCTTAAAAATGATTTCTTAATAATTCATTCAGTGCATGAAAAAACAAAAGAAATTAGGGGAGTTTTTGCTCCAAAAAATATTGATTTTAGATTGGCATGTGCAATTATGAATGAATGTGATGTTTATGTTGGACCTGAAGGTGGATTCGGCCATGTTGCTGCAGCTTTGAAAAAAAAAGCAGTTTTATATTTTGGTGGTTGGATTACACCTAACGCAATAGGTTATGATTATCATGAAAATATTTACTACGATCATATCAAATCTCCTTGTGGAGAATATAAAAAAATTTGTGACCATTGCGCAGAGGCAAGAAAAAAAATAACAGTTCAAATATTTAAAGAAAAAATAATAAAAGCTATCAGTAATTAATTTAAGCTATTTTTAAATGCTATTGTTGTATTTCTTAATAAACAAGCAATTGTCATTGGACCAACACCCCCAGGAACAGGTGTAATTGCAGAAGCTTTTATCTCTGCTTCTGAAAACAAAACATCTCCAACTAGCTTCGTTTTTAATTCTTCTCCAACTTTATATTCTAATCTATTTATACCTACATCGATAACTATAGCATCATCTTTTATCCAATCACCTTTAACGATTTCTGGCTTTCCAACTGCAGCTACTAAAATATCTGCACTACTACATATTTCAGGCAAATTTTTTGTTTTTGAATGGGCAATTGTAACAGTACAAGACTCTTTTAAAAGTAATTGAGCCATAGGTTTTCCAACGATATTGGATCTTCCAATTACAACAGCTTTTTTTCCTTTTAAGTCAGCATTAATTGTTTTTAACATTAAAAGACATCCATAAGGTGTACAAGGTATCAACAAATTTTCATCATTAGTAGAACTAATTGACAATTTTCCAACATTTAAAGGATGAAAACCATCTGCATCTTTCTCAGGATGAATTGTATCTAGTATAATTTGCTCATTCATATGATTAGGTAATGGAAGTTGAACTAATATTCCATTAACATTTTTTTGATTATTTAGTTGTTCTATTAATTTTAATAAATCTTCTTGAGTGATTTTTTCACCCAAATGATGATCTATAACTTCAATACCGACTTCTAAGGCACTCTTCGTTTTTGCTTTCACATAAACACTACTAGCAGCAACATTCCCAACTTGAACAACAGCCAAACCAGGCACTTTATTAAATTTATTTTTTAATTCAATTATTTCTTTTTTTAAATCTATACGTAAATTCTGAGCAATTTCTTTTCCATCGATAATTTTTGACATTAATACCTTGGCCAATATTCAATTAATAAACTTTTTATAAACCAAAGTCCCAAATAAACAACAATAGGTGACAGATCTAAAGATCCAAATGTAGGCAAATACCTTCTTACAAAATTAAGGCTAGGCTCACAGATTCGATACATTGCATCCATTATAGTATAAATAAAGCGGTTATTAGCATTAATTATATTGAAATTCACTAACCAGGTACCAATAATATAAATCACAAGAATAAACTGTAACAAGTTAATAATTTGGATAATTAGTCCTAAAAGAGAAGTCATAATATGTATTTAAAATCTTAGGTAATATAATCTATATAATAAATCAAAACATAAAAAAAGCGGTTTTTAAAAACCGCTTTTTTAAATTAACTATTTATAAAATTACATTGATATGTCTCTACCAAACCATCTTTTAGTGATTTCACCAGTAGTACCATCCTTTGACATTTCTGAAATTACAGAATTCCACATTTCTAAAATATCATTATCTTCTTTACGAACAGCTCCACCTACTCCATCACCAAAAACACCACCTGAAAAAGTAGGTCCAGTAAATGCAACATCAACACCACCGTCTGATTCCATAAAATCAATAATTGATCCCACATCAGCTAAAATAGCGTCACATCTTCCAGCAGCTAAATCAAGATTATGATCATCGACAGCTTGATAAAGCTTAACTTCTACTGCTCCAGACATATGTTTTTCTAAAAAATTTTGGTGAATAGTAGACGATTGAACACAGACAGTTTTACCGTCCATTGCGGCAATAAGCTGACCAATTGCAGCTTGTTCTTTACCACCAGCATTATTTAAATTAACTTTTGCCATACCAGCAATATTTAAATCTGCTAAACCACTATCTTTTAAGACAGCAAATCTTGCTCCATCAGTCATATATCCGTTTGTAAAATTTACTTTTTCTTTTCTTTCCTCAGTTATAGACATTCCTGCAATAATGATATCATACTTACCTTGTAAAAGTGCTGGTATAATTCCATCCCAGTCTTGAGTTACCCATTCGCATGTAACACCCATTCTCTTACAAGCCTCATTTCCAAAATCTATTTCTGCACCTTCTAAGTCTCCAGCTGAGTTAATATTATTCCATGGTGGATAAGCACCTTCAGTACCAATTCTTATTGTTTGAGAGTTAGCAATTGAAGCTAATCCAAAAACACCAAGAGATAAAACAATTAGTAAAAATTTTTTCACATTTCCCCCTTAAAGAAGTAATTTCAATTTATGTTTAGACCATATAAGCTAAATATAAAAAAACAAAATAAATTGTTAATTTTACTTATTTTTTTTTGACTAAATTTGTGATGAAAAACAAGCCAAATGCCAATAATATGAAAGGAAAAGCCCAAAGAAACATATTTTTATAATTTAATAATGGCTTAAAAAGTATGTATTCACCATATCTATTTACTAAAAATTCTTTAATTTCTTTTTCCGACCTACCCTCCTCAAATTTAGATTTAACAATTTTTTTTATATCATTAGAAAATTCAGCTTCAGAGTCGTATACACTTTGATTTTGGCATGTCATACAACGAAGTTCTAAAGTAAGTTTTTTTACTTTATCTTGAACATTTTCTTGTGCGATTACTTCAACAAAACAAAAAAATATAATAAATTTTATTATTAAGAATATTCTATAATAAAGGTTGAATTTCATTTTTTATAATTTCTTTAGTTAGTGGTCCCATTAATTTATATATAATTTTTCCATCTTCATTAATCAAAAAAGTTTCAGGAAGCCCAAAGACTCCAAATTCTAATGCAATCATTCCATCACTATCAACCCCAACAAGGTCATAAGGATTCCCATCTTCTGCTAGATATTTTTTTGCATCTTCTTCACGATCTTTGTGATTAAATCCTAAAATATAAAGATCGGGATAATTTTTTGATAAATTAAAAAAAAGAGGATGTTCAACTTTACATGGTGAGCACCAAGAAGCAAAAAAATTAATCAAAACTTTTTTATTATTAATATCTTGCGTTTTAATAATTTTATCTTTGTTAAATAAGGATTGTGTTTCAAATATAGGAACATCTTTATTTATCATAACGCTAGGTGGTTTATTTGGGTCTTTGTTGCTTAACAAATAAACTAGAGAAAATATGCAGACTAATAAAAGTATTATTAAGGGAGTTAAAATTAATAATCTATTCATCTTCTTGTGATTCCTATAAAGCCAGAAATAACCATAATTATTACACCAAACCATATGAAACTTACCAAAGGATTAACATATACTTTCATAAACCAAATATTATCTTTATTATCACCCATTATAAAATAAATATCTCTAAACCATTCATGAAGGATTCCAGCTTCTGAAGTAATAATTTTTGATACAGGGTAATAATTTTTCCCTGATTTAATATTGCCTATTATTTTTTTATCTTTGGTAATAATAAAATTTGCTCTAAGGGATTGAAAATTAATTTCATTTTTCGTTTCAATTTTTTGAAAAGTGATATTTAAATCTTTTATCAAAAACTGATCGCCCTCATTGAGATTAAATTCATATTCATTTTTATAAACGCTTGAACATGTAATTCCAATTATTGCTATTCCAACACCTATATGAGCAATATGGGGATTTATTTTTTGGAATACCCTGTAGCTGAAACTAATATTATATGATGAAACTATTGCTATAAGAGAAGCAACAATAATCCAGATTCCTAATATCAAACCTAAAACACCCCAGGTATTAAATGAAGAAAAAAAGGATTGTACAGAAACTACAAGACTTATAATTATAAAACCTAATACATATACTTTACTATTTCTTATTTTATTAGTTTGCCAAGATAGAATAGGAGCTATGCTCATAAGTAAAAAACCAGGTATCATTATTGGAATCACTGTTGAATTAAAATAAGGTCCTCCAACCGAAATTCTTTTGTTTGTTAAAACTTCTATTAAAATGGGATAGATTGTACCAAGTAAAATTGTTAAGGTTGCTATTATCATTAATATATTATTTATTATTAGAGCTGATACTTTATTTATAAATAATAAATTTATTGGTTTACTAGTTTCAGGTGTTCTTAATAAAAAAACTAAAAAACCAAAACCTGTGATGATAAAAAAAATTAATAAAATAAATAAGCCTCTTGAAGCATCCGCTGCAAATGAGTGAACACTGGTTAAAATTCCTGATCTAACCAAAAATGTGCCAAATATACTTAGAGAAAAACATAATATAGATAGAAAAATGATCCATTTTTTTAGTACTTGCTCTCCTCTAACCATTAAAAGTGAATGAACTAATGCTAACCCCGCTATCCAAGGCATTAAGGAAATATTTTCAACTGGATCCCAGAACCACCAACCACCCCATCCAAGCTCGTAATATGCCCAGTATGAACCCAATGCAATTCCACCAGTCAAAAAAGTCCAACTTAATAAAGACCATCTTTTAGTTATATAAATCCAATCATCATTTTTATTGTTACAAAATAGCCCTGCTATTGCTATGCTAAAAACTATTGAATAACCAACATATCCAGCATAAAGAACGGGTGGATGAATCACTAAACCAGGATCCTGAAGAATAGGATTTAGTCCTAATCCTTCTTTTACAACCACTGAATTAATTAAAAAAGGATTTGAAGTGAGAATGATAAAAAATCCAAACAAGATATGAAGGGAAGATTGTATTATAAGTATTAATTTTTTAAATTCTAAATCAATATTTTTTGTATAAGAAAAAAAAAGTGCATAAATAGACAATATTGATATCCATAAAAGCATTGATCCTTCATGATTACCCCAGGTACCAGAGATTTTATAAATCAAGGGTTTTTTTGAATGTGAGTTTTCGAAAACATTAAAATTTGAAAAGTCAGAAATTATGTAAGCATACATAAGTGAAAGAAATGAAAAAATTGTTAAAACTGAGGCAATACGAACAAGTTGGTCATATCGCAAATATTTAATTTTTAAAAAAAAATTTGAAAAAATCAAAAATAAATTTGTGAAAACTGCAGTTAACAAACAAATAAAACCAACCAGTGAAGCCATTAATATTTCTTATTCCAATATCCTGAATCTTTTAAATCAGATTTAATAGAAGATGGCATATAGTTTTCATCATGTTTTGCAAATACACTTGTTGCTATAAATTTTTTTTCACTTTCAAAATAACCCTCAAGGACCGCTCCTTGCCCTTCTCTAAATAAGTCAGGAAGAATTCCATCATAGCTTACAGATATTGATTTTGCTTCATCTGTAATACTGAACTTAAATGAACTAGATGATATTTTAATAAAACTATCATTTTCAACAAAACCACCTATTCTAATTTTCTTATTCATTTTGATATCAGAGGAGTCTATTTCAGAAGGTGTATAAAAATAAGAAATATTTTCTCTTGAATTATATAAGATAAGCAAAATTGCGCTTAAGATTAAAATTAAAGATATTAAAATTAATAATAATCTTTGAAAACGAAGACTCATTTATTTTTATATTTCTTTAATTTCAGATAACTAATTAGCATTAAACCAATTATAAGTATAAGGGCACTGATATATGCTAAAAAAATAAACCAAAAATACATACTTTCTAAATATCAAATAAATACAATAAATAAATCTAATCTAATGGACCAAAGGTCACAAATAATTACAAATCCAACCCTCTAGCAATTATCTCAGTTTTTATTCTTAAAATTGCGATAGAAATACCAATTAAAATAAATGCAATTGTCATAATTATTAAAGGAGTCATCATCGAGGGATCAATACTAGGTTTAGATAATTTGCTTATTGTTGCTGGCTGATGAAGTGTATTCCACCAATCTACAGAAAATTTAACAATTGGTAAATTAACGGATCCTACCAAAATAAATATTGACGATATTTTTTCTCTCACGCGTCTATTTTCAAATGAAAGATTGATAAATATTATAATCAAATATACTATAAAAAGAACTGCTACAGAAGTTAGTCTAGCGTCCCAAACCCACCATGTGCCCCACATGGGTTTGCCCCATAAAGATCCACTTATTATACAAATTAATGTAAATATTGCGCCTATAGGTGCTATGGCTGTATTAACAATAAAACCAAAAGGGATCCTAAAAGTGAGCGCAATAATACTATAAATAGTCATTATTAAATAGGTCATTAGAGCTAGCCATGCACTAGGTACATGAACGTACATTATTCTAACAGTAGACCCTTGTTGATAATCATCAGGAGATAAATAAAAAGAAAATATTAGTCCTATAAATAACATTACAAATGATAAACCTAAAATAGGCCTAAATAAAATATCAGAAAAAGTATTAAATCTTTTTGGGTTTATTAAAAATTTCATTGTCAATTATTCTGTACAGCGATTTTTAAACAAAAACCACTAGCCCATGGATTTATTGCAAAAACAATCATAAATATTGCAATTAGTATATTTATTAAAGAATTAAAGTTTTCGTCCATATTAATAATGCCTACAGAAAAAATAATTACCGGAATACTAAATATCATTACTATTATACTGCCCAATAGATAATTTCTCTTATTTAACAAGTTCATTGATGAAGATATTGACCCAAGAGACGACAATATTAGAGAGCCAAGTAAAAAACTAATTAACAAACTTAACATTTGCTCAATTGGAATATTAATTAAAACACAAGCCACCGGTATTGACAACAGAAATGGAATTTGAACAAATATAAAATGTGAAATAGTCTTTAGAATTGCAATAAACTCGAGACTAAAACCGTTAATATGTAATAATACCAAATTACCATTTTCAAAGTCATCTTGGTAAAATTTCCTTAGAGATAAAGTAGAGCTTAGTAATAAAAGAGTCCATAGTATTCCTATGCCAATTAATGATAATGTTTCTTTTTCTGGGCCAATTGAGAATATAAATATGAAAATTGATATAAAAAAAAATGTAATATTTGTGAAAATATCTTGAAATCCACTCAAGTTAAGTTTGTATTCTCTATAATAAAAGTTAAATAATTTTTTTATAAAATTTATCATTTTTATAAATTTATTTCTTCTGATAATTCAACCTGAGGCTTTTGATGAGAACTAAATATAATACACCCATTATTATTGCTATGATCCATGAATGTTTGACTGATCATTTCTATCGATTCAATATCTAAATTAGTAAATGGCTCATCCAATATCCAGATTTTTTTATTTTCAATTATCAATCTCAATAATTCTAATTTTTTAATTTCTCCTAAAGACAGGGAATTTACTTTAGTATCTAAATAAATTTTTATATTTAAAATTGATAAAATATTTTCAATTTGTTTATAGCTTACATCTGATAAAAAAATTTTTTTCCATATTTTAATATTTTCGTATACTGACAATTGTCTTATGCTTGAAGTTTTATCTGATATATAGGTAACATTTTTATAATAATCATATAAGTTTTTATTAATTATTTTTCCTTTCCAATAAATTGACCCCGATGAGGGTTCTAAAATATTTAATATTGTTTTTAAAAAAGATGTTTTGCCAGAACCATTTCTTCCTTTAATAATAACAATTTTACCGGAAGTAAGAGACAAACTTATGTCTTCAAATATTTTTCTACCAGATCTAGAAAGCGTTATATTTTGAGCAAGTAGCATTACACAGGTCTAATTAATTTTTTATTTTTAACAATAAAAAAACGGGGTATGACCCCGTTTTTTTTTTATTTAAGTAAAAAAGATAAGAAAAAGAAAACTTTGAAAATAAGTTTTCTAGAAAAATCAAAGATAATTTATCTTCTCTTTTTCTTTCTGGCAGCTTTCTTCTTCTTCTTTGGAGCTGCTTTTTTCTTTTTCTTAGGAGCAGCTTTTTTCTTTTTCTTTTTAGCTGCTTTTTTCTTTTTCTTAGGAGCTGCTTTCTTCTTCTTCTTTGGAGCAGCTTTCTTTTTCTTCTTAGCCATAAAATA
>MDSW01065373.1_pt1 | contig 15189 bp, 16 predicted proteins | sample 811171 | NCBI WGS metagenome assembly MDSW01 (sample SAMN05326641, study PRJNA326480) | marine metagenome | isolation source: seawater | place: Atlantic Ocean: North West | collected 2012 | reverse complement strand
CTCTCTCCAGCATGTGATTTAACATTATTAGCTATTTATGGTCTGTATGTTGAAACACAAAGAATTAAAAAATTATCTAGAATTATTTCTTGGAAAACAGTTACAAGTGAAGATGGGATGGAAGAAGAATTGAAATTCTATGATTCTCCTGCTAATGGCTGTAGAGAAATAGGAATGGATGAGCTTAAAGAAAAATCTGCTGAAATCAAAGATGTTTTAAGACAAGCAAATACCGCTGTTGTATTAAATTTAGGTGCAATCGGACTTGTTTTAGCAAACATGAAACAAATGAAGGCTGAGATAGAAAATGGAAATGCTTTAGAAAAGATAGCAGGTATAGCTAGTATTGCTCAAGCAGTTTCTCTTCAAGCAAGAGTTTTAGGAGATAATAAAAGATTGCAAGATAGAATTAAAGAAGCTGAAAGTATAATGGAACAGATAGAAAGTTTATAAATTATGAAGAAAGGAATATATAAAAACATTGTATTAGTCGGATTATTGCTTTTTAGTTTTTCTTGTTTTTCTCAAACAAAAGCAAAAGACATAAGACATACTATTGGAGTAAAAGAATTAACATATGAGAATCCGGGATTTGGTCAATATGTTGCTCAGATAACAGAGAATATAGCAACTAACTTAAAGCTCACAAATAGAGCGAATGTAGTTATGAGTAATAGCTCTGATGCAGTTGAAGAAACTCTTGCTGAGAATATAGTTGCTGATGACATGTCTACATGGGTAACAGCATCTGCTGGATTTGTAAAGTATACTATTCACGGTTCTATTAATAGTATTAAGTTTATTAAAATGGGAATTAAGGGTTATAAAAGTGTAATCTCTTTTACTGTAAGGGTGATTGATAATAAGACTACAGACGTTGTCGCACAACAAGAATTCAAGTCTAGTGAATCTCCTTTAGAGATTGCTAAAACAGCAGCTTTCCCTTCTGCTTTAAAGACAACTAATTCTGCACAAGCAGATTTCTTTAAATCATTCTTTAAACTTAGGACAACAATACTTCAGATTAATGATGCTTCTAAAAAAGCAGCTAAATATGTGACAATAACAGCTGGTAGTACTTCAGGAGTAAAAAAGAAAGATCAATTTATAGTGAAACAAATAGAAGAGGTTGATGGTTTTGAAATAGAGAATGAGATTGCTGTGTTAAAGGTTAAAGAGGTTGGTTCTAGAACTTCAAAATGTCAGGTTAGTAAAGGAGGAAAAGATGTTTTGAGTTTATTTGATAAGAGTAATAGAGAAAGTTTAATTTGTGAATTAAAAATAAAATAAAATGAGATATATTAGTTTAATATTAGTTACAATTATAATGATGTGGGGTTGCGGTAGTACAACGCCTACTACTGGAGAGGTTAGTAAAAGTGTTGAGCGTTCAGGTCAAATTACAATTAATGCAAAAGGGTATGGTAAAAAAGAAGCTGTTGCAATTAATCATGCTAAAGAGCAGGCATTTATTAACTTGCTTTTTAGAGGCGTACCAAACACATCTTATTCTAATGGAGGCATGATTGGCAATGAACAATCTGCTAGAAATAAGAATAAGGATTACTTTAAAGATTTTTTTGAAAAAGGAGGAATGGATAAGTTTATTATAAAAACAAGACAGCTTGAAATTTTTTCAAAGAAGGATAAAAGTGTAAAATGTGAAATAACAATTAATACAGAATCTCTTAGAAATGATTTAACACAGAATAGTGTTATTAGAGGTTTTGGATTTTAAAAATAAAAGATTATGAAAAATACAATAAAGAATTTTCTAGTCGTAATATTTGCTATTTTTTATGTAGCAGTATCTGCGCAGAATATACAGCCTTCCATGATGGTGCTGCCATATACAAAAAGTGGGGAATCAGCATTAGGACTATATGAAGATCAGAAAGAGTATAGAGCCATAATAGCTGGTATTGAGCAAGCTATTATTGACCGTGGAGGAGAGTTAAGAGACTTAGAGCGTACAATCCAGAACGCTAGAGAACAGATGCTTAGAGAAGGAAATAAATATAAAGGAGTTCAGGATGCGATTAATCAGAATGCTTCTGCAGAGATTACTGTTGAGGCTGAGATAGATTATCATAATACTGGAAAATATATTCAATTTGGGATTCGTTTAAAGGCTGTTGAAACATCAACAGGAACAGTTGTTTATCCTGGTAAATATTTCTCTTCTCCAAACTTCCCATATAGCACTAACTTTCAGACTGTAGCTACTAATTTATTGACTTATGATAAAGGAGAAGGTGTTTATATTGACATCTTCATGAATGGTATGCAGGCAGGATTTACAAAAATGGTCAAAGAAGGAAAACCTATTACAGCAATTGTTTTAACTGATGATAATAGCGCTTTTCTTTTAAATGATGAAGCGAATGATGATTTTGAATTGATTACTGATAAGATTGATGAATGGGTTTCTCAAAAAGCTCTTAATGGCATTTTTAATGTAGAAAGCTCTAGTGATAATCGTTTGGAGATGACAATCAAGATACCATTAAGAGATGCAAATGATAAGCCTTATTCTACTACAAAATTCGCAAAAGAATTTAGAATCGCAATATTAAAAATATGCAAGAATGTAAGTAATACAATGGGAGATGGTTCTCGTGTTGACGCAGGTTCGACACAATTAAATGTAGATAAAGGAACTATTATGGTTACAATGCCTGCATTGAAATAATATTCATAAAATTAAAAAATAGAAACATGAAATATATCTTAACCTTAGCTGTTTTTCTTTGCAGCTTTAGTGTGTTTACTCAAGAATCAGATGATATTGGAAAAATTGCTCTTCATGTTGTTTTGCCAGAAGAATATTCTCCAAATTTTGAAAATTTAGGACCAAGAGAACTTAAGAAAATAAAGTCTAAGATTGGGTCGATTACATCAAGAAACGGTATTGCTGGAGCTGGCTTAGGCAATTTTGTTATATATCCAGTGTTAAATATTTATGATGAAGAGGTTCTTGAAGGAGGGCTAGAACATCAAACAATTATTCGAGCAGAATTTTCATTATTTATTCAGCAAGTAAGTAATGGACAGGTATATGGAGAAGCTACTATTGATTTAGAGGGTTTTGGTAGGGATAGATCTAAGGCTCTTGCTAAGGCAATACAAGGAATCAATATTAGGGACAGAAGATGGAAAGAAATGATTATTACGTCTAAGCAGAAGATTATAGACTATTATATTTCAAGGTGTGATGATATAATGGTAGAAGCTGAAGGTTATAGTAAGACTAGGCATTATGATGATGCTATTGCTACATTAATGCAAGTTCCTACTGAAGTAGGACAGTGTTATAGACAGATTATTGATAAAACGGTTGAGTATTATGATTACAAGATGGAATTAGAATGTCAGGAGAAAATAGCTGCTGCTAAAGTTGCAAAAGCTCAGGATAATTGGGAAACTGCAGCAAGTTATATGTATGGTATTCTTCCTCATTTTTCTTGTTATGATAATGCTATGATTTTATTAAAAGATATTGAAGACCATAGATGTGCGGTAAGTTTAGGGAAGGCTAAGGCAGCTTGGGCTCGAGGCGAAAGTGGCGCTAATGAAGCAGCTATGCACCTTGGTCAAGTAGCAACTGACTCCAAGTGTGCTGAGGAAGCAAATGCACTGTCTGCTGAGGTTAGAAGCAGACTACAGCATTTAGAACTAAGAGATTGGGAATTGCAATATGAGAAATATAATAGGGATCAAAAAATGAGAGAGGATGTTGTTAAGCATGCAATTGATGTAAGTGATAGAAATACATCAATGAGAGAGAGTGATCAGCAGCATAGACAAGATATGGAGAGAACTCAGGCCGAAAATGATAATAAATTAGCTAATCGAGAGATGGACTATAAAGAAGGGAGGGGGGCTGATCTTGAAGAAGCGAAGCTTAATAACATTAAAGAGATTGCTATTGCGAAATGGAAATATAAGGCTAAGAAAGCTAAAGCTGATGGAAAGAAGACTGTTAATTATAATTACTATACTAAAAAGAAGAAAAAATAAGTATAAAGTTCAATTGTAATTAATAATAGATATTTATAACCCGCTTATTTCTTAAGCGGGTTTTTTTATTTTGTTAAATTAGCTTTGCTGATTTTTAACACATCTCTTCTGGTTTTATCCATTCATCAAATTCTTCATGTGTTAGGTACCCTAAATTTACAGATTCTTCTCTTAATGTGGTATTATTTTTATAAGCTTCCTTAGCAATTTTAGCTGCTTTTTCATAGCCAATTCTAGTATTTAATGCTGTAACTAGCATTAGGGAATTATCTAAGTTCTTTTTAATATTAGTGTAGTTTGGTTTAATTCCTAATACACATTTTTTTTCAAATGAATTACAAGCATCACTAAGTAAAGAGGCGGATTGCAAGAAGTTGGCAGCCATTACTGGTTTGAAAACATTTAATTCATAGTGACCCTGCATACCTGCTACTGTAATAGTTGTATCGTTTCCAATAATTTGCGAGCAAACCATTGTAAGGGCTTCTGCCTGTGTTGGATTTACCTTTCCAGGCATGATAGAAGATCCAGGTTCATTTGAGGGAATGATAATTTCTCCAATTCCACTTCTTGGCCCTGAAGCAAGTAAACGTATGTCATTTGCAATTTTATTTAAGGATACAGCTAATTGCTTTAATCCACTATGTGTTTCTACAATTGCATCGTGAGCAGCTAGTGCTTCAAATTTGTTGTGAGCAGTCACAAAAGGAAGGTTTGTAAATTCAGTAATATATTTTGCTACTAATTCAGAATATCCTTTAGGGGTGTTGATTCCTGTGCCTACAGCTGTTCCTCCAAGAGCTATTTCTGATAAGTGAGAAAGACTGTTTTGAACTGATTTTAATCCATGATCTAATTGAGATACATATCCAGAGAACTCTTGTCCTAGAGTAATAGGCGTAGCATCCATAAGATGTGTACGTCCAATTTTTACTATAGCATTAAAATCAGTAGATTTTTTATGTAAAGTATTTTTTAATTTTCTTACAGCGGGTATGGTATGCTCAATTACTGTTTTATACGCTGCAATATGCATTGCGGTTGGGAATGTGTCATTTGAACTTTGTGATTTATTTACGTCATCATTTGGATGAATATTTTTTTCGCGATCTATTAATTTTCCTCCTTGGATTACATGAGCTCTATTTGCAATTACTTCATTTATATTCATATTACTTTGAGTTCCACTTCCTGTTTGCCAAATTACAAGAGGGAATTGATTGTCATGCATTCCTTGTAGAATTTCATCACAGACTTTAGATATAAGGTCTCTTTTTTCAGTAGATAAGACGCCAAGATCACAATTGGTATAAGCGGCAGCTTTTTTTAGATAAGCAAAACCATAGATAATTTCTATAGGCATACTTGATTCTTTTCCTATTTTGAAATTTTCTTGACTTCTTTGAGTTTGAGCTCCCCAATATTTATCTTCAGGGACTTTTACATCTCCCATCGTGTCTTTTTCTATTCTATATTTCATCTTGAAATGTTTTGATATTCTTTTTTCTTGTTGTTAATTTGCTACAAAATTAATCATTATGAAATTTCTAGGCTTCTTAATATTTGTATTTGTTTTTTTAATGGCTTTTTGGGTTATTTTTTTCTTAGTTTCTGTTATTCCGTATTTTATTTTCGTTTGGTTTAAAGAAGGTAAATTGGAGAAAGATCAAATTCCACTTTAACTAAATAAAGTTAATACATTTTCAGGAGGCCTGCCTATTATTGCTTTGGTTTCATTAGTAACAATAGGCCTTTCTAGTAATTTAGGGTTTTTGACTATGGCATTAATAATTTGTGTGTCAGAGATATTAGTTTTATTATAGTCCCTTTTCCAGATTTCTTCATTTTTGCGTATAAGATCAATCGGTTTAAGTTTTAATTTATCTATTATTAATATAATTTCATTTGCTGTCAGAGGGCTTTTTAGATACTCAATTATTTCAAATTTGGAGGTATTTTTTTTAATTAAAGAAAGAGTTTCTCTACTTTTACTACATTTAGGATTATGATATATTTTCATATGCGTTAATAAGTATTATTTTTTTCCAAACTCCATTAAATAAGCTTTAATAAATTGATTAAGCTCGCCATCTAATATTTTTTCAGGATTTGATGATTCAAAATTAGTTCTTAGGTCCTTTACCATTTTATAAGGATGTAATATATAGCTTCTTATTTGTGAACCCCATTCTATTTTTTTCTTTTTACCTTCTAATCTATCTTTTTCTTCTTGCTTCTTTCTTATTTCTAATTCGTAGAGTTGTGATTTTAATAATTGGATCGCTTTTGTTTTATTCTCTAGTTGTGATCTTGATTCGGAGTTTTCTATTATAATGCCACTTTTCTCATGTTTTAGTCTTACAGCTGATTCAGTTTTATTAACTCCTTGACCTCCAGCCCCACTAGCTCTAAATGTGTCCCAACTTATTTCAGAGGGATCAATATTTATCTGGATACTGTCATCAGCCAGAGGGTATACAAAAACAGAGGCAAAGGTTGTATGACGTTTTGCATTTGAATCAAACGGAGATATGCGAACTAATCGATGGACACCATTTTCTCCTTTTAAATTTCCAAATGCAAAATCACCTTCAATCTCAATAGTTACTGATTTTATACCTACAGGTTCAGCTTTATGTAAGTCAAGAGTTCTTATTTTATACTTATTCTTTTCCCCCCACATAACATACATACGCATTAGCATTTCTGCCCAATCTTGCCCTTCAGTCCCTCCTGCTCCAGGATTTATTGTCATTATAGCAGAAAGGCTGTCTTCTTTTGCGCTAAGCATATTTTTGAATTCTAATTCTTCAATTGATTTTTTTGTTCTTTTCAGTTGAAGATTAAGTTCTTCTTCAGTTGCTTGAAGTTCTAATAAAACAGAAAGTTCATCAATGTTTTCTTTAATAATATTGTAGGATTTGATCCAGCTTTTGATCGAGCTAAGTTTTTTTAAATGCAGCTCTGCTTTTTTAGCATCTTGCCAGAAATCAGTTTTTTGTGAAATTCTCTCTAGATCTTTTGCTTCACTTTCTTTTGATTTAATATCAATAAACTTGTATAATTTATCTTTTCTTAATATTAACTTGTTTATATTCTCTTCATTAACCATTATTCAAAGATAATTATTTATCGTCTAATATTTTTAATTTTTCCCATACTAGTTGATTCTCAAATCCTTTTTGAATTAGGAATCTTGCAATCTTATTTTTTCTAGTGAATAGGTTTTTATCTGTTATTTTCATGTTTTGCTTTTCGACTAGGCTCTCTATTATTTTTATGTATTCAGCTTCATCAATCTCATCTAATCCCTTTTTAATGCAGATATGAGAGATGTGTTTTTTTTCTAGTGCATGTTTGATTTTGTTTTTCCCCCATTTTTTTATTCTGAATTTGCCTCTACAGAATGATATAGAGAAGCGTTCTTCATCAATATATTGCTGTATGATAAGCATCTCAAGAATATGCTCTTGGGATGCTTTCTGTAACCCCCAGTTCTTCATCTTTTGCAATACTTCTGACTGACATCTGTCCTGTAGAGCACAATAGTTTTTTAATCTCTCAATAGCAATATTGAGATTATATATTCTCTGATTATGCATTCTTCAAAGGTACTAAATATCATTATAAATATTAATTTTGCAATTATGCAAAATAGGCAGGCAATTATTCTTTTATTTATAGCTAATATAATATCTGGTTTAGCACAAGGGATTAGTATGATAGCAATCCCTTGGTATTTTGTTGAAGTCGTGTCAAGACCTGGGGTATTTGCTTCTGCATATATAATTATTACATTTCTTACATTATTTTGGGGATTATATGCAGGCACCTTAGTAGATAGATATCCTAGAAAAAAACTTTTTATAATCGTTAATCTAATATGTGGTATATTAATAGGTTGTATTGCATTATATGGATTTCAAAAGGAATATCTGCCAGATTTATTAGTAATATTAGTTTTTGGCATTACAATTTTTAATTATAATGTGCATTACCCTAATTTATATGCATTTGGGCAAGAGATTACTGAGCCAAAAAATTATGGAAAATTTAATTCATATATTGAGGTTCAGGGCCAAACTACTTCTGTTCTAGCAGGAGCTTTCGCAGCATTATTATTAACAGGAACTGAAAATAATTCACTTGAGATTGCTGGACTAAACTTTGTTTTGCCTTTTAATATAAAATCTTGGGAGATCTATGAGATTTTTTTAATGGATGCAATAACATATATTTTTGTTATTCTCTTTTTTTCATTTATAAAGTATGAACGTATTTCTAAGGAGAATGTGCAAATAGGCTCTTTATTTGAAAGACTTAAAGGAGGGTTAAAGTACTTAAATAAGAATCCAATGATTTTTGTATTTGGATTTTTAACTTACATGCTCTTCGCATTTACTTTAGTTGACATACATGTCATACTACCTTCATATGTACATAATTTTCTACAGATGGGTGGTAATATCTATGCATCTGCTGAAGTGTATTATTCAATTGGAGCAATTTTCTCAGGAGTACTTATTTTAAGAATCTTTAAAAAGATAAATCCATTAAAGGCTATTATGATTCTTATGTTAGCTGTAGCAATTGCATTTTACTTAATGTCAGTATATAAGCTAGTCTGGATATTTTTCTTAGGAAATCTAATTTTAGGAATAACTAATGCTGGGGTTAGAATTCTTAGAACAACTTTTATTTTTAATAATGTTCCAAATAATATTATTGGACGAGCTGGGTCTGTATTTGGATCATTGAACATAATAGTTAGAATGATAATGATTGGTTTATTTGCATTACCTTTCTTTAATTTAAATGATAATATTAGATATGCTTATTTAGTAGGTATGGTGTTGATGATACTAGTAGTTTTCCTTTTATCAATATGGTATAAAAGAATTCTTTCTTTGAGATAAACTCTTATTTTATAACAGTATATTGCAGTAAATGTAATCGTTCGTCTCCTGTAATAGTTATTTTTCTGTCAAATTTATTTGACCATTTCTTACTAATTGATGGTGAGAACCATCCTTCTTTTTTATTTATATAACTTGCTACAAATGGATGAGTTGAAATATGAATTCTGTTTTTATGCTCTTTTACAAGGTTATGTAGTTTGTTCTCTATTTGCTCAATAAGCAATAAGCTAGAATCTATCTTTCCATTTCCAGAGCACATAGGGCAATCTTCTTGAGTATCAATATTCATTTCAGGACGTACTCTCTGTCGTGTGATTTGTATTAGTCCAAATCGAGTAGGAGGCAGAATATGATGTTTTGCTTTATCTGTACTCATTGCTTCCTTCAGTTTATTTGTTAAGAGTTTTCTATTTTTCTCTTGCTTCATGTCAATAAAATCAACAACAATAATACCTCCCATATCTCTAAGACGGAGTTGCCTTGCCACTTCTTCGGCGGCCTCTAGATTGACAGCTAGAGCATTCATTTCTTGATCTTTTTTCGAATCTACTTTTTTCCCGCTATTTACATCAATAACGTGCAATGCTTCAGTATGTTCTATTACAAGATATACGCCTTTTTTCATTGTTACATTTTTACCAAAAGCTCCTTTTATTTGTTTAGTGATATTAAATTCTTGAAAGATCGGAGTTTCTTTCTTGTGTAGCTTGACAATTTTTTCATGTTCAGGAGATATCCTAGATAGATATTCTTTGAGCTCTGTTTGTAGTTCGATATTATTTACATATATGGTATTAAATTTTTCGCTTAATAAATCTCGTAGTATAGATGTAGATCGATTGAGTTCTCCGAGGATTTTTGTGTTAGGTTTTGCCCCTTTTAGTTTTTTCGTTATAATTTGCCATTTTTTATATAAATTTTTCAGGTCTTTATCTAGTTCTGCAACTTTTTTGCCTGTTGCTACTGTTCTAATAATAACACCAAAACCATGAGGCTTTATACTTCTGATTAATTTCTTTAATCGAGCTTTTTCTTCTTTTTTCTCAATTTTTTGTGAAACAGATACTTTGTCAGAAAAAGGCAGTAGTACCATATATCTGCCAGCTACTGATATTTCGGTTGTTAATCTGGGTCCTTTGCTAGAGATAGCTTCTTTAGAGATTTGGGTTAGAATTAGTTCTCCTCCTTTTAGAGAGTCATTAATTTTCCCTTCTTTTTCAAGATTTTTTTCTTTTTTAAAGTTTTTTAGAGATGCAGTGTTTAATTTTTTATCAATGGCTCTTCTTGTAAAGCTTTTAAAAGAATTAAATTGTGGTCCTAAATCTAGATAGTGTAGAAAACCATCTTTTTCATACCCTACATTTACAAATGCAGCGTTTAATCCAGGAACAGTTTTTCGCACTCTTCCTAGATAAATATCTCCTACTGAAAAATTGTTATCGTGCTTTTCTTTATGAAGTTCTATTAGAAGTCCATTACGCAAAAGCGCAATCACTACTTCAGAAGGCCTTGATTCGATTATCAGATCGTATTTCATGGCTTTTCATTTATAAAAATATAGATAAACTAAAATCTATTTAGTTTTATGTCTATTTTTTCTTGAACGCTTCTTTCGTTTGTGAGTAGCAATTTTTAATCTTTTCTTTTTTTTAGCTCCTGACATAATTTATTTTGCAGCTTACTTTATATTATTTTTAACACTATTAACGAATGATTTGGCAGGTTTAAATGCAGGAATATGATGTTCTGGAATAATAATTGTTGTATTTTTTTTAATATTTCTTCCTGTTTTTTCAGCTCTTTTTTTCGGCTTAAAAGTACCAAACCCTCTTAAGAATACTGACTCATTAGAAACTATAGAGTTTTTTATTTCTTTCATCATTGATTCAATAATGGTTAAAGTTATTAATTTCTCTGTTCCTGTTTTTTCTGATATCCTATTAACAAGTTCTGCTTTTGTCATTTCGTTGTGTGATATTTAAATTCTTATATTAATTTTGAAGCGGTAAAGATAATTAAAAAAATTACCCGGCAGATATATGTGTTTATCTTTTTTAAATAAGATTTAATTATATGATTTTCAATTGTTTATGGATTTTTCGGGAGCATTAGTTCGTTGGTATAAATACAATAAAAGGGATTTGCCCTGGAGGAGAACAACTAACCCGTATTATATTTGGCTTTCTGAGGTGATTCTACAACAAACAAGAGTCTCTCAAGGCCTACCATATTATATAGATTTTCTAGATACTTTTCCTAAAGTAGAAGATTTGGCATATGCTGATGAAGATAAAGTGTTAAAGATGTGGCAGGGATTAGGATATTATTCAAGAGCAAGGAATCTTCATTATACGGCTAAAGAAGTTGTAGTTAATTATTCTGGGGAATTTCCTAAGGATTATGATAAGATATTAAAATTGAAAGGGGTAGGGCTGTATACAGCTGCCGCAATTGTATCTTTTGCTTTTAATATGCCTTATGCTGTTGTGGATGGCAATGTAATACGTCTTCTAAGTAGGTTCTTTGGCATTGATATTCCTTTTGACACGTTAATTGGTAAAAAGAGATTTAATGAATTAGCATATGAATTATTAATAAAGCAAAAACCAGCACTTTATAATCAGGCTATTATGGAGTTTGGAGCACTACAATGCACTCCTAAATCGCCAAATTGTTTTATTTGCCCTCTTCAGGACTCTTGTCATGCTTACAGCTTGGGAATGGTAGGTCTTTTGCCTATTAAACTTAAAAAAACAAAAGTAAGTAATAGATTTTTACATTTTTTAGTTATTTCTTGTAAGGGGTATATTTATTTAGGCAAGAGAGAAAAGGGTATCTGGAGAGGCTTGTATGATTTTCCTTTTTTAGAGTTTAAAGAAAGAATAAATCAGCAGAAGGTTCTAAAATCACTAGATTGGAATAATTTCTTTGGAGAAAGTCAAGTTAATATTATTTCGATTTCAGAAGAGTTTTTACATGTGCTTTCACACCAGAAGATATATGCTCGTTTTTGGCATTTGGAAATAAATGAAATTTCTTTGGAAGATTATCAGCTAGTTTTGGAGAAAGATTTGCTAAGTTTCCCAGTCTCAAGATTAATTGAAAAGTATTTTGAATCGATTCAATAAGCTTAACTAGATTTTATATATTTGTTTTTTCAAATTAAACATAATTATGGCAGGAGTAAATAAGGTTATATTAGTAGGTAATTTAGGTAAGGATCCGGAGGTAAGATATTTGGATAATGGAGTGGCTGTAGCAAATTTTTCATTAGCAACAACAGAAACATATAAAAATAAAGAAGGAACTCGTGTAAGCCAAACTGAATGGCATAATATTGTTCTTTGGAGAGGTCTGGCTGAAATTGCGGAAAAATACTTAAAAAAGGGATCTGCTGTTTATATTGAAGGTAAGATAAAGAATAGAAAATGGGAAGATAAAGAGGGTAATACTAGATATAATACTGAGATACTTGGAGATAATATGACTATGTTAGGCGGTAAGCCATTGCAAGAATCTGGGACTGTGAATCCAGAGATTAAAAGTTCTTCTGACAAAGCAGATGATTTGCCATTTTAATTAAACAATTTGAGTTTGGACACCCCCCCCATTAGTTTAATGTTTTCGGTTTTCAGTGGTTTTGATATTAATTTCTTTACTTTAGAAGCTATATCAAGTTTATTTGTAATTATTGTATTTATGTTTCTTTCTGCTCTTATTTCTGGTGCAGAAGTCGCTTATTTTTCACTTTCTGCTGCAGATTTAGAAACTATGCAGAATGATGATGCGAAGAAGTTACTTAAAAAACCAAATGAACTTTTAGCTACAATCCTTATTGTTAATAATTTTATTAATGTTGGTATTGTAGTGGTTGCAGCTTATCTTATGTCAATTGCGATTACTTTCCCAGAGGATTCTAATTTTGAATTTATTTTCCAAGTTATTATTATTACCACTTTTCTGGTTCTTTTTGGAGAGATTACCCCTAAGATATATGCTAATAATAATGCTGTTCGATTTGCTCTTATGATGAATAAACCTTTACGTTTTTTAAAGAAGGTTTTTTATCCATTAAGTTATGCTTTAGTAACAACAACAAATTTTATTGATAAGAAGCTAGCTATTAAGTATACCTCAGTCTCTGCTGAGGAGATATCAAAAGCATTAGACATTACTGATCATGAAAGTAAGGAGGAGGAAAGAAGAATATTGAGATCAATAGTTGAATTTGGCAATACTGATGTTAAAGAAATTATGAAATCAAGAGTTGATGTTGTAGCTATTGATAAAAAGACTGCCTTTAGTAAGGTTCTTCACATCATTGTTAGTTCAGGCTACTCAAGGATACCTGTTTTTGAAGGTCAGTTTGATAACATCTTAGGTATATTATACATTAAAGATCTAATTCCGCATTTAAATAAATCAGATAAATTTAATTGGGTTGAACTGTGTAGAACACCTTATTTTGTTCCTGAAAACAAAATGATAAATGATTTATTAAAAGAATTTCAGGTAAAAAAGAATCATATAGCGATTGTAGTTGATGAATATGGAGGGACTTCTGGAATTGTAACCTTGGAAGATGTATTAGAAGAAATAGTCGGAGAGATAAACGATGAGTTTGATGTAGATGATAATATTTATTCTAAGCTAGATGAGCATAATTATATTTTTGAAGGAAAGATCTTATTAAATGATTTTCTGAAGATTGTAAAAGGGGTACCTGATTTTTTTGATGAGATAAAGGGGGAGTCAGATTCTTTAGCTGGATTAGTATTAGAGGTGGAAGGAAGAATCCCTAAGATTGGCACGGCATGTAGAATATCACCTTACACAATGATAGTTGAATCTGCTGATTTAAGAAGGATAAAGCGATTAAAGGTTATTATTGATGAAGAGTAGATTATTATTAATACTCGTGTTGTCTGCATGTGGTTATGACTACACTCCAAAGCCGAGAGCCTTTTTAAGTATTAATTTGCCGCTCAAAGAATATAAGAAAACTAATGTAGATTGTGATTTTATATTTGAGATTCCTTTATATAGCATTTTAGAACGTACTGAAAAAGTATGTTTCTATAATTTAATCTTCCCAGATCAGAATAGTATACTACATATCACATATTTTCCGCTGAAAAATAATTTATTAGAACATAGTGAAGAATCAAGGAGATTAGCTTATCAGCATAATATGGTGGCGGATGCTATATCAGAGCAAGTGTATATTAATGAAGAAGAAAAAGTATATGGAATTCTTTATGATTATGATGGGGCAACAGCTACATCTGTTCAATTTTGTCTTACTGATAGTACAACTCATTTTTTTAGAGGGGCATTATACTTTAATACAGAGGTTTCAGATTCATTAACACCTGTTAATAATTTTCTTAAAGAGGATGTACGGCATATGATTCAGACATTTAGGTGGCAGTAAAAAATGGATTAAATACAGATTTATTTAAAGATGATTTTCTTTTCTACACTTCGATCATTATATATATAGAATAAAGTTTTGTTAATATCTAGAGGGGAGGATTCTCTTCCTAGAACGTCAATGATTTTTATGAGTTTTTTATTTTGAGAGTTTTGTTCTATAATTTCGGTTGGAGGACTACATAGGTTATGATTTAACATATTAGATCTATATTGAACAATAGTAGAGATCATTCTTATTTTTTGTCCTTCTGTAAAAAGGTTCATACATGCATCATTTGTATAATCCATATAGTTCATAAACATATCTCCATTAATATTAGTACTACCACAGCTATTTGCATTATGAGGCATACTAGGGCATCCATAATTCTCTTCTTCTTGCGTTGGAGTGTCATTTACTTGATCGTCCCCACAATTAGCATCTCCCCAAACGTGTTCTAGATTTAACCAATGTCCAATCTCATGTGTCGCTGTTCTCCCTTTATGGTATGGAGGTTGAACTACTCCTGTTGTTCCAAAATATTTGTATCCAATAACTAGTCCATCTCCATTGCTAATCCAGTTACTAGCACTTGATGCATATCCTAACAAGCCACTTTGAATATCACAAACCCAGATATTTAAGTAGTCATCATTTGGCCAGTCATCAGCGCCTCCTGCTGATGAGGTATGTATATCACTATTCATTCCAAAAGGGCCATGCGTAGTCTGTATTCGCTCTATTCCTGTTGTTGGTTGTCCATTAGGATCAGTTGCGGCTAAACAGAATTCAATCTCGCAATCTGCAGCAATACTATTCCATACGTTAGGAGTG
>MDSW01036616.1_pt1 | contig 15189 bp, 10 predicted proteins | sample 811171 | NCBI WGS metagenome assembly MDSW01 (sample SAMN05326641, study PRJNA326480) | marine metagenome | isolation source: seawater | place: Atlantic Ocean: North West | collected 2012 | reverse complement strand
GGTCGCGAGGGGGGGGGACCCCGCGCGGCGCTGACTTGTGCGACCTGGAGAGACGAAACGCCGGGTATCGCGCGGCCGCGGCGGCAGATGCTGACTGCTGCAGTTCACACGCGCCCCGGCGGTCGTCAGACTGGCCGTGTGCCAGGTCGATTTTTGGTTCGTCGCTTCATCCGGCGTCGAACGCCCGATCGCGAACTCCTCCCGGGATCGGGTTACTACGCGGCGCACGAACTCGCGTTCGTCGCCGAACCGCGCGCGAGGCGTCCACGCACGTGGCTCTCGTCGCACACACGGTCTCGGTCGCGTTCGAACTCGGACGCGCGCGGGCGTGCGCGAGCGGGTCGTTCGTCGTTCCCGCGAAATTTCCCTCGTCCTCGTGGATTTCGGGCGCGAAATCTCACGCGGGGGCACCTGCCGTCGTGGAATCGCGAAGCGCCGGATCCGGCGCGCGCTCGTCCGCTCGGTGATCACCCGGCCGCTTCGCGAGACGCACGCGCGCTTCAGCGGCGATGGCGCAGCGCATCGGTAAGGCGATCCGGCGCGACGCCGTCGTGTCCAAGGCGCGGGTGTACACGGACGTGAACGTGAACCGGCCGCGCGAGTACTGGGATTACGAAGCCCTCACCGTGAACTGGGGCGAGCAGGACGACTACGAGGTGGTGCGCAAGGTCGGGCGCGGCAAGTACAGCGAGGTGTTCGAGGGCATTCACAGCGGCGAGGATCGGAAGTGCGTCATCAAGATCCTCAAGCCGGTGAAGAAGAAGAAGATCAAGCGCGAGATCAAGATTCTCCAGAACCTCACGGGTGGGCCGAACATCATCAAGCTCCTCGACATCGTCCGCGAGCCGCAGAGCAAGACGCCGAGCCTCATCTTCGAGTACGTCAACAACACCGACTTCAAGGTGCTGTATCCGGTGCTGACGGACTACGACGTCAGGTACTACATCCTCGAGCTCCTCAAGGCGCTCGACTTTTGCCACTCCCAGGGCATCATGCACCGGGACGTCAAGCCCCACAACGTGATGATCGACCACGAGAAGCGCCAGCTGCGGCTCATCGACTGGGGCCTGGCGGAGTTCTACCACCCCGCGAAGGAGTACAATGTCAGGGTCGCGAGCAGGTACTTCAAGGGCCCGGAGCTGCTCGTGGATCTGCAGGATTACGACTACGCGCTGGACATGTGGAGCCTGGGGTGCATGTTCGCCGGGATGATCTTCCGCAAGGAGCCCTTCTTCAACGGCCACGATAACTACGACCAGCTCGTGCGCATCGCCAAGGTGTTGGGCACGGACGAGCTGTACGCGTACCTGAGCAAGTACAGGATCGAGCTCGACCCGCACCTCGAGTCGCTCATCGGACGCCACAGCCGCAAGCCGTGGAGCAAGTTTGTCAACGCCGACAACCAGCACCTGGTGAGCTCGGAGGCGATTGACTTCCTGGACAAACTGCTGCGGTACGACCACCAGGAGAGGCTCACGAGCAAGGAGGCGCAGGACGAGCCGTACTTCGCGCCGGTGAGACAGGCGGCGGAGGCGGCGTGATCGCCAGACGGCGGAGGTGGCGTGATCGCGGCATGATCGCGGCGCTGAGAGGGAGAGAGAGAGAGGGGAGGGGAGAGGCCGGAGGGTTTTTTTTTCGATCGCGGCGGCGCGAAGCCGCGCGGGGAGCGACGATAGGCGACGCGAACGGGCGCGTCCGCCTTCGGCATTTTGCATCGGAGGAAGGTACTTTTTCACGCGTTCGCGCGTCGCCGTTCCGCTCGTCCGTCGTCGAACCATCTCACACCGCCTTTGGCGTCTGATTCCCGCCGGCGCGCTCGCTCTCGCCGTTCCTCTCGCGCCGCCGTCGGCGTTCACTGCCCGCCGCCACCGCCGCCGCCGCCGCCGTTTTTCGATTTACCCTTGCCGCCTCGCTTGCCCCTCTTCTTCCCGCCCCCACCCTTCTTCGGCGACGCCGCCGAGCTCGGGGTCCCGGGGTCGGCGGTCGGGGACCCGTCCTCGGCCTTTTCCGCGTCGCTCGCCTTCCCCGCCGCGTCGTCGATGATCGACTCAATCTCTCCCGCCACCGCCGCGGCCTGCTCCATCACCTCCCCGAGTTCAGCCTCGAGCTTCTCCGCCTCGGAAGGCACCTCTTCTTCTTTCACCGCGATCGGTGCGGGGGCGTCCGGTGTCGACGACGCGTTCGCCGCGGGAGTGGGCGGCGTCTCGGCGGCGGGCTCGTCGGCGGCGGGCTCGTCGGCGGCGGGCTCGTCGGCGGCGGGCTTCTCCGAAACCGTCGCGGGGGACTCGCTTCCCTTCGCGGCGGCCGCCTCCGACTCCGCCGGCGTCGGCTTCGTCGGCGTCGTCCGCGTCGGCGTCGAGGCGTACCTCGCGATGGGGTCGGCGGACGACTTGCCGTCCGAGACGAGCCGTTGCGCCTCCATCGCGGCGACGATCTGCGTCGTCATCCCCACGCTGCACTCCTTCTTCGGGACGTCGCGTCGGCAGAAGAGCTTTCCCTCCGCGGCGACGAACGTGGAGAGGCTCAGCTTCACCCCGCACGTCGCGCACTTGAAGCACCCCGCGTGGTACTTCTCCCCGTTCACCTCCGTGGACTCCATCTGGTACGCGGTCTTGGCGCAGACGGGGCACTTGGACGCGGCGGCGGTGCCGCCGAACTTGGCGCCCAAGGCCTTGACCGAACCGGCGGAGGGCGCCTTCCCGTCGCCGCCTGATTTTCCGTCGGGGGACGCCGTCGCCTTCGTCGCCGCCCACGCCTTCTTCGGCTCGACGACGCCGAAGGACTCGCCGTAGCTGCCCTTCTCGGCGAAGAGCTGCTTGAAGTGGGGCTGCGCGGGAACGAGGGGGGAATCGTCGGCGGCGAGTTTGAGTTTCAGTTTCGGTTCGGGCGCTCGAAAAAGTGTCGATCGAGGCGAAACACGGGCCACAGCTGTCATCCGGAGATCGGGTCGGGCGTTCGGTGTGGATCGCGCTTCGCGCGATGCTCGCGCGCGCCGACGCGACGCGCACCTTGCAGTAGTACTTCTGCATGTACGAGGCGTAGTTTCCGAGCATGAGCGTCGTGTTGCAGTGCTCGCACTTGAAGCACGTCTTGTGGAACACCTTCTCATCCGCCACCAACTCCTCGACTTTGTACACGCTCTTGTCGCACGAGGAGCACTTCGGCGCCTTCACGGGAACCCACTTCTTGGCCTTGGGCGCGGACGCGGCATCCGCGGCGGTCATCGTTGCTGTCGGACGAGGAGTGACGGGCGCGGCGACGAGCGGGCTCGGCGCGCGATCGGCTGTGGGCGGGACCCCGCGCTGAGAGGCAGGAGGACGGGCACGATCTGACGCGCTTTGACCGAACCCGCGTGTGCGATGCATGAAATTGAAACTGCGAAAATCCATCAGTCAACCTATTTTCCTGCGTGCGACGTCGCGGACGCGACGTCGGGAAGCGCTCGTGACGACCGCCGTTTCGGCGCTTCACTCTCTCGTCGAATACAATCGCCCCCCGCCTCGCGCGTGGTCGCTCGCGCCCGCCGCGCTCGCCGCGTCGCGCCCATCAATCAAAGCCTTTTTCTCAGTCGCCCTCCTCTCGTCGTCTCCTCCCCCCCGGAAGGTCTCTCCGGTCACCACGCGCCCCAGTAGTACTGCTGCGGCCTGACCCTCAGGGCGTGCAGGAAGAGGTTCACGGAGATGTCCGCGAACCCGGGGGCGCACGAGTGCCCCTCGCCTCCCGTGCACCCGTCGAGCGCGTGGATGTTGCACGTCTTCCTCGCGCACCCGACCCCCTTGCAGTTCTCGTCCATGTCCCCCGCGACGTAGGGGCACATGTGGTAGTTGAGGTGCATGTGGAACGGGACCAGGATGGTGGACCACGGCACCTCCCCGCGCTCGCTCGCCTGATGCATTCCCCTGAACATCTCCTCGAGGTCCTCCTGCGCCGTCTTCGTCGTGAGCATCAGCCTGCCGTGGAACCCGCCGTCCCTCAGCGCCTTCTTGATGTGCTCGTCCCCCATCTCGCCCATGTTCTTCTGCACGACGTCGTCGTCAATCTGCCCGCCGCAGAAGAGCTTGCCGAAGCCCTGGTAGTTGCCGTAGTTCATGTACAGCGCGTCGATCTCGTACAGGTTGATCTGCAACGCGTTCGCGATCGCGTTCAGCCCGAACTTTTTGCTGTTCATGAGCGGGTGGTTCGTCACCGCGTACACCTCGGTGCCGTCGAAAAATCTGTACACCCCCATCGTCGCCGGGGGCCCCTGCATCCCCTCGTAAAAGCCGTCGCCGCCCGCGAAGTTCGCCACCGCCTTGGCGCTCCCGTCGCCGTTCTCCCACCGCCACCGGCTGAACAGATCGACGCAATCCTGCGTGGGGGCGTCGTCCCTGACGCACTTGCACCGCTGCTCGCCGTTCATCGAGGGGTAGTACTGGATCATCGACGGCGACCGGGCGAAATCCACAAACTGCGCGTACTGCGAGACGAGCGCGGTGATCTGCTGGAAGATGTACGAGTTGCCGACGATGAGCACCTTCTTGAACCCGGTGCCCGCGAACGGGTTCGTGTCCTTCCCCGGGGTCAGAAGCTGACACTGATCGGGGGTGTACACCGCGCTGGACTTGAGCCAGTTCTCGTACTCGGCGCCGCACTTGAACCCGTTGCCCTCGCGCGAAAACGGGAGCGGGTTCCCGGGCTTGGAGTAGAAGAGGCCCTCGGAGGAGGTCATGTCCGCGCCCAGCGCGGGGTCCTCCGCCTCGCCCAGCGCGCCGTCCGGGCCCAGCTGCTTGATCGTCAGGCCGTGCTGCAGCTGCGAGAACGTGCACAGCTTGGCCTCGCCGACGCGCTCGCCGGCGCGCTCCAGGACCCCGCCCGTGACGTGCACGCCCACGCCCAGGCACGCGACGGCGAAGAGGAGCACCGCGAAGGTGGCGGGCGCGGAGACGCCGGAGCGCACCGCAATCGCGATGGCCTTGCCGGAGATGCTCGACGTGGAGCCCGACCGAAGCAGGGGCGCCTTCTCGGCCGCCTCGGAGGCGTCCGCGGGGGCGGCGGAGGGCCTCATCGCGCCGATGACCGATGGATTCGCGACGAGGGTGTTACCCGATGGCACCGCGAGCTGAAAAGCGCCTAGGACGCGTCGATCGGCCGACGCGACGCCCGCGCGAGACGCGAGCGAAGAGACGAGTCGAGACGGGGCTGGAGGTCACCCGTGCCCGCCCTCTGCGTGCGCGACGAGCGGCCTCGCGGGTGCGGGCGGCGTGCTGTTGTGGCGCGCGCGGGAGGCAGCGCGGCGCGTGCTGTTGATCGCCTCTCCGAAGGGGCGTCTACGACGTAAACGCGCCTCGCCGTGTAGTCGAAACAGGTTACGGGTCGAAATGCGCGCGCGTCGGCTTTTTCCGGAACCACGCCGGCGGTTCGGAGTCGTCCGTCCGCTCATCACGACACTACGGCTCGTCGCGTTGTTGAATCCCACGCCACTCTCGCGCGCCCCCCTCCCCGTCGCCGCGGTCGCGCGCTCGTTCGCGGGCGCGAAGATGGGCGCGGTGTGCGGGAAACCCTCGCGCGCGGATGCGGTCGGGGACGCGGCGAGCGACGCGACGTCCCCGGGCTCGTCGGGCCTGCCTGCGATCGAGACGGTCGGCCCCGCGGAGGCCCCGCGCGCGCGAAGCGTCGCCGACGCCTCCTCCTCCGCGCCCCCACCGACGACGCCGCGCACGCCCGGCGGCACGCCCACCGGTCGGTTCCAGTCGGTGCCGTCCTGGAACCGCTCGCGCGAGACGCTCGCGGCGGGCCCCGGCGCGCGCGGCGGCGGGGCGAGCGGCGAGATCTCGGCACGCGACGAACCCACCTCGGCGGGCCCTTCCTCGTCCTCCTCCTCGTCGGCGGACCCCGCCGGGGCCTCGGACCCCCCGCCCTCGCTCCCGCCCATGACGCACGCCCACGTCGTCATCGTCTCGTGCGAGGGCCTCCGCGGGGCGGACTGGACGTCGTACTCGGACCCGTTCGTGGAGGTGGGCGCGTTCGGCGCGCGGAGATCCCGAAGGTACCGCACCCCCGCCGAGACGCAGACCCTCAACCCGACCTTCGACGCCGCCGAGTGTCGCTTCCTCGTCCCTCTGCCGAACGCCTCCGCGGAGGACGACGCACGCGGCGGCCTCGCGTTCTCCGTGTTCGACCGCGACTGGGGCCGCTCGAGCGATTTCCTCGGCGGCGCGCTGGTCCCCGCGTCCCAGATCCCGAGGTGGGGCGCGTGGACGGAACTCCGCCTCCCGCTCCTCAGGGCGCTTCCCCCCGGCGCGTGCCCCGACGCGAAACGACCGGGGAAGCACGCGGTGCCCGCGCACGCGCCCGAAGACCTCGGCGTGTTGACCGTTCGCGTCGCCGCCGCCGACGACGCGTGGGAGGACGAAGCCGCGCTCTCTCGAGCCTCCTCTCGCCCTCTCACCCTCCCGCCCTCGCGGCGTCTCGAGCGCGCGAAGCTGCGCGAGGGGAAGGCCGGGGCGGAGGTCCTCGCGTCCTCGGCGCGGCCTCGCGGCGTGCGCGCGCGTCGCGTGCACGTGTGCGTGTTGGCCGGGAAACACCTCGCGGCGATGGACGCCAACGGCCTCTCGGACGCGTTCGTGCGCGTCGGCCTGGACAGCTCCGTCCGGTCCGAGCGCAAGCGAACGGAGACGATGAAGCGCACGCTGGACCCGGTGTGGGGTCGCGGGGCGGGGGAGACGTTCACGTTCGAGCGACGCGCGGGCGCGTCCGAGGTGCAGCTCCACGCGTACGACGCCGACCTCACCGCGGAATCGTACATGGGCCTCGCCACCGTGCCGCTGAAGCTTCTCCCGGAGGACGGGTCGTGGTCGGAGAACATGGTCGTCCCGCTTTTTCCGGAGGGGCCGAGCCTCGCGGCGAAGGACGCGGGGCAGAGCATGGGCTTCCTCGTCGTGCGGTGCGCGGGGGCGAGCCCGACGCCGAGGCTCCGATCCGCGCCTTCGCCCGCGGGGCCCGGGTCTTCTTCTTCTCACGCGGAGGAATGGACCGTCTTCCCGGACGTCCCGAACCCGCCGCCGCCGCCGCCGGGGACGTACATCAACAAGGTGCAGTCGAGCACGTTCTTGTACTTCCAGGTGTGCGGGGCGCGGGACCTCCCGTCTCGGCGCGAGGGCGAGCGCGCAAACGTGCAGGCGACGATCGCGCTCAACTCGGATCGAAAAGTGCACGCGACGAGCGTGCAGGAGGACGTCCTCGCCGACTCGGTGTGGATCCCCGAGGTGTTCTCGTTCCCGAGGAACCCCAACTCGAGTCACGTCACCGTCAGGGTCTACGGCGGGCTGAAGAAGATGTGGGACCCCGACGTCATCTCGAGCGTGGCGAAGGACGTGAGCATGGGCGTCATCGACGTCGGCAGCGGCGAGGACGACGAGCGCGACGCCGGCGAGGGAAAAGATAAAGGAAGCGCCGCGCGGAAGGGCGGCTCGGGTCCGTCGGGCGGCGGCGACCCCCTTCGCGCGTCCAACTTCGCCAACGCCGCGGTGACGGGTCTGAGGAAGAAGCAGTTCGCGATGGGCGTCTTGATCGGCGAGGTGAAGGTCCCCGTCGCGGACTTCGCGCTCGGCGCGGACATCGAGCCGCGGTGGCTTCCCGTCGCGCCGCCGCCGGCGAAGGGCGGCGCGTCGCGCGGTCTCTTCGGCACCCCGCGATGGCTGAAGGACCGCGGCGACCAGCTCGGGGAGGTTTGCGTCGCGGTTTCCGCGGGGTACCTCCGCCAGCCCCCCGAGGATTTGATCGATCCCGGCGAGCACGCGATCCGGCCGACGCTCGGGACGCTGGAGGTGCAGCTCCTTCGCGTGGAAGGCGACCAGGACGCGCTCAACGCCGCCAAGGGCGACCCCGCCGGGTGGTTCACGAAACGGCTCAGGGCGCGACCGGAGGACTGCCTGGACGATCCCGACGGCTCGGGCTCGGGCTCGGGCTCGGTGGACCTGCTCGGGACGAAGATCTCCGCGCAGCTCCTGTTCGAGGGGCGGGTCGAGAAGGTGGCGAGCCCGAACGAGCACCGCGCGTTCGAGGTGACGGAGCCCGCCGCCGAACTCCGGGTGTTGTTCTTCTGCGAGGGCCCGCTCAGCATGGACGAGGTGTTCGTCGGCGCGGCGATGCTCCCGGTGTCGGCGCTTCTGGACGCGCCGAACGGCGAGATCGACGCGTGGCTCGAGACGGTGGGCCCGAACCGCGAGGCGAGCGAGGCGGAGATGCAGGACGCGGGTTTCCGCATGCGCGTGACGCGCGCGAAGACGCGAAAAGGGTGGGAGGGGCGGTGTCGCGTCCGAGCCAAACTCACGACGCGACAACCCATGTACCGCTGGTACCTGCGCCAGCCCGCGCTCGCTCCGGGGGACCCGCACGTCGACGACACGATCCGCGGCGTCGTGCGCTCCGCCGAGCGCGTCGTCACCGCCGCCCTCGCCCCCGCGACGGCGGCGATCGCGTGCCTCGCGCACCTCCAGGGCGAAGAGGACGCGCGACTCCGCGCGGCGTGGGTGCTCTGGCACACGGCGCTCTGCCTCCTCGCCAAGAAACACGTCTTCGGCGCGTTCCTGCCCCTGTGGATCGCCGCGTCGTGGTGCTTCGTGGGGTACGTCGCCGCGAGGGCGCGGGCGCTCGACGCCCCGCCGGCGCTCTACCACGGCAAGCGAGTCGCGCGGCCGATCACGGCGAAGGGCGCGGACGGCGGAGAAGAAAGCTTCCCGAGCTTCCGCCGCGACGCGTCCAAAGAAACGAGGAACGACGGTTCGGGTTCGGGTTCGGGTTCGGGGCGGGGGAAGAAGAAGAAGACGGCGCGGGATATCGAGGAGGAGGAGGAGGAGGAGGAGGACATGGGCGCGCTCTCGGAGCTGATCCGCGCGAAGGAGAAGGAGAAGACGAAGGAGGCGGCGGAGCTGGCCTCGAGGGCGGCGGGGAAGGAGGCGGCGGCGCGCGGGGAGGGCGAGATCGAGCCCGCGGCCGATGATTTCCCGGAACCTTCGGGATCCGCGAAGCCGTTCGGCGGGGAGCTGGAGGGGATGACGGTCGCCGCGTACGAGCGCGAGTCGCGGATGGAGCTGTGCCGCCTCCGCGTGCAGCGCTGGCTGAAGGAGCTCCGCATCCGGCGCAAGAAGGTGATGCTCGATTTACAGCGCGAGGAGCGCGAGGAGGCGCTCAAGGCTCGCGGGAAATCCCCGAAGTCCGCGGTCGAGCTCATGCGCAAGGCCGAGGGCGGAGGGAAGAGGAAGGGCCGCGGCGGCGGCGGAGGCGGCCTCTTCGGGAAGAAGCGTCGGCCGGCCGCTCGCGGGGTGGTGGAGGACGACGGCGTGGACGACGACGACCCGATGCAAATTTTGCTCAAGCGCCTGCGCCTGCGGAAAATCGCCGCCATCCTCGCGAGCGCCAACCCGGCGGAGGTGATCCTGCGCATCCTGCAGCAGGTGACGTGGACCCTGCTCGTGTTCCTCAAGTCCACGGGGTCCACGCTCGTGAGCGTCACCATGTCCGTCGGGCGCGTGCACAAGGTCCTCGCGGGGCCGTGTCGCGGCGCGTGCGCCGCGCTCGATCCCGTCGCGGAGTCCCTCGAGAAGCTCGGCGGGTTGCTGAGCTGGCGCGACCCCCGAGTTTCCGCGCACGTCGCCGCGGTCCTCCTGGCCTCGGCGCTGGCGCTCTCGCTCGCGCTCCGGTGCGTCGTGCTCCCGGCGTGGTACCTCCTCGACCGGTTCTCTCCGCTCCGCGCGTGGCACGTCGCGTGGCTCGTCGGCGTCCTTCCGTGTTACGGCCACGGCGCGCCCCGCGACGCGTGCCTCGGCGTCGTCGTCGCCGTCGAGCGCGCGCTGCAGAATCTGCTCGGCAGCGTGCAGATCGCGCCGTGCAGTCTTCGGAGCATCGAGGCGCTCGAGGCGGCGCTCGAGCGCGAGTTCGCGGACGCGGGGGGCACCTGGGACGGGGTCGAGGCGGCCATGCGCGAGAAGGAGGTGGAGAAGGCGGAGAAGGAGGCGCGGGCTCTGAAGGCGGCGAGCGGGAAACTCGCCGAGGAGCTCAAGAACGGCGCGGGCCTCAACCCGGCGCGGTGGCTCACGCACGCCCTCGCCAGGGCGCCCACCAGGCTCGACCACGAACACAGGGTCAGGGTGGCGCAGCTCGTGGAAAACGTCCAGCGCGCGACGAATCGCGAGTCCGGGGGTCCGGCCGAGGGTCCGGACTCGGGCGCGCTCTAGCGAAAAAGCGACGCGAGCGAAGAGACGAGACGCGTCCCGAAGCGACCCCCGCGAGGGTACGAGTACGAGTACGGTTCGGTTTTTATTTGATCGAACGTTTGCCCTTGGACTTGGCCGCTACTCGCTCGGGTGAAGGACGGCGGCTCGCGGACTCGGCCACGCGCCCACGCCTCGCCCCGCGCCCTCTCGCCTCCATATTCCCACCACCCCGCCGGGGACCGGTTTCGTCGTCGTCCCCCCCGTCGCCCCCTCGAAGCCCGCGTCGTCGTCGCCCTCGGGACGTCGAACCCCCGTCCGAGACCCGTCCAAGGCGAAGGCGCGCGTCGCGTCCCAAACCAACGCGGCGTCCGCCGAGGAGGGAAGCTTGAGGTTCCCGACGGGGCGCGCGCTCGACGCCGCCTGCACCGCCGACCAGTACGACCGGGTCACCCCGACGCGCGGATCCGCCCCACCGTTCGCTCGCGGGTCACCCGCGAAGGCGCGACCCCGCCGCTTCGGTCGCGCGCGCTTCGCCCTCTGTCCTCGCCGCGAGTCCTCGACGCGCGGGACGAAGTCGCCCAACACGACGACGCGGAGGCCACACCGCTCCCGCGCGTACTCCACGCACGGCACGAGGTCGGTATCGTTCGTGGCGAGGAGGGCGACCGCGGGGAGGGCGCGCCGCGACGCGGGGACGAGCGCCGCGCGCGCGCTCGCGAACCCCTCGGCGATTCGAGAGGCGCGCTCGGCGGCGGCGGCGAGGGCGGCGCGCTCGGCGTCGTCCGCGGCGACGCGACGCGCGTCTTCGGATTCGGCGTCGGGGGCGCGCGACGACGACGACGCGGCGGCTTCGCGCCGCAGAGCGTCGACGACGCGTTCGGTGAGGAATCCCGGCGGCGGCGGGGCGCTCGCGTCGGCGGCCCAGGCGTTGGCGAAGGCGTCGAGGTTCGCGCCGAGGGCGAGGTCGGCGGCGTCGGGTTCGGCGCCCTCGACGCGGCACACCTCCGCGCCGGCGGCTTCGAGCGCCTCCGCGATGGCGGGGGAGACGGTCTCGGCGTTGCCGAAGGCGCGGAACGCGACGACGAGCGCGGGGGCGCGCGCGTCGTCGTCCGGCGCGACGCCGCCGAGCGCGCCGCCGCCGAGCTGACGCGCCGCCTCGCGGAGTCGGTGCGCCATGACCGCCGCTCGTTCTGGGCTCGCGCGCCCGGGGTTGAGGTTGTCGAGGTCGAGGAAGATGCCGACCACCGCCGCGGGGGGAGGCTCGTCGTCATCATCGGGGACCGCGCGAGCAGCGCGCGGGAGGCGGCGTCCGGGGAGGCGGCGTCCGGGGAGGCGGCGTCCGGGGAGGCGGCGTCCGGGGGGCGCGTTCGGGCGCGGTCGCGACGCGGGAACCCCACGCGGGACCGCCGCCCGCGCCGTGGCACAGGCGCCCATGGCGCGCGCGGCACTGGCGGAACGCGCGTGGACGACGACGACTCGCGCGCGCGAAACGATCCTCGTCAGCGCCGGCGGCTTTATCCTCGACTCGCGGTTCGCGGCGCGCGGCGACGCGTCGCCAGTCACGGTCGCGCGGCACGCTCGTCACGCGCCGCGATGCGCGTCGCCGCACCCGCCGCTCCGCGCCCCGCGCTCGCCCCGCGCCTCGCGTCGCGCCGCCTTCGCGCAGGCGCCCGCCACCCCTCCGGTCGTCGCGTTCTCCGGTCCGTCCTCGCCGCCGGGTTCAACCGCTACGGCACGCGCGAGGACGGCCCGACCCCCGGGTCGTTCATGGAGACGTACGGCCTGGACCTCGGCGGCGGCACGATCGCGCGCGAGACGCTGACGTTCCCCCCGGACTCCACCGCGGTCGCGCTGGAGGTCGCGCGTCCCCTCGGCGTCGTCTTCGAGGACGTCGGCGACGGGCGGTGCACCGCGGTGGAGATCCTCGAGGGGTCCAACGCCGCCGCCGCGGGCGTGGCGGTCGGCGACGTCCTGAGGCTCGCGTCCGCCGTCGCCGCGGGCAAGAGCACGGTGGAGGTGGGCAAGTTCCAGGTGGAGCCCAGCCTCGGGATGCGGAAGAAGGGCGCGAACCGAAGGGCGTGCTTCTGCGCGGACGGGCAGAGCTTCGCGGCGACGATGGACGCCGTCGTCAGCAACGGCGAGGACGTCGACGGAGACGTCGCGGAGACGGTGGCGCTGCTCCTCGAGAGACCGAATACGCGGTGAACCGCGACGAGCGCATCGTTCGAACCGAAACGCGAGTCTTCGGGCGCTCCGCCTCCGCCGTCTCCGTCCAGGGGCTGTTGTCCACGAAAATGGTCTACTACTACCTTTGAAACCTACGCGTGGTCTATGTATAATCTACGACGCGCCCTCCTCCGCGCCCTCCTCCTCTCCGTCCTCCGCGAGCGTCACTCGAAACACCGCGACGCGTTGCTCCGGGAAGAGCGACGAGAACCGCTCGGGCGATTCCGGCGGCGTCGGCGCCCCGGGCTCGCGGACCTCGCGCATCACGAGCCCCCTGCGCTTCATGTTCGCGAAGAAGTCGACGTCGCGAAGCTCGTACCGATACTTGGTGTGCGCGTACACGAACGCCGGCGGTGGCGCCGACTTTTTCGGGTCGCACGGCGTCGCCTCCTTCGGACTCCCCGCCTCCGCCGCCTCGCGACGTTCATCGTCCCGCGTCGTCATCATCTCGCGCGCTTTCGCTTTTTGCCTCGCGATCTTCGCGCGCTTCAGGAGGCTCGCGACGACGTCCGGGAGCGCGGCGACGCCGGCGTCGTCGTACACGAGGTCGCTGCCCACGATGAGGTCCCACGGGACGTCGTCCAGCTCGGGGATGCCGGGCGCGTCGTCGCGCGGCGACGAAGATGATGACACAGCTGTGTCGGCGGGGGGGACGCTCCTGGGCTCGTACCCGCTCGACGCCGGGGGGTCGCCTCTGTACACGTTCCAGTCGCACGCCACCGCGGTGAGAAGGCCCGGGCGCCAGGGCGGCGGGGCGCCGTCCGGGGGCGCCTCGTTCCTTCGGAGGTTGCGTCGGAGCCACTCCAGCGCGCCGCCGGATTCCATCTCGGACGCGACGACGCGCGCCGCGGAGGGGAGGTTTCGGGCGAGGACCATGGCGAGGTAGCCCGTGCCGGCGCCGAGCTCGAGGACGTTCGCGCCGGGGCGGGAGAGGCCGATGTCGTCGGCGACGGCCTCGAGGTAGTCCGCCAGGCGGTGCGCCGCGCGCCAGACGTGCCCGCCCGTGGTCGCGAACGTCGCGGTCTCCTGCGAGGACGACCGGGGAGGGAAACGGGGCGAGACGCGCGTCGCGAGGCGTGAGAAGTTCGTCACGGAGCAGCGGTGGTCGGGGGGGGGGGGGTGCGAACGCGAGCGGAGGGCGCGACGCACCATGTACTCGAAGTTGTCGCAAACGACGATATCGCGCGCCCAGGGTGCCATGACGTCGACCGACCGCCGGACGCCCGCCGGGGGCGCGGCGGGAGTGGCGCACGAGGTGGCTTTCACAACCGCCGACAATTTTCAGCGCTGTTCGATGAGCAGCGCAGGCGCAGATCGTCGCGTCGTCTCAATTCGCAACTCAAGCCACCGGCCGACGCGAGCAGCATTCGGCTCGAACGCCGCTCAGATCGGGCGGCGCCTCGCCCACTCCTCGGCGCGCGCGCCCGACGACCGGCGGCTCCCCGCGCCCGTCCGAGCCCGCGCGCGCGATGTCGAAGCGTAAGGGGGGGACCGCCCTCGAGAACGCGCTCGCGAAGTTCCAGTGCGTCCCCCCCCCCCTCTCCCGACGACGCGCGCGCCTCGGCGATCCCTCGATTCCGGCGCTGACGCGCCCGTCCCGCCCGTCCCCCGCGTCGCCCCCGCGTCACCTCCCTCGCGTCGCGCAGGAAGGTGCAGAAGCAGAGCGCGAAGATCTCCATCGACGCCTCGAAGGACCGCGCGAGGCTCGATGCGAGGTCCAAGGCGCAGCAAGAGCGCCTCAAGACGCTCGCGGAGGCGGAGGCGAAAGAGCGCGCGGTGCGTCCCGACTCATCTCGATCGCCCCGGCGCGTCGCGTCGCGCCGAATCGCCCCCGAGGGTCGCCATCCCCCCGGGGGTCCACCCCGCGTCTCCTCCCTCGTCCACGCCGCGCCCCCGTCCCTGACCCCCCCCCCTTCTCCCGCCCGCCATTTCCGTCCTGTCCTTCCCCTTCCTTCTCCTCCGCCAGGAGCGCGAGCGCGTCGCGAAATCCCTGGAGGCCCCGACGACGGATCGGCGCGCGCAGGTGGCGACGAACGTGCTGATGAAGCAGAAGCGGGTGATGGACCTCCTGAACAAAACCCGCAAGCCCATGTCCAGCGCGGAGCTGCACAACGAGCTCGACTTCCCGGTGGACTCCCCCGAGCTGTGGGACATGCTCCTGCACAACGAGAAGGTGCTGTACGACGAGCGCACGCGTCGGTTCAGCTACCGCGCGAAGCACGCGCTCGAGGACCGGCGGGAGATGCTCGCGCTGATCCAGCGGCGCCCGGACGGCGTCCTGCTCGACGACGTCGTGGACGCGTACCCGACGGCGATCGACGACGCGGAACAGCTCATCGCGGACGGCTTGATCCTGGCCCTGCACAACGCGGAGACGAGGGAGCGCGTGGTGTACCCCGTGGACGAGGCGTACGAACACGCCGAGACGGAGGACGCCGTCGCCGGGTTATTCCACGACGTCGCCATCCCCGCGGAGGACCCGGCGTGGGACGCGGCGCTGCGCGCGGTGGGGGCGGAGCCCGCGCCGAGGAGGGCCGCGGTGGGGCGGAGGGGCGGGGAGGGGAGCGACAGCGACGAGGACGGGGCGGGGGAGCGGCGAGCGCGGAAGAGAAAGAAGCGGGCGGTGAATTTCGAGCGGATGAAGGTGACCAACGCGCACCTCCCGGAGCTCTTCAAAAAACCGCAAGTCGAGAGGCTCGACGGGTGACGCGCGCGGAGCTCTTCAAAAAACCGCAAGTCGAGAGGCTCGACGGGTGACGCGCGCGGGGGG
>MDSW01207455.1_pt1 | contig 15190 bp, 9 predicted proteins | sample 811171 | NCBI WGS metagenome assembly MDSW01 (sample SAMN05326641, study PRJNA326480) | marine metagenome | isolation source: seawater | place: Atlantic Ocean: North West | collected 2012 | reverse complement strand
TTTTGGTCGTCAAGATATTAAGGCTGTTGTTCAATTACCTATTATTGAAGATAAGCTTGGCCTAAAACTTTTTGCTGCAAGCATTGAGCATGATGGACATGTATATAATACATTTCAAAACAAGTCAGCTGGTGGAGACGATAAGAAAAATTATGGTTTTACAGCTCTGTGGGAGCCTAATGAAAACTTTAGCTTAAAATTTCATCATGAAATTATGGAAGACCAAAGTGAGCAAGGTGCTTATGTTAATAGAAATCAAGTAGGTGAATTAGCTTGTACTATTACTCAAATTGGATTTGATCCAAGAAATGGCTGTGAGAAAGATGCTAATGATGGTCCTGATACAGTTGAGTCAGATGGTGCAAATTTTAGTGATAATGAATATGAATCAACTATTATTACTGCAAATTATGATACAGAAAATTTCTTGTATACCTATATTTATTCTTTAAGAGATATGGATGAACAAAATATGCAAGACTTTGATGGTTCGCCTGCACGTCTATTAAGAATGAATTTCTTTAATGACTGGGAACAAACTAGTCATGAATTTAGAGTAACATCACAGTTCTCTGAAAAGTTTCAATTTATAGCTGGTATATATGACTGGGAAGCAGATTTTGCTCAAAGATGGAATGTGTATGATTTATTTTATCAACTTTCACGTTTAGGTGTTCCACCATGGCCATCCGGACGTATAGGCGTCGAAGGCTATGATGATGTTGTTACTTGGGAGGATGATGTTGCAGGTAATAATGGGCAAACTCAAATTACAGAATCAATAGCTGTTTTTGCTTCAGTCGATTGGTTTGTAAACGATCAATGGACAATAACAGCTGGATTTCGTTGGACTGAAGAGGAGAAAGACTTTGTTGGTGGTGCATCAGCTCCAGGATATTATCCATTAAGAGGAGAGCCATGGCCTGGTGTCTTTAACCCTAAAGGATTCAAAGCCAAATGGGATGAAACAACTCCAAAACTCGGTGTTCGATATCAACCAAATGACGACCTAATGTATTATGCCAATTATAGTGAAGGTTTTAAAAGTGGTGGATTTTTTGCTCGTCAGGCTAACTATGACATATACCCTGGTTATGAGCCTGAGTATGTTAAAAATTATGAGTTCGGTTGGAAATCAACATTGCAAGATGGAAGAATGATCTTTAATGGTGCAATCTTTAAATCTGAATACGATGATAAACAAGAGTCTATTCTAATACCAGTTAATTTAGCAAATGTTGCAACGGTTGTTCGTAACGCTGCTTCAATGGAAATGATGGGTTTTGAGTTAGAGTTAATGTATCAGATTTCTCAAGCTTGGGACCTCATGGTAAATTATGGTTATCTTGAAGCAGAATACAAAGATTATCTTGCAGACCTTAACGGTGACAATGTTATTACTGATAACTCTGGTCTCATTCCTCGTAACACTCCAGAAAATACATTTGGTATCACAACTTCATATACTACCCAAATTGGTGATGGTGAATTAAAAGGAAGACTTTCATATCGTTTCAGAGATGAGATGAATACTGACTCTTCTAATAATCCATTAGGTGATTTAGATAGTATTGAAAATGTGAATGCAACTATTAGCTATTCACTTGAGAACTATAGTGTATCAGTTTGGGGCAGAAACCTAACGGATGAAAGAGAACAAAGATGGGCAACTATTGGCGGTCTTACTTCTCGTGGTTGGTGGAATGAACCTGCAACTCTTGGTATTACATTTTCTGCATCTTATTAATAAAGATAAAGAAAAACATTCAAAGAAAGGGCGCTTTATGCGCCCTTTTTTTATTTCGAATTTAAGTTTCAAATAATTTATACTATAAATAGTTTGTATTTATTTTTTCAATAGTTTGACATTTGATAAAATTCTAATACTCTATTTTTGCTAAAAATATAATTAATAAAAAAAATCAAAAGCATTCCCTGGGAGGGACAAAATGACCTTAATAACAAGACTTCTAATTTCACTGACTATTTTTTCAATAGCTTTTCCTTTAAGCTTTTCAGTTTCAGCTCAAGAAGAATCATCAAGCTTGGTAATTGAAGAAATTATTGTTACAGCAAGAAAAAGGGATGAGTCAATTCAAGATGTCCCTGAGGCGGTAACTGCCATAGCGGCTCAACTTAGAGAATCAAGTGTTAGAAGAATAGATGATATTCAAAATTTTGCTCCAAATCTTATAATAGGGAGATCTCCAGGTATTGGCAGTGGTGCTGGAATAACAATCAGAGGTATTTCAACTTTAGATGTTGATAAAAGTTTAGAGCCACCTGTAGGTGTTGTTATGGACGGAATGTTCTTAGGTACGGCTAGTGGGGTTCTTCTTGAAAATTTTGATATTGAACGTATTGAGGTTCTTCGTGGTCCTCAAGGAACACTATTTGGTAAAAATACTACAGGCGGTGTTTTAAATATTATTCGTACCCCTGTTACTATGGAGTACGGTGCGGATATAAGTATGACCATAGGTGATTTTGGCCGTCAGGATTTCAAAGCCGTTATAAATGTTCCAATTATTGAAGATAAGATGGGCCTTAAAATATTTGGCGCAAGTATTCAAAGTGATGGTCATGTTTATAATTCAACTCTGAAGCGTGATGTTGGTGGTGATGATAAGGTAAATCTTGGCTTTGCTGCTCAATGGGAGCCTAATGAAAATTTAAGCATTAAACTTCATCATGAAATTATGAATGATCAAAGTGAGCAAGGTGCCTATGTTAACAGAAATACTGTTGGCATGTTAGCCTGTACTATCACTCAAATTGGTTTTGACCCTTACAATGGCTGTGAAAAAGATGCAAATGATGGCCCTGATCTTACAGAATCAGATGGGTCAAACTTTAGTGATAATGAATATAAAACAACTATACTTACTGTAAATTATGATACTGAGAATTTTCTTTATACATTTATCTCAACTGATAGGGATATGGACGAGCAAAATATGCAGGATTTTGATGGCTCTCCAGCTCGTCTATTGAGAATGAATTATTATAATGATTGGCATCAAAAAAGTAACGAATTTAGAATTACATCACAGTTTTCTGATAAATTTGAATTTGTCGCTGGTATATATGATTGGGAAGTAGACTATACTCAGAGGTGGGATGTTGGAGATTTACATTATAGACTTTCGCAATTAGGTCTTCCTTATCCTGGATATACACCTACAACACTTAATTCTAATGGACAATCACAAGTAACAGAATCTATTGCTATATTCTTTTCAGGTGACTGGCATATAAATGATAAATTGACTTTGACTGCTGGATTCCGTTGGACTGAAGAGGAGAAAGACTTTATTGGTGGTGATAGAGGGATGCCTTGGGATCCCCAAAGTCCTGATGGCGATATAATCCCCAATACCATACCGCCATTATTTAATCCTAGGCCTTATCAAGGAAAATGGGATGAAACAACTCCAAAAATTGGTATTAGATACCAACCAAATGATGATCTTATGTTTTATGCCTCATATAGCGAAGGTTTTAAGAGTGGAGGATTCTTTGGACGTCAGGCAAACTTTAATATCGACCCATCTTATGAGCCAGAATATCTTAAGAATATAGAGCTTGGTTGGAAATCAACATTAATGGATGGAAGAATGATTTTTAATGGTTCGATTTTCGAAGCGAAATACGAAGATAAACAAGAATCCATTTTAATACCTGTTGATTTATCTAATGTTGCAACCGTTGTTCGTAATGCATCATCTTTAGATATGACAGGGCTTGAGCTTGAACTTGTTTATCAGATTTCTGAGTCTTGGGATATTATGGTTAATGCCGGCTTTATGGATACTGAGTATGCTGATTATTTTGCTGATTTAACTGGTGACCAAATAGTTACTGATAACTCTGGCTTAACACCTCGTAATACCCCTGATAGTACATATGGTGCAACAACATCATATGTAACACCTTTAGGAAATGGCGAGTTGAAAACAAGATTATCATATAGGTTTAGAGATTCAGTAGAGTCAGATGCTTCTAACAATTCACTTGGAACACTTGATACGCTCGAGGATTTGAGCGCCACAATTAGTTTCTCTATGGATGAGTATACTATATCAATTTATGGCAGAAACTTAACTGATGAAAGAGAGCAAAGATGGTCAACTATTGATCCGTTAACTGCAAGAGGTTGGTGGAATGAAGGTACTAGCTATGGTATCGAATTCTCTGCCTCTTTTTAAGAAAACCAAGTTAAAATAATTAAAGCGACTATATCAAATGGTCGCTTTTTTTTTGTTTAAAATAATGTAATATTATTGGATAAAATTTAGGGGGTCTGTTTTGTTTAATTGTAAAAAAATTTTTCTTTTCCTTTCTTTTCTCATGATATTTCCAGTTTTTGGAAATGCTGTTGAATATTCTACTGGAGTAGATAAAGACTACCCTCGCAAACTTTTATGGGGTGATACTCACTTACATTCCAATCAATCAGCTGATGCCTATACAATCGGTAACTCAAATTTAACACCTAGCGATGCTTTTAGATTTGCGCGTGGAGAGGAGGTAATTTCTGAAAAAGGAGTGCGAGCAAAATTAAGGGTTCCTCTTGATTTTTTGATGGTTTCTGATCATGCAACATTCCTTGGTATGTTTAAAAGAATTGAGAATAGAGATCCTAAAATATTAAAAACTCCCCTTGGTAAACGGTGGCGGAAATATATGGATGAAGATAACCCTAATTTATTTACCGAATTTGTTGATGGGTTAAATGGATTATTAGATGATACATTCTCAAAAGAGGATTATATACCTATTTGGAAAGAGATAACTGAAAATGTTGATAGTTTTAATCAGCCAGGAATTTTTACTGCCTTGATTGGCTATGAATGGACGCCAGCACCAACTGGAGATAATTTACATAGAGTAGTAGTTTTTAAGGATGATGCAAAATTGGCACAAAAAATTATTCCTTTTTCTGCAATTGATAGTGTTAAACCAGAAGATCTATGGAATTTTTTAAAAGAATATAATTCTTCTACTGGGGGAGAAGCTATATCAATATCTCATAATAGTAATATTAGCGGTGGAAGGATGTTTCCGCTAGAAAACTCTTATGGCGAGCCTATAGATAGCGCCTACGCGAATATGCGAAATAGATGGGAGCCGTTAGTAGAGGCAACACAGGTTAAAGGTGACAGTGAGACTCACCCTACTCTTTCACCAGATGATGCATTTGCAGATTATGAAACATGGGAAGGTAATATTGGAAGAAGTCAAACCAAGCGATTAATAAGAATAAGTAATACTGGGGATTGTAAGGATCCATTGAATTATAAGTGTTATAAATATAAAGAAAATGAAAAACATAGGTATAACGGTAGCTATGTCCGCTCTGGACTTAGAAGGGGATTAGAAATAAAAAAGAAAATAGGAGTAAACCCTTATAAATTTGGCCTCATTGGTAGCACTGACAATCATACAGCTTTAGCGGCATCAGAAGAGGATAACTTCTTTGGAAAATTCTTAGACTCAGAACCAGGGCCTGGCCGTGTTGATAGTTGTATGGCTGGATGTGGAAGGCCTGTCAATATTGCTGATGGAGAAGATATACCTTCAGGTGATCTTTGGAGGAATTGGCAAATTACAGCATCTGGGTATGCTGGTGTTTGGGCAAGGGATAATACCCGAGAAGAAATTTTTAATGCTTTTAAACGAAAAGAAACCTATGCAACAACTGGACCAAGAATAGCTGTTCGTTTTTTTGGAGGATGGAAATTTTCTGAAACAGATTCTTTTGATCCGAATTTTGTTGATTTAGGATACAATAAGGGAGTTCCAATGGGTTCTGATCTTCCGTTACGAGGGAGAAATAAGTCTCCAAATTTCTTAATTATGGCTGCTAAGGATCCTAATGGTGCTAACCTAGAAAGGGTTCAAGTAGTAAAAGGGTGGACAAACAAAGACGGATCTTCTTCTGAAAAAGTTTATGACGTTGACCTTTCCTCAGACGCTGGGTCGAATACTGTTGATGTTGAAACTGCAACATATAAAAATAGTATCGGTGAGGCTCAATTTGTATCTTTTTGGAGTGATCCAGATTTTAATCCAAAGGAACAATCCTTTTATTATGTAAGGGTTATCGAGATACCAACACCTCGCTGGACAACATATGATAGTGTGATTTTTGGTAATAAATTACCTGAATTTATTCCTAGCTCTCAGCAGGAGAGGGCATACACATCACCCATTTGGTATAGCCCTGAATAACCTTTTGATTAGATTGCCCGAACTCTTTTAAATATTGTAAAGACAAGATAGCTAGTTATGACAAAAAAAATTTTTATAATTTTTGGAATTATCTTAGGTATTATAGTTATTTTTTTTGGGCTTTTAAGTAAAAAAGATTTGGATGATAATTCAATTATCGCCAATGATAGTTCATTAAAACTTTTTTACTTAGCTAACAGAAATCTAGAAGAGCCAGTTTTTATAAAATACGAAGATCTTACAAAGGCTCAAGTCTTATTAATTAAAAAGGATTATATAAAAAGGGAAGTTTTAAAGAGAGAGGCCTTAAGTTGGGGTTTAGATAAAGTTGATCCTGTCATTTCAAGTCGTTTAGCACAGCTTGGAGAGCAATCTCTTGTTAATAATTTACCTGAGGAAGAGGTTTCCGAAGAAGATTTATTGTCCTTCTATAATAAAAATAAGTTTTTGTATATTGAGGATAAAAAAATTACTTTTTCACATATTTTCTTTCGCAAAGACGATGATAATATAATTGACGATATAGATTATTACACAAAGTCCCAAAATCAAGATTTCTTTAATGCTAATTTATTAAATAAGATTTCAATTTTCCCATATCAGAAAAATTATGCCCATAGAAGTAAGTCTTTTATAATAGGGCACTTTGGGGAAGAAACTGCTCAAATAATTTTTTCTCTTTCTGCTAGTGAGAAATGGCAGGGCCCAATTAAATCACCTTATGGCCTTCATATACTAAAAATTTCTTCAATATCAAAAGCTAAACAAAAAACTTTTGCTGAGGTGAGAAATTTAGTTCAAAAAAGATTTATAAGTGAAAATAAGAAAGTAAATCTTAAATTACAAATAGAAAAAAAAATATTAGGCTACGAAATAATTGAAACTAATTAAGCTTTGTCGAATTCAATATAAAGGTTATCTAAACCTCTTAATAATACATTAGGACTATAATTAAATTTATTCCCATCGGCAAATCTCATATTTTTTAATCGACTTAAAATAATTGGAAACGCTGTATACATTTCTTTCCTTGATAAGTTCATACCGAGGCAAACATGAATACCTTGACCAAAAGCCACGTGACGTCTGGCATTATTTCTCGTTACATCAAATTTGTCAGGGTTTTCAAATAATTCCTCATCTCTATTTCCTGATCCGTAGCGAAGAAGTAATGCGGAACCAGCAGGTATAGCAACACCTCCAAGCTCAGTATCTTCAGTAGCAATTCTCCACATATTATTTGTAGGAGTTAAAAGCCTGAGAGATTCTTCAATCATATTCGGGATTAGGCTATGATCATTTACGACTAATTCCATTTGATCTGGATTTTCGATTAGAAGTTTGATGGCTTCAGTAATTGAGTGTGCTGTAGTAGCATTCCCTGCAACAAGAAGTTGTTGAATGATAGATAATTGTTCTGCTGTTTCAAGTTTTCTTGATACATCATTCTCATCTTCAAAATCAAGAGTTGCTAAATCAGATAAAATATCATCAGAAGGATTTTTTGCTTTTTCAGAAAGTCTATCAGCAAAATATTGTTGAAATTGAACAAGCTTTTTTGCTATTTCAATATGCTCATCAGGCGTACTTGTCCCTGATAATTGATCAGTAAAAGCCTGTGACCATATTTTAAAATTATCATAGTCATCAGATGATGCACCAAGTGCCTCGGCTATAACTCTTATCGGCAATGGTTGCGCTATTTGACTAGCTACTTCACATTTACCATCATCGAAAAATTGATCTATTATATAGTTAGTTTTTTCTTCAATTGCTGGGACCATATCAGCAACTCTTTTTGGAGCAAAGGCTTTGTCAACAAGACCTCTGTATTTTGTATGACGAGGAGGGTCGGCTGTTAACATTGTATTTACAGAAGGATAGCCATCTTTTGCCATAATTTCTGCAGCTTCTTGAGGATAAGAATCAGATCCACCATCTTTCTGAAGAGCCCCAAAGTCGTTTGAAAAAACCTTTGCATTACGAGCTGCTTCACAAATTAATTCATGTTTCGAGACTTGAAAGATACCAGTTGTAGGGTCCTGATAAACTGGACTTTCATCTCTTAATTTTTTATAAAATGCATGCGGACACTTCATAAGCTCTGGGTCAAAGATATTTAAATCTTCAAGTTTTTCATCAATTGGTTCTATTGTTTCGCTCATCATACTCTCCGTAAAAATTATCCTACTACATATTAATAAGTATTTGGAATTTAAAGTTCAAGATTTATTATGTTGTAAAAAAGTAACAAATATTTATTTCACAATACCATCGTTAGATTTTAAAGCTAGGGTGACCTGTGAATATGGATTTTTGAATTAAGAAATTTTTGTTAACAAGAATTAAAATTAGGAATAAAGGATGAAGCGCTAGCGTTTCATCCTTTTTTTTTGTACAATAAGACTTAATAATCTTCGGAAAATTCATGAAATCTCATCTAAGTAAAAATATTATTATCACTGGCGGGGGGAGAGGCGTTGGAGCTGATGCCTCTAGGCTTCTAGCATCAGAGGGCGCAAATATTATTTTAACATGCGAGAGAAAAGAAGAAGGTTTTTCTGTCGAAAAAGAAATCATAGGTAATGGCGGTTCTGCAAAATATATAGAACATGACGTAACATCAGAAAGCGATTGGGAAAATGTTATTAGTCAAGCAAGTTCAGAGTTTGGGCATATTGACAGTATTGTTAATAGTGCAGGAAGTTTTATATCGCAGTCCATGGAAAGTTCATCCCTAAAAGAATTTAAAGATGTAATTAATCAAAACCTCACAGGATCATTCTTAGGTCTTAAATATGGAACAAAAGCTATTAGAGAGCACGGAAATGGTGGATCAATAGTAATGGTATCCTCTGTTTTAGGAAAAGTTGGTGTTTCAAATGCTACTGCATTTTGTGCAGCTCAAGGCGGAATTAGACTTTTAGCAAAGGCCGGCGCATGTGAGTTAGGTCCTGAAAAAATTAGAGTGAATTCAATTCATCCTGGACTAACTGATATTGATATCAGTAAAACTTTTTCTGGTGAAGTTGATGAAGATCAATATATTAAGTCGAACATTCCTCTTAATAGGAAAGCTACCTCAGAAGAGATAGCTAAAACTATTCTTTTTTTAGTTTCAGAATCGTCATTATTTATAACAGGTGCTGAATTAACTATCGATGGTGGGATGAGTGCAAGGTAAATTAATATGGGAAAATTAGATAATAAAGTAGCAATAGTAACTGGTGCAACATCGGGTATAGGAAGGGAAACAGCAATTCTTCTTGCCAAGGAAGGCGCATCAGTAGTCTTTACAGGACGTAATCAGGATGCTGGAAAAGAGACTGCTGAAATGATCGCTAAGTATAGTACTAAGAGCTTATTTATCTCTCATGAGGTTGCAGATGAAGATAATTGGATCGAGGTTATTAAAAAAACAAAAGATCATTTTGGCTTAATAGATATTTTAGTTAATAACGCTGGACAGTTTTTCTTAAAACCAGTTTTGGAAACAACATTGGATGATTTTAATCAAATTTGTTCTGTAAATATCGATGGCACTTGGTTAGGAATGAAGCATTGTTTAAAGGAAATGAATGACGGTGGGTCTATAGTAAATGTGTCCTCTTTAATGGGACAAATGGGTCTACCTGAGGCATCTGGTTATTGTGCTTCTAAGGGTGCTGTTACAACTATGACTAAAGCGGCAGCGATAGAGGTTGCTCATAGAAATATAAAAATTAATGCTCTTCATCCTGGTGTCGTTTGGACTCCTATGGTTGGTGGAGGAGATGAAGGCGATGATGGTTTAAAAGGTTTCTTTGAGTTAGAAACTCCTTTGAGAGAAGTTGGCCTCCCAAAAAATATGGCGGATGCTATTTTATTTCTTTGTACAACTGAATATTTAACAGGATCAGATTTAAACGTTGATGGTGGAAGATTAGCTGATGGCGCTATGGGAAGTAACGCTACTTAGCAAATATAATGAAAACTTCTATAAAAACCACACCTCAAGAGAGAAAGTTAGGATTCCGTGTTTTATTCCTGGGTATGTTTGCAATTGGTACTGGCCAAACACTTTTTATTGCTGTTTTACCTCCTTATGCGCGAGGCCTTGGTTTATCAGAAGTACAAGTAGGCTTTATTTTTTCATTATCTGCGCTTGGCTGGATGATCATGAGCCCTTTTTGGGGTAAAAAAAGTGATTATTTAGGAAGGAAATCTATAATTATTCTTGGATTAATTATTTATTCAATAACAACCATATTAATGGGTGTTGAATTTAGATTAAATGAACTTGGGGCAATTAACTTACCTACTTTGTTTGGATTATTGATTTTAACTCGAGGTTGTTATGGTTTTCTTGGATCTGGAGCTCATTCTGCTTCAATGGCTTATGTTGCGGATAGAACGACTGAACGAGAGCGCTCAGGCGTTATGGCTGTTATGGGTTCGGCATTTGCTATAAGTGGTATTGTTGGACCTGGACTAGCTTCGGCAGCGGTATTATTAGGGCCTTTGGTCCCTTACTTTTTATTTGGAGGTATTACTGGCTTTATTGCCCTTTTAATATTTATTTACCTACCAGAAAAAACTAAACCAATACGTCCGGCTAAAGTCCAGGAAGCTCGATTGACACCATTTGATTCAAGGGTGATTTCTTTTGCATTAATGGGGCTTTGCATTAGTCAAACAAGTGCTGTTGTTATGCAAATATTATCACTCTATCTTCAGGATAAGTTTAGTTATTCAAATACCGAAGCATCAGTTTATACCGGAACTATGTTAATTTTTACTGGTATTGCTACTTTAATAGTTCAATTGGGTATTATTCGAAGAATTTCTCCAACACCTGCTCTTTTACTAAGGCTTGGATCTATTGCAACAATTATATCTTTATTTTTAATTGTAATTTCAAATGGACTTTATGTAACAGGCCTCGCAATGGCTGTTTATGGGGTAGGGGGTGCTTTAATGGGTCCAGGTTTATTTACAGGTCTATCATTGGCTGTTGGTGAGGATGAGCAAGGGGCAGCAGCTGGAATTCTTGTAAGTTCTTATGCTGCTGGTTTTCTTATTAACCCTTTAACAGGTATGCAATTATTTATTTGGAATTCTAATTCGCCTTATTATCTAGCTATAGCCTTAATGTTTATTTGCTTAGGAATAGCTGTATTTGACAAAAGACTTAATAAAGTTGTTGAGTACGATGAAAACGCCGAATTTACAAACCCTAATGGTTAACTCTAAAAAGTTCCTTCAAGTTCAACTTTAAAAAAACTGTGATCATTTACATCAAAATTTTCCTGAATAAGAAGATCATTATTAGATTTAAATCCATTATAAATTTGCTTTCTTCCAAAACCAAAATTTGTACCAAAAATATTTTTTGCCATAAAGTTCAAATTTAATTGAGGGTTAATTTTAGCAGTAAAGCCAAATCCTAAAGTTGGATCTTGTGCAAATCTTCCTAATAAATAAGGGTCATAAATATTGAACTGCGATTGCGATCTGTAAGTAATGCCCCAGCTGTATTTACCCCCAGGGATATCTTGTCTTATGCCGATCATAGTTTCCCATCTTTTAAACCATGAAAAATCTCTTTTAATATTTGTAACAGGATCCATAACCTCTGTACTTTGAAGGTAGCCCATGAATCTAAAAACTCCCCCTTCAAGAAGTTTATTAATTCTAATGCTTCCATCAATTCTTGCTTGGGTTCTTTCACCAGATCCTAAATTTCCTATACCAGCAAAACCATCTATCGGTAATCTATCAACTGGTCCGTCTATTTCGCTTGCCAAGCCTTTTAATGTTACAACCCCTCCATCATTAGGTAGTCGCCATTCATGTTCTAGTTTTAATTCCCAGGCTGTTTCAGGTTTTAAATCAGGATTTCCTGTTCTAATAGTTTCTTCAAATTGATCATAGCTTGAAATAAAATCATCAAAATTAATTTGACCAACACTTCTTTCTAAACTTAATCTAATTTGCCTATTTTTTTTATAGTCCCATTTAATATCTATACGCGGTTTCCAATATTTAAATTCTCTTGAGAGAGTTACATCACCTGATTGGCTTATTTCTGACCATTCATAATTTAAAGCTAATTCAGTCCTAATTTTTTTCGTAAAAGGGAAGTTATAAGATAAGAAAGCTTCGTATCTATCTTCTTCAACTGTACCTGAGGTATTTAATAAACCTGAATCTGTTTGATTAGAATTACTGTCGAAATAAATCAAATTAAAAGTTCTGTCTAATTCATTGTATGCACTTTCAAATCCATACTCAAGATAATCACCTTTGCTGCGCTGTTTATTAAAACTTAATCGAATTATTCTTTCACTTTCACTTCTATCGTTTGTTTCAACGATATTATTATAAAGATTTACCGTATCATTTAAAAATGAGAGATCTTCTTGATCCTCATTTTCTTTTGTAAAGACAACCCTTAATTTAAATGAATTTGCTTTGTTGAACTGATGTTCCCAATCACCTCCAAATTCCCAGCCATCATTATTTTCTTTTCTATCCCAATCAATTTTTTCATAAAATGCTTCATTTTTGACATCGGCTGGCAAAAAATATTCTTGAATCTGTGGCGCATTTTCCTTTCCATCAAACCACACCAATGCATTAATTCTCAAAGTATTTTTATTATTAATTTTTGAATTTAAATCTAGGCTTATTCTATTACCAGTCTGATATTCAATTGTCTCACGCAACCTGTAGTAAAGCAGTGATTGCGTTTTATCGACAGTAAATTCATTGTATTTTCTACTATTTAAGTCACCAATTCTTTCTAGTCCTAAAACAACATCGGTTTTTTTTATTTTGGTTGCCCAGGACCCAGTTCCTCTCCAATTACTATCACCTGAAGTTAAAAAACCTAAAGCAGAACTCCATGTACCAGAACCTTTTGATGAACTCCCATCAACTATAATATTTATGATTACTCCATCTGAGCGAACATCAAGTCCTGCTTCTGAACCTCTTATTACCTCTATTTTAATTAATGATTCAGCATTTATTCGCTCTAAAGTTTTTATAATATTATTACTTTTTGAAGATTGTCTTTCTCCGTTAATTAAAATTTGAGTTCCTGATGAACCAAAACCTCTCTTTTTGTTGTTACCACCCGGTTCATAATTTGCTGAAGAGTTACCTGAGCTTAAGTTTTCTACACCAGGAATTCTTTTAATAGCATCCGCAGCATTTGTTATATTAAATTTCTGAAAGTAAATTTGGTCATAGACAATTTTATTATTCTCTTGAGAAAAAATTTCAAAAGGCAATAAAACAAGAGCAAATAAGGAACATAAAAACTTAACTTTAGAAATCATTTAATTAGTTATGCTCTGTTCTCATACCAGCCATGGAAACCATAAGGTACCCTATGAGGGAGTTGGGCCGATGCTACAGGGCCATCACTGACATTTTTTGCATCAAGTATAATAAGATTTGATCTATTTTCTTTTGCATTATATTCAGTTGCAATTAACCAACCTTCACCGTCAGGACTATTTTTTGATTTAGGTGCAAATACAGGCTCACCTACTGCTCCACCTTCTTCTGTTGTATATGAAGTTCTTTCAGCAGTTTTATAGTCATAATGTATTATTGAATTTAAGGACATACCCTTTGGATGTTTTCCTATATTTCCAGCATAATAACCATTAGAATATTTTTGAAGAGCAAATCTCTCATCGAATCTTGGGAATTCTCCAGTTATTGTATCTAATGAAGTTTTTGAAAGTTTAGATTTATTTAGATTGATCTCCCACCTTGCATGCTTTGCCTCTACACCTGACTGTTTTGGCATAGTTCCGTCAGCATAAGGAAATAAAGGCGGTAACTCAAATTCCATGCAATCACTAATGATTGAACCATTCTCTTCATAAGCATTCATGTAATGAAAAACAAATGAAGGGTCAGTTTCTATCCATACAGCATCCTTAGCTGATCCATTTCTTGGTAAGATGCAAATATGCGCTCCTTTTTCTGGTTCCCAGGCAAACGCAGGTCCGCCATTAATGACTCTTTCAAAATCACCTGTTAAAGGGAATACTGGGATTATAATGTAATTTTCTGTAGCAAAAAAATCATGTACCATTGATGGAAATGGAGCTTTTATTAGCTCAGATTTAGTAATTTTTCCTTCCTTAGAGACAGCTGTAAATCTTATTGTATCACTAAAAAAACCATCAGCCATGTAACCAAAAAATAATAGCTCACCCGTCTTAGGGTCAACCTTAGGGTGGGCTGTAACAGGTCCTTGTAATTTTCCATCAAATGTATGAGATCCAAATGATTCGAGAGTATGAGGGTCAAACTCAAATGGTGCATGAGCTTCCTCAAGTGCTAAAAGTTTACCTGCATGTGAAACGATTGATGTATTTGCTAAGCCATCTGTTTCTAGACCTTGAACTGATGGATCTGTATCTGTTGGATCCATTCCACTGGGGAATAATGCTTCTCCAGCTTCTTCTTCTTTTGTCCATTTAACTGTTCTCATCCAGCGATTGATATATGAAATTTTACCTTCATTTATATGAAATGCGTGAACCATACCGTCACCTCCAAACCAATGAGATTTTCCACCTCTAGGAGGAAATTTTGGGTCTGGACCATTTCTATAATATGTACCATTTATTCCTTCCGGAACATTCCCTTCAATAATTAAGTCTCCTACATTATTTTCCATTCTTAATGGTGCAAAGTTTCCTATTAAATGATCTTCTTTTGGATATGGTTTAGCCATTATAAATTCCCCGAATTTTATTTTTAAATTTTTTTTATTATAATAATTTATTTTTACATGTAAAAGGTATTGTTGCTTTATTATTGCTGTGCTGTAATAAAAAAAATTTTAAATTGGAGGATAGTTTAATGAAAGAATGTGTTCAGTTTTATATTAATGGAGAGTGGGTTGATCCGGTTAATCCACAATATCTGGATGTCATTAATCCAGCCA
>MDSW01052661.1_pt1 | contig 15194 bp, 17 predicted proteins | sample 811171 | NCBI WGS metagenome assembly MDSW01 (sample SAMN05326641, study PRJNA326480) | marine metagenome | isolation source: seawater | place: Atlantic Ocean: North West | collected 2012 | reverse complement strand
TGTTGAGAATGGAATTTTGTCTCAAATTCTTATTGATGCAAAGCATAATGGAGTAGAAGAAGTTCGCGCTAACTTCATCCCAACTCAAAAAAATAAACCTGCTGAAAATTTCCTACCTGATTTTGGTTTTAAAAAAGAAGGTGATAATTGGATCTATAAATTAAATAATGAAATAAAAGTACCAAAGCACTTGAAGGTTGAAATTGAAAAATGAGTGATAAAGTTCATTCAATTGTTGCAAAAGTTTTTTCTATTCCAATTTCTGATATCAGTGATGAATCTGGTCCTGAAACAATTGAATCATGGGATTCATTCAATGGATTAGTCTTGGTAGATGATCTTGAAAATCACTTCAATATTAAATTCTCAATATCTGAAATTACCGATGTGAAAACTGTTGCTGATATCAAACGACATCTTAAAACTCATAATGTTATTCTCAATGATTGAAAATTTTGGTATAGGTATAGATATTTCAAATATTGAACGTTTCAGAAAAAAATCTTTTGAAACAAACAAAAGTTTTTACGAAAAAATTTTTACGCATAAAGAAATTGTTTATTGTTTAAAGTTTAAGAATAGTTATGAAAGATTTGCGGGAAAATTTGCATTAAAAGAGGCATTAATTAAATCAATAAATAAAAATATCCATTTTTCTAAAATTGAAACCTCTCATCTAAAATCAAAACCTATGATAAAACTCATTGGAAGTAAAGAAAAATATAATTTTCTTGTATCATTATCTCATGAAAATAACTATGCAGTAGCAGTTGTATTATCTGAAGAAATTAAATAATTTTTTCTTTTATTTTTTTACTTAGTCTTTCTAAAATTGAATTAAATGTCTGATTCATTGATTCTTGTGAAACATTTGTAGGAACAAAAATTTTATCTGGAAAACTTTTAATTAATTTTTTATCTGAAATTATTTTCTTTTTTTCTAATTCGGAATATTTTTTTTCTATAATTTTTTTGTTCTTCAAAATTTCTAATTCAGCCTTAATTTTTGCACCTAAAAATCCTTTAGAAAAATAAAATGTCCAAACAAATAAATCAACTAACATCAATGAAAATCTCATTTTTTTATATGTATCTTTAGAATAATGTGTCAGTAAACAATATTTTCTATTTCTTTCTAACCAGTAGAATTTTTTTGCTGACCATTTCAATGAATAACTTTCAACATGAAAAATATTAGATTTTGGAACATAGTAGGAATTTATACCAATTTGTGCTGCACGCCATCCTAAGTCTAAATCATCATGATATAGAAAAAGAAATTCATCTAACAAACCTACTTTTTCTATAACTTTTCTAGACGTGAAAAGGCATGTTCCAGATGCATACCCAATTTTTTCAATATCTTCTTTTTTATCCGCAATTTTATTTCCTTTATCTCTTGCAAAACCAAATCCGAAAACATGAAGCATGTTTCCTGTACTTTGTATAATGTTTTCTTCATTTAATGATAGAATTTTTGGTTGATACAGTCCCTCTCCAAATTCATTGTAGGCGGAAATTAATTCATTGATCCATTTTGGTTCAACAATTGTGTCTGGATTCAAAATAACGATGAATTCTCCCTTTGCTTCTTTAATTCCTATATTATTTCCTCCACAATAACCAAGATTTTTTTCATTTTGAATTAATTTAATATCCGGAAATTTTTCCATACATTTGGTTTGACTTCCATCTGATGAAATATTGTCGACTACTATTATCTCTAAATTAGTATATGTTGATTTTTTCAATGAATCAACACAATTCAATAATAATTGACCTGCATTGTAATTCAGAACAATTATGCTGACAAGAGATTCTTTATCCATACTCTAACTTTATCTCAAAGAGATATCTTTGAGCCTTCTCCAAGTAGAAAAATTTTCTCATTATTTGTCGCACTTCCTTTAATTTCTGAGTTACTTGCAATTATACTATTTTTAATTTCTGTAACCGTATCAATTTTACAATTTTGCATAATTATTGAATTTTCTATACTGGATACTGAAATAACTGAATTATCCCCAATACTGACATTAGGACCGATTGAAGATCCTGAGGATATATGACAATTATCTCCAATTCTGACTAGACCGTTAATTTTTACATTTGTTTCAATTATGGTATCTTCTCCAATTATGTGATCTTTTTTTCCTTCCTCAACAGATTCTAGCAATTTTTTTATGATTTCTCCGTTAGCATGAATGATATCTTCAGGTGTTCCAGTATCTTTCCAATAATCTGTAATTTTTTCATAACTAATATTGTTATTCTGTTTCAATAAATTATCTAGTGCATCTGTTATTTCTAGTTCATTTCGCCATGACGGTTTCAAATTATCTATAACTTCAAAAATTTTTGGAGTTAATAGATAAATTCCTGTTACTGCTAGGTTTGATATAGGATTTTCTGGTTTTTCTGTAATTTTTAAAATTTTTCCATTTTCTACATCAGCAATTCCAAATCTTGAGGGATTATTTACTTCACATAACAAAACTGTAGCATCATAATTTGATTTTTCAAAATTTTTTATTGAATCTTTTATAGATTTTTGTATAATATTATCTCCAAGAAAAACAAGAAATTTTTCATTATTTACAAATTCTTTACACAATCTAATTGCATGTGCAATTCCTTTTGGTTCATCTTGTTCAATGTATGTTATATTAACTCCAAATTTGGAACCATCTCCGTAGTAATCTTGTACTTTGTTTGAACCAACTCCGCCAATAATTATTGCAATATCTGTTATTCCTGTTTCTAAAATCGATTCTAAACAATATTGTGACATAGGCTTATTTGCAATTGGTAAGAGTTGTTTTGGACCCGTATGAGTTAATGGTCTTAATCTAGTTCCATGACCTCCATGTAAAATTATTCCTTTCATTTTTATCAAATTTTTACTTTTTCAATTACTCTGATCTGTTTAATCATTTCTGCTAATTGTTCAGTTGTTATGGATGTTGATGCATCTGGCCCTTTTGAATTAATTAATTTTACATGTTTTTCAATGTAAATTTTATTTGTTTGTCTTTGGTTTTTTAATATTGTAAACACAATTGGTGCTAAAATACCCATAGTATGATCTGAAAAACCATCATATTTTTTTGCTTCATTCCAATTAATCTTTTCAATTTTTAATGGATATTCTGATATACAATAACAAAATGTAGCCTTTTTCTTGTTAAAAATTTTTGAAATTTTATTCTTATTTCCTCCCATTCCCATACTGATAAAAATTTCTTTTTTACTTTGATTTTTTTCTTTTAAAACTTCCAATGAATACGGGTCGATGAATTTACAAGTTCTTGATGCAACTTTGAATTTTTTTACTCCTAATTTTGAAAGATATTTGACTGCTTCTGGATAAAATGCACTACAAAAAAATTCAATTTTTTCTTTGTCTGAGAATTTTTTCATATTTTTTGCCATCGCAAAACTAATTTCTGATTTTTTGATTTGTTCCCAATTCGGATGATCCTTTGTATAAAGATCAGTCGCTCTCCACATCTGAAATTTTACTGCATCTGCTCCTGCTATTTTACATTCATGAATAATTTTTTTAGCTTTTGAAAAACTACCTTCCCAGTTTGAACCTATTTCTGCAACTATGAATGATTTCATGTATAAAATATCCTAAATTCATGTTTATTATAATTATAGCACAATTTGTCGAAATATCTAAAACCACATACATGTCAAATTCATTGAACTATGACAAATGTAATGATTAGACAACCTGGATACCTACCCAATATTGGATTTTTTAAAAAAATTCAGTCATGTGACATATTTGTTTTTCTTGACGATGTACAATTTGTAAAAGATAGATTTGACAATAGAAATCGTATAAAATCATCTGATGGTATAACATGGATTACTGTTCCTCTAGCCAGACCTGTTTTTGGAAAAGAAATGAATGAGGTGTTAATCTCTTATGAAACTGACTGGCAGAATATTCACTGTAATCAGATATATGAAAACTACAAATCTGCTCCATTTTTCTTTTCATATTGGTCAGACATAGAGAAAATACTTACTTACAAATACAAAAAATTAATTGATCTTAACTTTAAACTAATAGAATATTTTAATCGCGCACTTGATATTACTACAAAAACCATCAAGTCTTCGGAATTAGCGGTTACAGAAACTAAAACTGAAAGATTAGTTGAAATATGTTCAAAACTTAATGCTACGTGCTACATATCCGGAATATCAGGAAAAGATTATCTTAATGAGAAACTTTTCTTGAACTCTGGAATTAAACTAATTTACGAAAACTTCATTCATCCAACATATAGACAACTTCATGGTAATTTTATTGATAACCTATCAATAATAGATCTCTTGATGAATGAGGGACCTAATTCAAAAAAAAATTATCAATGATAGTACAAATCTACCATAATTTATTGTCCTTCTCTTTTCATATCAATTCAAACCTTACTTTGATTAGTATGAAATATGGGTAAGACTATTTATCCTACGGATCATCAGCATCAACATGTTAGATGGTAAAAAAATTCTCATAACTGGTGGTACTGGTTCACTAGGACAAGCATTAACTTCTAGATTATTGAAAGAAAATGTTGATACGATACGTATTTTCAGTAGGAATGAAAATAAACAGATTACAATGGAATCTAAATTCAAAGATGATAGACTTAGATTTCTTTTAGGAGATGTAAGAGATTATTCAAGACTAGTACGTGCAATGGAAGATATAGATATTGTATTACATGCTGCAGCTCTAAAACATGTTCCAATTATTGAGTATAACCCATTTGAAGCCATCAAAACTAATGTTATCGGATCCCAAAATGTTATTGATGCATGTTTAGAAGAAAATGTTGAAAAAGCAGTTGCTATAGGTACAGACAAAGCTGTTTCACCATTGAACACATATGGAGCAACAAAATTATTGATGGAAAAATTATTTGTTACATCTAGTAATTATCTAAAAAAAGAACGACATAAAACAAAGTTTGTGGCATTACGTTATGGTAATGTTTTAGGAAGTAGCGGTTCAGTAATACCAAAATTCATCGAACAGATCAAGAATAAAGAAAAAATTACAATAACTGATCCTGTCATGACTAGATTTAGTATTTCTATGAATGAGGCATTGGATTTCATACTTCACGCAACTGAAATTGCTAAAGGTTCAGAAATTTTTGTTCCTAAACTTAGAGCTTATTCAATCGCAGGTTTGAAAGAAGTATTGTCCGAATTGTTAGATGATACTGGTGAAGAAATAATTGGAATCAGAGAGGGAGAAAAACTCAATGAAATTCTCATCAACAGTGATGAAGTTCGTTACAGTTGGGAATATGAGGATATGTACATGATCCTGAATCCTTCAGTCAACACACACTCTCCATCCTTACATGAATCTTCTAGCAAAAAAAAGATTAGTAATATGACTGAATATAGTTCCGACACCGTCGAAAAAATCCCAAAAGATGAGATGAAAAAAATAATTCTTAATTCAGGCTTGCTAGATTAAGTAACTTAGTGTCTATAATTATCATGAAGAAAAATCTGTTTATTCGAGTAGATTCAAATTCTGAAATTGGTATTGGGCATATAATGAGATGTCTAACATTAGCGCAGGAATTAAAAAATAATTTTGATAAGGTTATTTTTTTGACACGAAAGGATTCTGATTATTTTATAAAAACTATTACAGAAAATGAATTTGAGGTTTTCTTACTTCCTGCCCAAACCATAAAACCACCAAAAAATTTACATGAATTAAATAATCATTCGGATATCATAAAAAATCTCGTAACAAGATATACTAAAAACAAAAATTATTTGTTAATTGATCATTATGAGGTAGATTCAGATTTTGAATCATCATTAAAAAACACATTTGAAAAAATTTTTGTTATAGACGATCTAGCAAATAGGAAACATAATTGTGATTTATTGATTGACCAAAATTACCATAGGGATCTAAATCACAGATATGAAAAATTAATACCAAATGATGCTATTACATTACTTGGTCCGAAATACGCCATAATTAGATCTGAATTTAGAAAACTAAATAAAAAACCCATTAAAAAAAATTCACAAATAAAAAAAATACTAGTTTCATTTGGAGGTTCTGATCCCACAAACGAGTGTAAAAAAACTCTTGATGCTTTATGTTCCATTGAAAATAGTCAATTTGAAATTATTGTTGTTGCTGGTATTTTTAATCATAACTTTGAAGAACTTCAAAAACTGTATGAAAAATATTCTCATATCAAGATTTTCCGTCATGTTAATGATCTAAGTAGATTAATGTTGAATTCTGATCTATTTATTGGTGCAGGCGGTACAACTACTTGGGAAAGACTCTATATGGCCTTGCCTTCAATTGTAACAATAATTTCTGATGATCAAAAAGAATCAACTGAATTATTATCTGAAACTAAGAATGTAATTAATCTAGGACTAGCAAAATATGTAGAAACTAAAACTTATGTTCAGGCTATCCAAAAATCAAGTCCTGATTTGTTATATAGTATGTCTCTAAATAATCAAAAACTAGTAGATGGAAATGGTTGCAGTAGGATTAAAAAACAAATAATTGAATTAATTAGTGATGTTTGATGAACAAATTAAAAATTAATAATTACGAAATATCGAAAGAAAATCCTCCGTTCATAATTGCTGAAGCAGGAATTAATCATAACGGCAGTGTTGAAAGAGCTATAGAGATGGTTAGATCAGCCAAAAATGCAGATGTTTCTGCAATAAAATTCCAAACGTTTAAAGCTGATGAATTCATCTCCGATTCTTCATTAACGTACACATACACATCTCAAGGAAAATCTATCACTGAACCACAATTGGATCTTTTTAAAAGATGCGAACTATCTCAAGATGATTTTTATAAAATTAAGAAAGCATGTGATGATGAAAAAATATTTTTTTTATCCACACCACAAAATAAATCTGATCTTGATTTTCTATTAGAACTTGGAATATCGGCAATCAAAGTTGGCTCTGATGATTTTACAAACATACCATTGTTGAAGTATTATTCGAAAACTAAATTACCTATAATAGTTTCATGTGGCATGGCAACCCTTGAAGAAATTGAAGAAACTCTTACTGCTATTGGAACATTAGATGGGTATCCTACTGCTTTACTTCTTACCACCTCTGAATATCCTACTCCTCCACAAAATGTTAATCTGCGAAAACTCAAAACACTCTCCAAAAAATTTCCTGGTATTCCGTTAGGATATTCAGATCACACTCAGGGGAATCTAGCATCATCCATTGCAATTTCATTTGGCGCATGTATATTTGAAAAACATTTCACTCTCGATAATTCTTTGCCTGGACCCGATCATTGGTTTTCATCTAATCCATCAAATCTTAAAATCTGGTCTGATTCGATTAAAACATCATATCAAATGATGGGATCTAGTGAAATACTGCCTACCGAGTTAGAAATTAAAATGAAAACAACTGCACGACGAAGTATTGTGGCATTAGAAGATATAGACATTGGTGAAACTTTTAATGAAAAAAATATTGGATTACGTAGACCTGGTAATGGGTTGCCTCCAAAAATGTTTGAAAAATTACTTGGAAAGAAAGCAAACAAAAATTATGAAATAGGTGATAAAATAGAACTATGAAAAAAATATTTTTTTTAGTTAATAAAAAAGATGAATTTTCATCTGAAAATTATCTAGAGAAACATCTTAAAAATTTTGAAATTAATATAGAAGATACTCTCCCAGAGAATCTTGATAATTATGATCTTATTGTTTTATGGAGTTATAGAAAAATAATCAAAAATATATCTCATCGTAAAAACATAATCATTTTTCATAGCTCTGATCTACCTCAGGGCAAAGGATGGGCTCCAATATTTTATTCGTTGTATGAAAACAAAAAATTTTTTACTATTTCTGGCATACTTCCTGCAGACAAAGTTGATGGTGGTGACATAGTTTGCCAGGCAAAATTTGAGATAAAAGATAATTACACCGCAGAACATATTCGTGAATTTGATCATGAAATTAGTATTATGATGACTAAGCAAATATGTGAAAAATTTGATAAAAATACATTACATGGAAAAAAACAATCTGGAGTGGAATCATTTTATCCTAGAAGAACACCGAAAGATAATGAGATTAAGCCTAATTCTGTAATTTCTGAAATTTTCAATCTTTTGCGTGCTTGTGAAAAATCACACCGTGCTTACTTTTTTTACAATGGCACAAAATATTATCTATCAGTTATTCCCGAAACAAAACCTGACTTTCCATCAGATTTGGAAATATCATTCTACAATACATGAAAAAAAGATGATTATGCATAATTCACAAACAATTTGAAAGAAGATGTAATTATCTTAATTTCACCTTTAGTATAATAGATTCCAAACTTTTATTCATAATTTGATTTTTTTATAATTATGAAGAAAATTCTATATTGGGTTGGCCAAAACTTTACTCATTACTGCCTTGCAAAGACTATTCAAGACAAAATTAATGCAGATATTTTTGCAATAATAGATGTTACAAATAAACCCAAAACTTTTTTCCAAAATCAGAAAATTGTGCATTTTAATAAAATATGGTTTTACCATGATTTTATTAACGAGATTGATAAAATACCAGACCTAGATTTTTTAGAAAAATTTGAGAAAAAATATGGAATTCAATTATCAAGTTTAGTATTTTCAGAAAGATTATTTATGGAATATAACGAGTTTTACCAGTTTAGTGATGAACAAATATTAAGAATTTTAGAATTAGAATGTAAATTTTTTGAAGAAATTTTAGATGAAATAAAACCTGATTTTATTTTTATGTTTACGCCATATTTGCATCATAGTGCACTATTTTTCAAATTATGCAAAGCTAAAGGCATTAAAGTTTTAGAACTTAATGTAACAAGATTTTCCTCACAGGGAGTAATTGGAATTGATGACGAAATTAAAAATTATGAAAATTTTTCTACAAATGGAAAAGTTAGATCATTTAAAGAGTTAAGAGAATATTTTAATGAAAAACATATTTCCAAACAAAATAAAGAACGTCTTGAAAAATCACAGGGTTCCAAAAATGATCTTCTTTCATCAGGATTAAAGTATTTTTTATTTTCTAATAATGAAAATACTAAAACACATTATAGTTATTTGGGAAGAAGTAAAAACAAAGTTTTTTTTAATTATATATTAAACGAAGTCAAAACAAAGAGGAGAAAACAATTTATTGATAAAAATTTTATTTCAAAAATTAACGGCACAAAATTTATTTTATTTCCTCTTCAAACTGATGCAGAAAGTGCGTTATTATTAGATGCACCATTATTTACAAATCAAATTGAAGTTATAAAACAGATAAGCAAATCTATGCCAATTGATTATAAATTATTAGTAAAAGAACATCCAGCTGCAGTTTCTAGGAGTTGGAGAAGTATCAAAACTTACAAAGAAATCATCAACATACCACGTGTTATACCGGTTCATCCAGATGTAGAAATTAGTGAGGTTATCAAAAAATCATCTTTAGTTATAGCGATATCGAGTACAGTTGCATTGGATTCACTTTTTTATGAGATACCATCTATAATATTCTCGGAAAATACAATTTCAATGATACCATCTATACATAGATTAGAAGGAATTAGAAATCTTTCAGAGACTATACGCACAATGTTAAAATCAAATGTTGAACCGAAACATTTGGAAAAATATATCCAATTTTCGGAAAAAATCTCATTTCCATTTGATCCATTAGGATTTAGTCAGGATATCAATGATTATTTTCATTTTTCGGGCAAACTAGTAGATGTAGAAATAACAGAGGATAAAATGAAAAGATTTCTTGAAAAAGAGAAAATAAAATTGGATTTATTGTCTAATGAATATATTAAAAAAATGAGTAATGGAAAATAACCCTGTTAATGTTTCGGTATTGCCTTATTAGATAGGATGAATTAGCACAACTGTTTAAATTATAAGATATTTTGTTAATCTTAGTAAAATGCAAAATCTAACAGTTAAGATATTTACTCGAAAAAGAGAACATGATTTACTAAATGAATATTTTAGTACATTGAATATACCTTTTGAGATTTATACTTCAAAGGATGAACCAAAAAATGAACCATTTGAATTAGGAATAAGTTATTGTTATACAAAGAAAATTAATCCGCCGTTACTTTATCTAGCTAAAAAAGGATTTGTTAACTATCACCCTGCTCCATTACCTGAATACCCATTCGGTCCTGAATACGAAGAAAATTCTCCTGAAAGAGGTGTTAGAGACAAGGTTATGAAATGGGGAGTTACTGCCCACTTTATGGATGAAGAATATGATCATGGTCCAATAATACGAAAAAAGATGTTTAATCTAGAAGAACCTCCTGCAACAAAAGATGAGCTTGGTTCTCTTGCACACTGGCATCTTTGGAAACTTTTTAAAGAAACTTTTCTTGATATCTATCACTTTTCCAATCCAAAAAATGAAAAATTCATTGCTGAATTTCTAAAACAGGCGAATTAACATGAAGATATTAATTCTTGCAGCTCATCCTGATGATGAAGTTCTCGGTATGGGTGGAACTATAAAAAAACTCTCCAAAAAAGGAAATGATATAAAAATTATTTTTATGTCTACAGGCATACTATCTAGAAGAAAAATTGAATCAAAAGTTTCCAAACAAGTTTTTACAAAAGACTGGATGGAAAAAAATGAAAGTAAGCTAAAAAGCTTGAGAGGTGATGCAAAAAGAGCAGGAAAAATACTAGGTGTGGATGAGATTGAATTTATGGATTTTCCTGATAACGAGATGGACACGGTTTCAACATTAATGGTTGCCAAAAGCATTGAAAAATCAATAAAGGATTTTAAGCCAAAGGTAATCTACACCACTCCTCAAAATGATGTTAATGTAGATCATGAAAAAGTTTTTGCATCAACACTTGTTGCTACCAGACCGCATAAAAATTCTATTGTACAAGAAGTTATTTCGTACGAAATACCTTCATCAACAGAATGGTTTTTCCCATCACAATTTAATCCAAATATTTTTGTAGATATTAGTAAAGAATTCGTAAGTAAAATTAAAGCAATTAAAGCATACAAGAACGAAATCCGAGAATTCCCTCATCCAAGATCTATTGAAGCATTAGACGTTATAACAAAGAGATGGGGCTCGGTGTCGGGATTTAATCATGCCGAAGCATTTAAACTAGTTAGAACATTGATAAAATGATTTTTTCGTAATTATGATACTTACTGCACACCAGCCAGTTTATCTACCATGGTTAGGTTTATTTCATAAAATTGCTTTAGCGGACGAATTTGTTATTTTTGATCAAGTTCAATATTTACCAAAAGATTGGATGAATAGAAATAAAATAAAAACTCAAATAGGCTCAATTTGGCTGACTGTACCAGTTTTACGCAAAGGGCATCGTGAATTAAAAACGTCTGAAATACAAATTAACAATTCAGTAGATTGGCGGAAAAAACACTTACGTTCAATTTCAATAAATTATCAAAAAACGCAGTATTTTGAAAAATATATTCCGTTTTTTGAAAAAACATTTACACAAACATGGGATTTTTTGTCTGATCTTAACGAACATTTGTTAAAATGGTTTCTTCACGAATTAGGTATTAACATGAAAATTCATAAAGCATCTCAATTTGAATTTGAAGGTGTGAAATCAGATTTAGTTTTAGATATGTGTAAAAAACTAGATGCCAGTACGTACATTTTTGGAGAATTAGGAAAAGATTATGCAGATGAATGCATGTTTAAAAATTCAGGGATTAATCCTGTTTTTCAAAATTATCAACATCCTTCATATCCGCAGTTATACGATAAATTTATTTCTCATTTATCAATAATTGATTTGCTTTTTAATTGTGGACCTAAAAGTTATGAGATTTTGATGTCAAACAATATGACAAAGTCTGATTTGAAAAAAGACACTGAAAATAAAATCAATGATTGCTAATTTATTCATCATTTATGTTAATGACATTCTCGTATATTTTAAATAGACAGATTAGAAAACAGAACAATGATTAGTTCCAAAGAGAACAAGTTTTTATTAACATAGAATTAATTTGGCATGTATGAAGTTATTAGTTACTGGAGGTCTAGGTTTTATCGGAAGTAATTTTATACTTAATATTCTAAAAAATGATGAAAAAATCACTATAACAAATATTGATGCAGAGTTGTTAGGTTCTAACCACAATAATTTGTCAGAATTAAATAATTCACCCAATTATCATTTTGTAAAGGGTAACATCACAAACAGGAATTTAATGGAAGAATTGATTGGAAATTCCGATGCTGTAATCAATTTTGCTGCTGAAACTTTTGTTGACAGAAGTATATTAGATGCAAATCAGTTTCTTGTTTCAAATATTCGTGGAACGTATACGATATTAGAAATTCTTCGAAAACAAAAAAAACGATTAGTTCAAATTTCAACTGATGAAGTTTATGGTAGCCTGGAAAATGATTCTGCAACTGAAGAGTATAGATTTGACCCATCAAATCCTTATGCTGCAACAAAAGCATCAGCCGAATTGCTAGTTAATTCATATGTAAAAACTTATGATCTTGATTGTGTTATTACTAGATGTACAAATAATTATGGGCCAAGACAATTTTATGAAAAATTAATCCCAAAAACCATCTTTCTTGCTAACCATGATAAAAAAATTCCAATTTATGGGACAGGTAAAAATATACGAGATTGGATCTTTGTTGATGATCATTGCGAAGCTGTTTACAATGTTTTACTTAACGGTAAATCTGGCGAATCTTATAACATTTCATCTAATAATGAATTGGATAATATAAAAATTGTAAAAACAATTCTTGAAATAATGGATAAATCTGATGATTTAATAGAATTTGTTGATGATCGTCCTGGTCATGATCTTAGATACAGTTTAGATTCATCAAAAATTCGAAAATCATTGAAATGGGCTGAAAAAATTACATTTCAAGAAGGTCTTGAAAAAACAATTGAATGGTATCTTAAATCTGATGACCAAAGCATTACAAAAGAATCTCTTAACTCCACCCCTTGGAAAAATTAATTATTCTGCAAATCTATTTGTGCATGATATTATTTTTTCAATTTGCAAATTTGATAAATTTGGATGCATGGGTAAGGTTACAATTTGTTTTCCAACAGTTTCAGTTATAGGTAATTTTATTCTATTTTTATTTTGATATAATGAAAATGTATGAATTGGTTTATAGTGAATTCCAGTTTGAATTCCTTTTTTTAACATTTCTTCTCTAAATTTTTTTCGGTTTTTTACAAGTATCCAATAAAGATGGTATGAACAACCATTAATGAACGGCATTTTCTCATGAATTTCTATCTCTGAAAAATAACGTTTTGCAATTTTTTTTCTAATTTTATTCATTGAATTTAATTTTTCTAATTGTTTAATTCCAATCCCTGCTGATATTTCATTCATGTAGTAATTATCTCCAATTTCATTTATATCATAATCGTCATTAATTCTATTTGTTATTCCACACCATCTTTTGCTTTGAATTTTTTTTGCAATTTTCTCATGGTTTTTATCATTAATTGCAATTAATCCTCCTGTAGGCATTGCCAAATTCTTAACAGGATGAAAACTAAAACAAACTGCAAATCCATGACTACCTATTTTCTTTTTGTTATATACAGTACCGGCAGCATGTGCTGCATCTTCAACTATCCGAAGATTATTTTCTTTTGATATTTTCATAATTTCTTTCATATCACATGGCATTCCTCCAAAATGTACTGGAATAATGGCTTTAGTTTTCTTTGTAATTGATTTTTTTATATTATCTATTCCTAAACAAAGTGTCTCTGGATTAACATCTGCGAACACTGGAATACCACCATTCATTAAAATACAATTTGCAGTTGAAACAAAACTTAATGATGGTAAAATCACTTCTTTATTTCTAATGTCACTTAGTGATAATGCGATGTTTAATGCTGCAGTTCCACTATTTACAGCAAGACATTGATCAGATTGAATATATTTTTTAAATTTAATTTCAAATTTTTTTACATTTTCAACACCGGAACCTGATGCCCAAAATTTACTTCGTAAAATATCTAACACGATTTTTTCTTCTGATTTATCAATATTTGGTTCAAATAAATTTATTTTATTTTTCAAGTGTATTCATCTATCCTTTAGTAATTTTCTATTACTTATCTTAAAATTGCTTACTTCTATATTTTATTAATAAATTATTATTCATGGTAATGATTAAAACAGTCTTTTTATGAAGTAATATATTGAAAAAGGATCTTGTTGTCGGATTAGGTGAAATAGGTCTTCCAATCTATAAATTATTTTCCAAATCATCGATTACAGGGGGGTTCGATATTGATCCAAAATTAATTCCATTTATGAATAAAAAAAATCAATTATTGCGTGTTCGATTTATCCATATTTGCATCCCATACGGCAAAAATTTTTTGTCTCAAGTTGTTAAGATCAATAAGGACTATGAACCTGAAGGAATGATAATACACAGTACTATTGAACCATCCACTACCAAAAAAATCCAGAAAAAATTAAAAATTCCTATAATTTATAGTGCCACAAGAGGCGTTCATGCAAGAATGTTAACTGATATGAAGCGTTATACCAAATTTTTTGCTATTGAGAGTACTGCACCTAGAAAAAAATGGGCGTGTACTGAATATGCAAAACTTTTGAAAAAATCAGGTCTAAAACATAAACAAATGTCTTCGCCTAAAACTCTCGAATTAGGAAAAATTCTCTGCGACACAAGTTATTACGGTTGGCTCATTAATTTTGCTCAAATAACCAAAATCATATCTGATCGTGAAAAAGTTGATTATGATGAGATGTGGTCATTTGCAGATGAAATTCATAAATTTTTAGGTAATAGACCTAAAATGTTCCCAGGTTTTATTGGTGGACACTGTGTGATTCCTAATCTGGAATTAATTGACGATAAATCACTCAATCAAATTAATCAAATTAACAATCTCTTTAAAAAAATTAAAAAATTATAACTCACTCAATCGTTTTTTTATAAAATCAATTTCTTTTACAGGTGTAGGATCAATATTTGAAATAATTGCTTTGTATATGCTGACATAATCTAATAAATAAATGAGTGATGTAATTTTACTTAATACATTA
>MDSW01192558.1_pt1 | contig 15195 bp, 22 predicted proteins | sample 811171 | NCBI WGS metagenome assembly MDSW01 (sample SAMN05326641, study PRJNA326480) | marine metagenome | isolation source: seawater | place: Atlantic Ocean: North West | collected 2012 | reverse complement strand
CTAGGTTTTTTTTCAATTATATTACCAATTTTAAATTTGATTTATCACAAATATGTCTTATTTTTTGAGTTTAAATATATTCTTTTACTATGCAACTTAAATACAATCGTCAACAAGGAATTGGAAGTTCGATAGCTAGAATTTTAATGAAATTGGTTTTAATTTTCATTGTTTCAGTTGTAGCTATTTTCCTCATAGAGAAAATAAATTTTCCAAGCCCGGAAAATAATTTAAAAATTGATATTACAAATGAGATTAATAAGCTTAAATAAATTTATTTGCTTCTTAATTTTAAATATTTTTCTTCAGCCTTCTTATGCTGAAGAACAAATCGACATTTGGAATAAAGATATTAAACAAAAAAAAGAGACTATAAAGATTGAAGAAGAAGATCCGAGTATTAAAGATGAGAATATATCTCTTATTCCTAAATTATCAAAAAAAAAAAATGAGATAACAATAGAAAATGAAATAGTTGATGATTTAAAAGATAGAGAAATTTTTGGTGTCTATGATCCTCAAGAAAACGGTTTTAACTTAACAATGTGGACAGAGACAGAGGCTGATGATGTTAGGTCGAGTTTTAAAAGAATTAATAAAATAAATCTATCCAACACTGCAACTAAATTATTTGAAAACACAATACTATCATTTGCTTATCCACCAAAAGGAATGGATCAAAAAGAATTTATTAATTTAAAAATTAATTGGCTTACTGAAAATAAAAAAATAGATTTAATAGAAAAATCTCTTAAACATAATAATAACTTTCCAAATAAAAAAAAACTAATTCAATTTTTAGTTGATAGTAATATTGCAAAAGCAGATATAAAAGAGGGATGTGAAAAAATTAATTTTTTAGACAAAAATATTAAAGACTCTTATCTAGAAAAATTTAAAATTTATTGCTTGGTATTTAATGATAAAAAAAACGAAGCCCAACTCCAACTTGATATTCTAAGAGAAGAAAACCAATCTGACAAATATTTTGATGATAAGATAAATTTTCTTCTAGGAGTAAGTGATAAAACTACAAAAAAAATTAGAGATGATAATCTTCTGAATTTTTATCTGTCTAGCGTTACAATAAAAAATTTTAAATATGAACCTAAACAAAATACGAAAAAAATTATTTGGGAATATCTAAATGCTGCTAATTTAATTAAATTAGAAGATAACAGAGATAAAGAGAAACTCAAAAATTTAGAAATAGCAGCAAATCAAAACCAGTTTGATAAACAAAAAATATTTGATATTTACGCAAATATTTCTTTTGATTTAAATAGTTTGATTAAAGCAGAAGATATATACCAAACTTTTGATAGTATTGATGCTAGAGCTTTAATATATCAAAAATATTTACTTTCAGATAATGAGGAGAACAAAATCAAACTCTTATTCTTATTAAAAGATTTATTTCAAAAAGAGAATTTAACCAATGTTTTTGCAAGTACATTAAATGAAAAACTAAAAGAAATTGATTTGGATAAAATTTCAAATTCTTACAAAGAAGTAGTTCAAAATAATATTGTAGAGGAGAAAGATTTCAATTTAGGAAAGATAAAATTTGATGATAAAATTTTGCATAAATCAAAACTTCTCAAATATTTTAATAATGAAATAGACAAAAAAAAAGCTCAAAAAGATTTTTTAAAAATTTATAAAAAGATTAAAAAAAATAGAAAATATTTTTTTTCCGCAAAAGATATAGCTTTGGTAGAGTCTTTAGTTAAAGATGGATTTGTTATGCCAAAAGATTTTAATTATCAAGAGATATCTCAAAATTATAACATTCCTTCGAACTTAATTAAATTAGGCAAGGGAAATGAGTCAGCTTTTTTAACACTGAAGCTTGTAGAAATTATAGGAGAGGACGAAGCTTATAATTTAGATCCCGAAACAATTTACTTTATAACTCATCTCTTAAATCAAAATAATTTAAGAAAAATAAGAAACGAAATTCTGATTTCAGCACTACCACAAAGAAGTTAATTACATTATATATAAAGAATGAAAAGAAAAATTCTTACTGAGCCAGATCCAGTACTTAGAAAAAAATGTGAACCTTTGGAAAAGGTAGATGATGATGTAAGAAAACTATTGCAAGAGATGCTTGAGACAATGTATGAAGCCCCTGGTATTGGGTTGGCTGCAATTCAAGTCGGAATTTTAAAAAGAATTGTTGTTATTGATATTTCTAAAGAAAAAGAAAAAAAAAAACCATTTTTCTTTATAAATCCAGAAATAATCTACCAGTCAGAAAAAAAGTCAGTTTATGAGGAAGGCTGCTTATCATTACCAGGCCAATTTGCTGAGATCGAAAGACCTGCAGAATGTATTTTAAGATATGTAGATTTCCATGGAAAACAAAAGGAACTTAAGGCAGATGGACTTTTGTCAACTTGTATTCAACACGAAGTAGATCATTTGAATGGAATATTATTTATTGACTATTTATCAAAGCTTAAAAAAGATATGATTATTAAAAAGCTAGAAAAACGTAAAAAAGAAATTGAGAGAATAGTAGTTTAAGTTTGATGTCATTTAAAATAATTTTTATGGGAACCCCAGAATTTGCTGTTCCAACATTAAAATCACTTTATGAGTCTAAGCATGAAATACTATGTGTTTACACCAAACCACCAACAAAAAGATCGAGGGGTCAAAAAATAATTTCTTCGCCTATAGATCAATTTGCTACAAAACTAAAAATTCCTGTAAGACACCCTAACAATCTTGATAACATTGATGAATTAAATTTTATAAAAAAACTAAAACCACATTACATAATTGTCGTAGCCTATGGACAAATAATTCCAAAAAATTTATTAGATGTGTCTGGAATTACTTTTTTAAACATACATGCTTCGATTTTACCAAAATGGCGTGGTGCAGCTCCTATACAAAGAGCGATAATGAATAGAGATAAGGAAACTGGTATTTCGATAATGAAAATTGTTAATGAATTAGATGCAGGTCCAGTAATGAAAACAGTAAAAATTGATATTACTAATGAATGCACTTATGAAAAATTGAGTAAAAAAATGTCAGATATATCTGCCAACACTATGATTGAAGCCTTGGATATCTTAGAAAAAAAAAATGAGAAATTTATTTCTCAAAATGACTCTAAAGCAACCTATGCTAAAAAAATTGAAAAATTCGAAGCTAAACTTAATTGGAAAGAAAGGGCTGAAAATCTAGTTGCAAAAATTAATGCGTTACATCCTAACCCTGGTTCTTGGTTTGAAATTGATGGGTCTCGAATAAAAGTTCTTAAAGCAAAAGAAATAAAAAAAAAAGGAAAGCCAGGAGAAATTATTGATGATAATTTTACCATAGCTTGCTTTGAAAATTCTATACAGATATTAGAATTAAAAAAAGAAGGAAAAAAAAGTATGAGTGCATCTGATTTTTTAAAAGGCAACAAATTGAAAATTGGAAACATCATAAATGGGATATAATTATCAAATTATAATTGAATATGATGGATCCAAATTTGTAGGTTGGCAGTACCAAAAAAATGGCACTTCTATTCAAGAAGTTCTAGAAAAAAAATTAAAAAAGATTTTTAAAAAAAAAGTAAAAGTAATTGGTGCTGGAAGAACAGATGCAGGAGTTCATGCCAAAGGTCAAAGTGCACATTTTCTTGTAGAAAAAAAAATTGAAAACTCTAGATCATTTTTAAATTCTATCAATTTTTTTTTAAAGGACTATCCAATTTCAATAATTGAAGTAAATAGGAAAAGTTTAAAATTTCATTCAAGATACAGTGCTAAAGAGAGAGTTTATGAGTATAAAATAACTAATAGACTAGGAGCTTTAGCTTTAAATAAAAATAGATCTTGGTTAATAAAAAAAAAAATTGATATAGGTTTACTAAAGAAAGGGGCAACAATTTTAAGAGGCAGTCATGATTTCTCAACTTTTAGATCATCCTCTTGCACGGCTAAATCAGCTTTAAAAAAAATGAATGATGTAAAAGTTATTAAAAAATCAAACAATATTTATATAATATTTAAATCGAAATCTTTTTTACAAAATCAAGTCAGATCAATGGTAGGTTGCTTAAAATATTTATCTTGTAATAATTGGACCTTAAAAAAATTTAAAAAAGTTTTTAAATCAAAAAACCGAAAACTTTGTGCTCCTCCAGCACCGGCCTATGGATTATATTTATCACAAATTAAATATTAACTAATTATTTGATTCCGTACTTCTGAAATGATTTTATTGAAATAGAAACAAGTGAAATTAGATTATCAAAAAAATTTAGTTTATTATATTTTTTATTTATAAACCAAATCCAATAAATATTTTTAAAACTATTACTTTGTAGTGAATTTTTTCTTATTCTATACTCTGTAAGATATTTATCTAAACAATAGGCAAAATTTGTTCTTTTTAAAATTTGACATTTATAAAAATAATCTTCACAAATTTTTGTATTAGTAAATTTTAGACCTTTAGAGATTTTCCTGCTTACTACCATTGTGCTTGTAGCTATCGAGGTATTTTTTATAAAGCTTTTAAAAGATAATTTTTTTGGAGGCACAACTTTTTTTTTCTTTAAACCAAAAGTTTTATAGTTTGTGTAAGTGAAATCGTAATTATTTTTTTGCATAAATCTTATTTGGTTTTTAAGTTTATCTTTTAACCAAAAATCATCTGAGTCTAAAAAAGCAACATATTTAGAATTAGAATTTTTAATTCCAAAATTTCTACAATAAGCAGCACCTTTATTCTTTTTTAACCAAAATATTTTAATTTTTTTAAATTTTTTATACTTTTTTATTTTCATTCGAGTATTACTATTTGAACAGTCATCAATTATGATCAATTTCCATTTTTTAAAAGATTGATTAAGCACTCCTTGAATTGTCTTATCAATAAATTTTGAGCTATTATAATTTGGTAAAATTATATCTACTTCTGTTTTTTTATTCTCCATCTAGAACCCTCTCGAACTATGAAACCAACACAATTTTTCGAACCACATTTGCATGGAAAATCTTTGTAATATTCATCATATCCAAACCCGTAATCGTAAGTTAATTCTTCACCTTTTTTTATATCTCTAATTGCATAAACCCACACTTTTAATCCAGTCCCATAGACTTCACAATTAGGATCACAAGAGTGATTTATCAATCTTGCAGTATTATATTTGAAATCTCCATCAAGATCATATTTTTTGTTTATGTTAAAAAGATAAATAGCTTTATCATTATCGAATTTAGAATTTTCCTCGACCTGTTTTTTTGTAAGTATCTTACCTTTATATTCAATAATTCTTGTTCGATCTTTTATATCTTTTACAGCATATAAACCATAATTATCAATTTCAGACTTCTTAACTTTGTATAATTTCACTTAAAATACTCAATTAAGATATTTTTATAAATATTTGTAAGTTTTTTGAGATCTTTTAAAGAAACACATTCGTCAACTTTATGCATCGTTTTATTCACCAATCCAAATTCCAAGCAGGGTGCAATTTTTTTTATAAATCTAGCATCTGAAGTTCCTCCTGTGGTTGACAATTTAGGATTAACTTTGGTTAATCTTTTTATTATTTTCTTTGCTGAAAAAATCATTTTGTTTGGTTTTGTTAAAAATGAGTCACCATTTTCTAAATACTTTACTTTAAACTTGCATTTACTTTTTTTACATAAATTTTTTATAACTAGATTTATTTTTTTCCTCAAAGATTTAGCCGTATGAAAATTGTTATACCTTATATTAAATTGCGCTTTTGCTTTAGCTGGAATTACATTATGTGCTTTATTATCAACGTAAATACTAGTAAATTCCAAATTCGAAGGTTGAAAATTTTTATTACCTTTGTCTAATTTTTTTTCTTTTAATTTTTTACATATGTTTACCAAAGTATTTATTGGATTATTTAACAACTGCGGATAAGCTACGTGGCCTTGTGTTCCAAATATTTCAATTGTACCAGTGAGACTACCTCTTCTTCCTATTTTTATCATTTCCCCTAACTTTTTTGGGTTTGTTGGTTCACCAACTATACAAAAACTAATTTTTTCTTTCTTTTTTTTTAAATATTCAACAACTTTTTTTGTACCATTAATTGCATATCCTTCTTCGTCACCGGTTATTAAAAAACTAATAGAGCCATTAAATTTTGGTTTTTTTTTAACAAATTTATCAACTGCAGAAACAAAACAAGCGATAGAGCTCTTCATATCATTTGCTCCTCTTCCTATTAAATAATTTCTTTTAACAACAGGATTGAAGGGATTTACAGACCAATCTTTAATATTTCCTGGAGGGACTACATCAGTGTGGCCTGCATAACAAAGATTTGGATTTTTAGAACCTAACCTTGCATATAAATTTTTGATAGGTTTACTATTTTTATCTTTGAACTCTAAAATTTTACACTTAAACCCTATCGACTTAAGTTTTTTACTTAAAAAAACTATAGCTCCAGCATCTACAGGAGTTACACTTGGAAACCTAATAAGTTCTTTGGCTAATGTTAATTCGTTGATACTAGGCATCAATCTCTTAATAAATCATTAATTGATGTTTTGCTTCTAGTTTTTTCATCAACTTTTTTAACAATTACTGCGCAATATAGAGAAGGACCATTTGGATTTTTCTTATTTGGCATTGAGCCAGGAACCACAACTGAATAAGCTGGTACTTTACCATATGTTATTTCTCCAGTTTGTCGATCTACTATTTTAGTAGAGGCCCCAATGTAAACACCCATAGATATAACTGAGCCTTTCTCAACCAAAACACCTTCTGCAATTTCTGATCTTGCGCCTATAAAGCAATTGTCTTCGATTATCACCGGCCCGGCCTGCAAAGGTTCAAGTACACCACCAATTCCTGCTCCACCCGAAACGTGACAATTTTTACCTACTTGAGCACAAGACCCGACTGATGCCCAAGTATCTATCATAGTGCCTTCATCTACGTATGCACCGAGATTTACAAAGCAAGGCATAAGTACCGCCCCTTTAGCAATGAATGATCCTTTTCTTACTACTCCATTAGGTACATGCCTGTAGCCTGCTTTTTTCCAATCCTCTTCATTCCATTGGACAGATTTTCCTGGAACCTTATCATACCAAGTAGTGTATGGACCTTTTGACATTTTCATTTTATTAACTCTAAAGCTAAGCAATATTGCTTTCTTAACCCACTGGTTTACTATCCAGCTTCCATTTTTTTTCTCAGCAACTCTAGTTTTACCGCTATCAGTAAGCTCAATTGTTTCATTAATAGCATCTAAAATATTTTTATTGGAATTCTCAGAAATATCTTTTTTGTTTTCAAAAGCTTGGTTAATTATCGTCTCTAATTCATTTAGTTTCATTTATCTCCTTTAAGAAAGTTGCTAGTTTGTCAGTTTTATAATTTACAAACCCTGCATCCGAAAATTCTGATGCCCAAGGTTCGTTATTTTTAATCCAAACGGTTTTCATCCCCATCTCAAAAGCTGGCTTTAAATTTCTTGCTATATCTTCAAAGAATATACAATATTGTGGCTCAATTTTGTAATTTTCCACTAATTTGATGTATGGTTCTTTTGATGGTTTAGGTATGAATTCAGAGTCCCGAATGTCAAAAATACCGTCAAAAAGCTTGTCTATTCCAATTTTTTTTGTAACATTTTCTGCGTGAGCTCTTGAACCATTGGTAAATATGATTTTTTTTCCTACCAATTTTTTTATTTCATTCTCTAAAATTTTGTCTTTTTTTAAAAAGTCTAAATCTACATCGTGCACAAATTCTAAGAACTCGTCTGCATCAATTTTATGGTGTTTTATCATTCCATTTAGAGTTGTGTTATATTCTTGAAAATAATTTTTTTGAATTTTTCTTGCTTCCTTAGAGTCAACATTTAATTTTTCAGAAATAAATTTTGTCATTTTTTTATCAACTTGTTCAAAAACCTTTGTAGCGCCATCGTACAAAGTGTTGTCTAGGTCAAATAACCAATATTTTATTTTGTTTAGATCATTCATTTTCTTATAAGCGTCCCTGAACCAGTATCAGAAAATATTTCATGAAGAATTGAATGAGGTTTTCTGCCATCAAGAATTACAACACCTCTAACTCCATTTTCAACTGCATCAACACAATTTTTTATTTTAGGAATCATGCCACCTTCAACTATTTTCGATTTAATTAAGTTTTCAATGTCAAAAGGTTTAATTTCTGATATTAGATTTTTTTTATCATCATACACACCTTCCACATTAGTCATAAGAATCAGTCTTCTAGATTTAAGTTTTTTTGCTATTGCACTTGCTGCAGTGTCACCATTTATATTAAATGTTTGGTTATTCTTTCCAAGACCCAGTGGAGCAATAATCGGAATTTTTTTATCTTTGATTGTATTTTTAATTAACTGTTCATCAATTTTTCGTGGTATACCTACATAACCTAATTCTTTTCTCTCAGGCTCAACTTCTATGATATTGTTGGTTTTTGTATGAAATGATGTAGCATCGGAACCTAATTTTTTTAGGGAATTTACTATGTCATTATTAAAATCTATTAATACCTCTTCTACTATATCAATTATGCTTTTATCTGTTACTCTTAAACCATTTATAAATTTAGAAACAATCTTTTTTTTTTCTAATTCTCTTTTAATTCTTGGACCACCACCATGTACAACAATTATTGAGAGTCCTAATTTTTTTAAAACATGTATATCTGAAATGAAATTATTAAATACGTTTCTATCTATCAGTACGTTTCCTCCGTATTTAATCACTATTTCTTCATTCTCATATTTTGATACATATTTTTGAACAATATTGATATCAGGAGCTTTTTCAGGCCAAAATTTTCTTATTTCATCTAAAGAAATTTTTTTTGACATTTTAATTTGTTTTAACTTTAGTTTGTCTCATGATTACCCACTGCTGAGCTATAGTAAGTATATTATTTATAGTCCAATACACCACTAATCCAGAAGGGAAAGAAGCTAAAATGATTGTTAAAAAAAGGGGAAAAAATGCAAAAATTTTTGCTTGAATTGGATCTGCAGGGGCCGGATTTAATTTTTGTTGAACCCACATCGAGGCTCCCATTAATATAGGCCAAATTCCAATTATTAAAAAACTTGGTGGATCCCATGGTATTAAACCAAATAAATTAAATATAGTTGTAGGATCTTTATCAGACAAATCTTTTATCCAACCAAAAAAAGGCTGGTGTCTCATTTCTAGCGAGATAAATAACATCTTATAAATTGCAAAAAAGAAAGGTATTTGAATTAGTATTGGCAAACAGCCTGATGCAGGGTTGATCTTTTCTTTTCTGTAAAGAGACATCATTTCCTGTTGGAGTTTTACTTTGTCATCCTTGTGAAGCTCTTTTAATCTCATCATTTCTGGCTGAACTGCCTTCATTTTTGCCATTGATCTAAAAGAGTAATTGGCTAAAGGGAAAAATATTAATCTTATTGCAATTGTTATTATAACTATAGCGACACCAAAATTTCCTGAATAGTTGAACAAGTAGTCAATTACGAAGAAAAGTGGTTTAGTAAAAAAATAAAACCAACCCCAATCAATTACTAAATCAAACTTGTTGATTTTTTCATCTTTTGCATAAGAGTCTATGGTCTCAACTTCTTTAGCTGCAACAAATAATTTTACATCATTAGAACCACTTGAGGAAGGATTTATCAAAGTCGGGTTGTTGTGAATATAATTTGCTTTGAAAGATTTATTATATAAAAAAGTTGATTTAAAATTTTCTTCTGCTGCAGGGACTAAAGCCATTACCCAAAATTTATCGGTAATACCCAACCATCCTTCATTAGCCTCTCTAACTATTTTTTTCTCTTCAACATCATCATAATCATCTTCTTTTAATTCTTCATCAAAGACACCAATAAAACCTTCATGTGAAATATAAAAATTTTGTATATCGTCTGGTATTTTGTTTCTAGTCAACTGTGCATATGGGTAAAGTTCAATTGAGCTACCAGTATTATTTTGAACCACTTGCTTAATTTTAAATAGAAATTTGTCATCCAATTCAATTATTTTTTTAAAAATTATTCCTTTTTTATTATTCCATTCCAATGTAATTGATTGATTTTCAGTCAACACACTGTTTCCAACCACTTTCCAAACTGACTCTCTAGTAGGCACATCTATTTTATTGTTAATACTTGCCCAACCAGTCTCTGCATAAAATCCATCTTTAGTTTCTGCAGGATTTAAAAATTCTACGTTTTTTTTATTTTTTAAATTTTGTTTATGTTTTTTAAAAGAAATATCATCAACAATTCCACCTTTTAATGATAGAGATCCTATTATATTATTATTTTCAATTTTTACTCTCTTTGAAACTTTTAATGACTCTTCTCTAGAAATTGTTTTGACTTTAATTGTGGCGTCAATGTTAGGTGTAATATTATTCTCACTTGGTTTTATTTGTTCATTTTGAGGTAAATTTTTATTTGTATTTGCCTGCCTAGGTGTTTCAAAAAATGCTGCCCAGAAAAGTAAAACAGACATTGATAGTGCTATAGCTATGAAAACATTTTTATTGTCCATTAATTTTTTCCTTAATCGTTTCCTTATTAACAGGCACGGTATCCAAACCTGATCCACCACCTAAAATTTTTATGGGATGACAGCTTAAAATTCTTTTTAAACCTAAAACTGATCCTTTTAAAAAACCATGAGTTTTTAAACATTCAATGTAATATTCCGAACAAGAAGGAATATATCTACATTTATTTCCTAAGAGTGGAGAAATAAAATATTGATAAAATCTAATTATATAAATATTAAATAATATAATTTTTTTAATCATTTGATCAGTTTTTTGAAACTTTCTAACATTTGTGCCATAAGAACACTTTGTTTTTCTATGTAAGCATTTGGTTTTCCAAAAACTATATAAGTATAATCTCTACTAATTGCACCTCTTTTTTTTAGTAATTTATGAACAATAGCTTTTAATTTTCTTTTAATTTTGTTTCTTTTAACTGCATTACCAATTTTTTTTTCATAACAAAACTAATTAATAAATTAGTTTTGTATTTTGGCTTATAAAAATTTTTTGCAGCAAATATAGAAAAAAACTCTGAGTGAACTCTTTTTTGTTTTAACACTTTTTTGAAGTGGTTGCTTTCCTTTAAACTTTCAAGCATAACCATTTCTTTAATTATGTTGAAATCGTCTTTCGACCTTTAGCTCTTCGTCTGGCTATAAGCTGTCTACCTGCTTTAGTTTTCATTCTTGCTCTAAAACCATGCCTTCTTTTTCTCACTAAATTACTTGGTTGATAAGTTCTTTTCATAAATATTTAAAGGTATATATTTTAATTGTTGTCTGTTGTACAGGTAAATTATGAGTAAAAGTCTTAAACTATTTTTAGGAGTTTCATATATTTTAATTCTATTAGCTTTTCTTTATTATATCTTCTCGTACATCGAAATATCTAAATTAAGTGATTTTTTATATTATAAAGAACTTCAAACAAATTTAGAAAACGCTATTGGTCAAAATCTTTATCTTAACATTTTAATATTTTCAATTTTTTGTATTATTTGGGTTTCCTTATTAGGATTTGGTTCACCGCTTTTAATTATTTCTGGTATTTTGTTTGGAAAATGGATTGGAACTTTAGTATCAGTTCTATCAATTTCTATTGGAGCTTTAATTCTTTATCTAATAGCGAGCTTTTTTTTTAAAGATCTTGTAAGAGAATTATTAGAAAAAAGATTTAATAAATACCTCACTCTATTTAGAGAAAATGAATTTAATTATTTTTTTGCTTTTAGACTTGTTGGAGGATTTGGAATTCCATTTGGACTTCAAAATGTTCTACCAGTTATTTTTAATTTAAAAAAATCAAATTATTTTTTTGCAAGTGTTTTAGGTTTTATACCTATATTTTTTATCTGGAATACGATTGGGGCAGGTTTAAATGAGTATATAAAGCAAGCAGATAATTTTAGTTTTATAAATCTTATTTTTAATCAAGATATTTATTTACCACTAATTCTGTTTGTAGTTGTGATGGCAATATCTGCGTTTTTGAAAAAAAAATTATTCGATAAAAAAATTGAAAAATAGGTTGTACAATTAATGATAGAGAAATTAAGTTGGATTACTTGGTTGATTTTAATTATAGTATGGAATTATGGATTTCCAGCTGCTACCCCTTTTCAAGATGTAATTGTTGCCGTAATTTTGTCCTTATTGTTTATAATTATTAAATTAATGCAATCAAGATACTTGCATAAAACTAAATCAAGAAGTAAAAATAAGACCTAATGAAGGAGCGCTCAATATGGGAATTCACTATGATTATAAATCTACTCGTGGAGATAAAGCTATGAAAAAGGAAGCTAAGCGCAAGGCTCGTATAGAGGAAAGAAGAGCTAAAAGGTCTAACAATGCGAATAAGTCTTTAGAAAAAGATGAAATGCATGACATTGAAAAACCCATCACGTTAGAAGATTTAACCAACCCAAATAAAAATTAATTTCTCATATGAAATCTTTGTTAAAAAAAGATTCATCATTTAAAACTCGTGAAAATTTACTAAAAAAAAACTTAAACAAAAGAAAAAAATTTAAATTTAAATTAAAGAAAAAAAATGACAGTTCTATCAGACAATTGGATTAAAAAAGAAGCTAAAAAAGGAATGATCAAACCTTTCATTGAGAAACAAGTCAGAAAAGGTAAAATTTCTTATGGATTATCGTCTTATGGGTATGATGCAAGAGTTTCTAATGAATTTAAAATATTTACTAATGTAAATTCTGGAATTGTGGATCCAAAAATTTTTAAAAAAGAGAGCTTTGTAACCAAAGTTGGAAAAGAATGCATTATACCACCCAACTCTTTTGCGCTAGCTAGAACTGTAGAATATTTTAAAATCCCTGAAAATGTATTAGTAATTTGCTTAGGCAAGTCTACTTATGCCAGATGCGGGATTATTGTAAATGTAACACCCTTAGAGCCAGGCTGGGAAGGGAATGTAACATTAGAATTTTCAAACACTACTCCTCTACCAGCTAAAATTTATGCAAATGAAGGTGTTGCTCAATTTGTATTTATAAAAGGAAATGAAAAACCAGGTGTTACATATGCTAATCGAAAAGGGAAATATATGAAACAAAGGGGTGTTACTCTTCCAAAAATTTAAAACTTTTTGATGGAAAAACTATTAATCAAAGGCAAAAAAGAGCTTTTAGGAAAAATCTCCATATCAGGATCCAAAAATGCTACTTTGCCAATTCTTGCAGCATCAATCTTATCAAAGCAAGTAACACTAAATAACGTTCCTCTAGTAAATGATATTTTTACTATGGTTGATTTATTAAAATTCATTGGAATCAAAGTAAATGTTTTAAAAAAAGAAAAAAAAATTATAATTAAAAATCCCAATACAAAAATTAATACTTTAGCTCCATACAAATTAATGAAAACTATGAGAGCAGGACTGCTAGTATTAGGACCACTTTTGTCAATGTATAAAAAGGCTAAAATTTCTTTACCTGGTGGTTGCGCCATAGGGTCTAGACCAGTCGATTTACATATTTTTGTTTTAAAAAAACTTGGAGCAAAAATAAAAATAAAAAATGGATATATTTTTGCTAAAGCAAAAAATGGATTAAAAGGAAATAAAATTACTCTACCTAAAATTTCTGTTGGAGCAACAGAAAACGCTATTTTAGCCTCGTTTAAGGCTAAAGGAAATACAGTTTTAAAAAATTGTGCAATAGAACCAGAAATAAAAGATTTAATAAAGTTTCTTAATAAATTAGGAGGTAACATAAAAATTCAGGGGCGAAAAATTTTAATAAACGGATGCGAAAGAGTAAACAAAAATATAAATTACAAAGTAATAATAGATAGGATAGAACTTGGAACTTATATGATTGCAGCAGCGCTTATAGGAAAAAGAATTAAGATCAATAACATAGACATACATTTAATTAAAAATGAAATAACTATTTTAAAAAAAATGGGAGTGAAAATTAAAACTGATAAATCTTCCATTGAAATTTTGAAAAGTAAAAATATCAAAAAGATCAATATTACTACTAAGCCTTATCCTGGTTTTCCAACAGACTTACAAGCTCAATTGATGGTATTAATGACTCGAGCTAAAGGTATATCAAAAATTAAAGAGGATATTTTTGAAAATAGATTTATGCATGTCCCAGAATTGAAAAGAATGGGTGCAGAAATTAAGATTAAAAATAGAACGGCTATAGTTACTGGACCATCACAATTAACTGGCGCGGAGGTAATGGCAACAGATCTTAGAGCTTCGGTTAGTTTAGTATTAGCTGGTTTAGTCGCAGAAAACAGAACTATAATAAATAGGATATATCACTTAGATAGAGGATATGAATTATTAGAAAAAAAATTAAAAAATTGTAGAGCAAATATAAGAAGAATTTAAATTGAAATCTAAAAATTTAAAATTAATAGCTAGGTCAGATGAAGATTTAAGAGTTATTTCAGCTCATTTACAAGACTCTATTGGTTCAACATCTCACATAGCTAATTTAAAAAAAAATAAGATTTTTTTGATGCAATTAAACCGATTTATGTGGGAAGACGTAGAAAAAGGAGTTTTTAGAAAGAACAAAAGAATTAGAACAATCTTGAAATTTGAAAATGTTTTAGAGGTTAGTGTGAAAAATATTTCACAATCTACGAAAGATAAATTTTTGGATTTCCTTGCCATTGAAAGCCATCAACTAGGCAATAATAATGTTGAAATCAATTTAATATTTTCTGGAGACTCAATTATTAAGATTATAGCTGAGGTTATCGAAGCTTCATTGGATGATCAAGGAGAGTATTGGGAGACCAAAAATAAACCTAAACATGAAAATTTATAATTTTAAAGGATATTCACAACCAAATATAGTGAAATCAGGTATTGAAAGATGAATTTCATTAGTTATAAATTCAGCATGTGTAAATTTTTTTGGACAATTACTTTAAATAAGTTGAATAAAAAAAAAAGGACTATAATTGGCAAAACAAGAAACTTTAGAATTTAAGGGTAAAGTAACAGAATTACTTCCCAATGCTATGTTTAGAGTAAAACTTGAAAACAATCATGAAATTTTAGCACATACAGCAGGCAAACTAAGAAAGAATAGAATAAGAGTTCTTGCAGGAGATAATGTAAAGGTTGAAATGACTCCTT
>MDSW01104128.1_pt1 | contig 15199 bp, 16 predicted proteins | sample 811171 | NCBI WGS metagenome assembly MDSW01 (sample SAMN05326641, study PRJNA326480) | marine metagenome | isolation source: seawater | place: Atlantic Ocean: North West | collected 2012 | reverse complement strand
TGGAGGCCACGCCCAGAATCGAACTGGGATAAAAGGATTTGCAATCCTCTGCGTAACCATTCCGCCACGTGGCCATTAATGCTTCTTTTAAATCATTTAATAGCTTCAATAAAGCAAAATCTAAGTCTTTTAGGTTTTTACTCATTTGATATAAACTATATAAATCATAATAATGGAATTTAAAAAATACAATCATTTAGAAGAAGAAAAAAAAATCTCAGATTTTTGGATAAAAAAAGGTTTGTTTAAACCTAAAAAAACTAAGATAAAAAAAAATTTTTCTATAGTAATTCCTCCTCCAAATGTGACCGGACGGTTACATATGGGTCATGCTTTAAATAACAGTTTGCAAGATGTCTTAGTTAGATTTCATCGTATGAAGGGTTTTGAAACATTATGGCAGCCAGGAACAGATCATGCTGGAATTGCTACTCAAGCAGTTGTTGAAAAAAATCTTGAAAAAAAAGGTATTAAAAAAGATGATTTAGGAAGGGAAAAATTTATTGAAAAAATTTGGGATTGGAAGGAGGAGTCAGGTGGAATAATTTTAGATCAACTTAAAAAATTGGGTTGTTCTTGTGATTGGTCAAAAACAAGATTCACAATGGATAAAGATCTTTCAAATGCAGTAATAAAAGTATTTGTAGATTTGTATAATAACAAACTTATTTATAAAGATAAAAAATTGGTAAATTGGGACACGCAACTTCAAACAGCTATTTCTGATTTAGAGGTAATACAAAAAGATGTTCAATCTCAATTATATTACATTGACTATCTGTTAGAGGATACAAAAACAAAAATTACTATTGCTACTACAAGACCTGAAACAATGATGGGTGATACTGCAGTTGCAGTAAACCCCAAAGATAAGAGGTATTCTAACTTAATTGGAAAAAAAGTAAAAATTCCAATAGTTAACAGAATAATCAAAATAATAGCTGATCATTATGCTGATCCAGAGCAAGGATCTGGAGCTGTAAAAATAACTCCCGCGCATGATTTTAATGATTATGAGGTTGGAAAAAGAAATAAATTGGAAATAATTAACATTTTTGAAAAGAACGGAAAAATAAACAAAAATGGAATTAAAGAATACATTGGCTTAGATAGATTTGAAGCTAGAAAACTTTTAATAAAAAAACTAAAAGAAAACGGTAGTCTAGTAAAAATTGAAACTATTAAAAATAAAGTTCCTTATGGTGATAGGTCAAATAGTATTATTGAACCACTTTTAACTGAACAATGGTTTGTTGATGCAAAAAAATTATCTAAAAAACCAATAAAAATAGTTAAACAGGGAAAGACTTCTTTTTTTCCTAATAATTGGACCAAGATATTTTTTCAGTGGATGAAAAATATTGAACCTTGGTGTGTATCTCGTCAAATTTGGTGGGGTCATAGAATTCCTGCTTGGTATGATGAATATAATAATATGTTTGTTGCTGAGAACGAAAAACAAGCACATATTTTAGCAAAGAAGAAAAATAAAAATAAAGACTTTAAATTGAAACAAGAAACAGATGTTTTGGATACTTGGTTCTCGTCTGCATTATGGCCATTTGCCACATTAGGTTGGCCAACTAAAACAAAAGAATTTTCAAAATTTTATCCCACTTCAGTACTTGTAACTGGTTTTGATATAATTTTTTTCTGGGTAGCTAGAATGTTAATGATGGGTAATTACTTTAATAAACATACACCGTTTCATAAAGTTTACGTTCATGCGTTAGTTAGAGATGAAAAAGGACAAAAAATGTCTAAATCTAAAGGAAACGTAATTGATCCTCTTGAACTTATAAATGAATATGGGGCTGATAGTTTAAGATTCACTTTAATTTCAATGGCCTCTCCTGGAAGAGATGTAAAATTATCTAAAGATAGAGTCACAGGAAACAGAAATTTTATTACAAAAATTTGGAGTGCAAATAATTTTTTAAAACTAAATGATTGTATATTGAATAAAAAAATTAATTTAAAGTCTATAAAACTTCCTATAAATCAATGGATATTTAATGAGTATATTAAGACACAAAATTTAGTATCACAAAATATTGAAATTTTTAGATTTGATGAAGCAGCAAGGCACGCATATCAATTTGTTTGGCATTATTATTGTGATTGGTATCTAGAATTTTTAAAGCCTATTTTTAATTCAAAAAATAAGGGTGAAATTAAAGAAGCAAAATTATTTTCATCATTTATGATGGCTAACATTTTAAGAATGCTTCATCCTTTCATTCCATTTTTTACAGAGTCAGTTTGGATTAAAAATAAATACAAAGCAATTTTTAATAATGATTTGATTTTATCTCCTTGGCCTAATTACAAAAATATAAAAAAATTTAATAAAAATCAAATTGATATAAATAATGTAATTAAATTGATTTCTAATATCAGATCTGCAAAAGCTGAGTTAAAAATCACACCAAAACTATTTTGCGATATTTCTTTTCCTGAAAAAACTGGCAAACTTAACAAACTAGTAAATAGTAATTTGAACTTGATTAAACAAGTAGGTAGAATAAATAACATTATTAAGAGTAATAATAAAAATAAAAACTCTATTGATATTTTAGTTTTAAAAGAAAAACTTTCTTTAGGATTTAGTGAGGATATTGACCTAATATCTCAAAAAGAGAGGATATTACAAAAAATAGAAAGTATAAAAAAACAAATTGAAAGTTTAAATAATAAGCTTAAAAATAAGGCTTATTTAAAGAATGCTCCTAAAGAAATTGTTCAAAACGATAAAAAATTGATCAAAGAATTAACTATTGAAGATGAAAAATTAAGAAGTATTGTATCGAGTATTAATTAAATATGTCTAAAATTGATAAAAAAAAACTACCTAGTCGCCACACTTCTTTAGGTCCAGATAGAGCTCCTCACCGATCTTTTTACTATGCAATGGGCGAAACAGAACAAGATGTAGCAAAACCTTTTGTAGGAGTTGTATCAACATGGAATGAAGCAGCTCCATGTAATACAGCCTTAATGAGACAAGCTCAATCAGTTAAGAAAGGTGTCAAGCAATCGGGTGGAACACCAAGGGAATTTTGCACAATAACAGTTACTGATGGTATAGCTATGGGTCATGAAGGTATGAAATCTTCATTAATTTCAAGAGAAATTATAGCTGACTCTGCTGAACTTACTGTCAGAGGACATTGTTATGATGCTTTAGTTGGTATTGCAGGATGCGATAAATCATTACCAGGTTTAATGATGTCTATGCTCAGGTTAAATGTTCCAAGTGTTTTTATTTATGGTGGTTCAATTTTACCTGGGAAATTTAAAGGTAAAGATGTAACAGTTGTTGATGTATTTGAGGCTGTAGGAAAACATTCTTCAGGATCAATGTCCTTAAAAGAACTTAGAGAGTTAGAATTAGTTGCGTGTCCTAGCGCCGGAGCTTGTGGAGGTCAGTTTACAGCTAACACTATGGCATGCGTTTCAGAGGCCATAGGATTAGCACTACCTTTCTCCGCTGGGACTCCAGCTCCATACGAGGAAAGAGATAAGTATGCTTTTGAAAGTGGTCAAACTGTAATGAATTTGTTAGAAAAAAACATAAAACCAAGAGATATAGTGACAAAAAAATCTCTAGAAAACGCTGCGACTATTGTAGCAGCAACTGGTGGTTCAACTAATGCAGCTCTTCATTTACCAGCTTTAGCTAATGAAATAGGAGTTAAATTTGATTTAATGGATGTGGCAAAAATTTTTAAGAAAACACCTTATCTTGCAGATTTAAAACCTGGCGGAAAATATGTTGCTAAAGATATGTGGGAAGCAGGAGGAGTTCCTATGCTGCTAAAAACTTTATATGATGGTGGCTTCATACATGGCAATTGCATGACTGTTACAGGTAAAACAATGAAAGAAAATTTAAAGGACATTAAGTTTAACCCTAATCAAAAAGTTTTAAGAGAATACAATAATCCTTTATCTCCAGATGGAGGAGTTGTTGGTTTAAAAGGAAATTTGGCTCCTGATGGTGCTATAGTAAAGATTGCAGGTTTAAAAAAGTTAAAATTTACCGGTAAAGCTAGATGTTTTGATAACGAAGAAAAAGCAATGAAGGCAGTTCAGACTAAAAAATACAAAGATGGAGATGTAATTATCATAAGATACGAAGGACCGAGAGGTGGACCAGGAATGAGAGAAATGTTGTCAACTACTGGAGCTATTTATGGACAGGGCAAAGGAGAAAAAGTTGCCTTAATAACTGATGGAAGATTTTCTGGAGCAACTAGAGGTTTTTGTGTTGGACATGTTGGTCCTGAAGCTGCATTAGGTGGTCCAATCGCATTACTTAAAAATGGAGACATAATTGATATAGATGCAAAGAAAGGGACAATAAATGTAAGATTAACAAAAGCTCAATTAGTTTCTAGAAAGAAAAAATGGAGAGCTAAAAAATCTGCATTTGGTTCAGGCACACTATGGAAATATGCTCAAACTGTTGGTCCCGCTTATCTTGGCGCTCCAACCCATCCTGGTAAGAAAAAAGAAGTTAAGGAATATTCTAAAATTTAATGAAGATTAGACCAGTTATTTTATGTGGAGGGGCTGGAACACGATTGTGGCCAAACTCAAAAAAACATCAGGCAAAACAGTTTATTGATTTTGGTGGTTGGACATTATTTGGAAAAACATTGGAGAGAGTAAAAACTTCATTCTTTGACTATCCTATAATTAGTACTAACTCAAAATACCTTAAAGAAATTAAGAAACATTTAAAGAAATATAAAATCAACAAATATAAGATTATATTAGAGCCTGTAAAAAAAAATACGGGACCAGCAATATTAACAGCAGCTTTAATAAAAGATATTCCAGAAAAACAGCCTTTGATTTTTTTATCAGCAGACCATCTAATTGATAAAATTAATAAATTTTATAATGAAATTAAAAAGAATAAAAAATTTTTAACAGATAAAAATATTTTTATTTTTGGAATAAAACCAAACATGCCTTCCGATCAGTTTGGATATTTTATTACAAAAAAAAGAAAAAAACTAAATGCCGTTTCCAGGTTTCTTGAAAAACCTAATAAATTAAAAGCTAAAATTATAATAAAGAAGGGCGGATATTGGAATTCAGGAATTTTTTTATTAAGGAAAGACTCATTAATAAACAATTTTAAAAAGTATCAAAAAAGCATTTATATAAATTCATCATTTGCTATTTCTAAAAGTAAAATTAAAAATAACATATATTATTTAAGCAAAAGACTATTTATTAAGAATCCATCAAAATCTTTTGATACTGCAATTCTTGAAAAAGCAAATGATATTAATGCTATAAAGCTAAATATACCTTGGTCTGATCTTGGTAGTTGGAAAGAAATTCTTTTAATGTTCAATAGAAATAAAATGAAATATTTTAAGAAAAAAAATATTTTTCATAGACCATGGGGCAATTATATAAATTTATACAATGGTGATAATTTTTTGATAAAAGAACTTAATGTAAAGCCAAAAGGAATTTTAAGTCTACAAAAACATTTCCATAGATCTGAACATTGGGTTGTTACTCGAGGCAATCCTAAAATTACCTTGAATAAAAAGTTTTTTTCAAAAAAACCTAATGAGACAATATTTATACCTAAGGGAGCAATACACAGGATTCAAAATCCTAATAAAAAGATAGTTAAGATTATGGAAGCTCAACTAGGCTCAATTTTAAAAGAAACCGACATTATTCGTTACGCAGATGTATACGGTCGCGTTAATTAATTTTTAATTCAATTGGAGTATGATCTGAAGGTTTAACTTTTGATCTAGGTAATTTATTAATATTTATTGATGAAATATTATCAAGCAAATTTTCTGACAAAAGAAAATGATCAATCCTCATGCCATAATTTTTTTGCCATGATCCTGCAAAATAATCCCAAAAAGTATATTCTTGTTTATCTTTATTTTTAAATCGATAAACATCTTTAAAGCCCAAATTCAATAATTCTCGAAATTTTTTTCTAATTTCTAATCTTCCAAGGGCATCATTCTCGTATCTTGCAAAATCATAAACATCAATTTCTTCTGGAATTATATTGAAATCACCAGCAATTAATAAGTTAGAATTTTTAGAGAGTTTCTTTTTAATATTTGAAATAAATTTTTTTAACCAATCTTTTTTATAATCATATTTTTCAGTCTCAACTGGATTTCCATTAGGGACATAAATATTAATTAATTCTATTTTCTTTTTTTTTAATTGAATTTCTCCTGTAATAACTCTTGATTGTTTTAAATCATCTTTTATAAAATTTTTATTTATATTTTTAATTTCAGTTTTGGTTACAATGGCTACTCCATTATAACTTTTTTGACCATATACATGAGACTCATAGCCAATTTTTTTAAAATCTTGATATGGAAAATTTTCATCAACAGTTTTAATTTCTTGAAGGAGTAAAATATCAGGGCTATCTTGTTTAATATAATCTAAAATATTAATTATTCTTGCTCTAACTGAATTTACATTCCAAGAGACTATTTTCATTAAACTGAAAAAGAAAGTCCACAACCACAGGAAGAGGATGCTTTAGGATTAATAATAGTAAAAGAACTTCCCACCATTTCCTCTTTATAATCAATGACTGATCCATCAATAATTTCTAATGATTTATTATCTATTAATGTATTATTGAAAATTAGATCATCTTTTTGTTTTATACTGTCAAAACTAAAATTATATTTGAAGCCAGAGCAGCCACCACCTTTTACAGAAATTCTGAAAAAGGTTTTAGCACCTTTCTCTTGAATTATTTTATCAATTTGTCTCAAGGCATTTTTGGTAAATTCAATTTTTTTAGTCATATTACATTAAAAATGTAGTATACATTTTAAGTCTAATTTATGCAAAAAGAATCAAAAAATGAATATTCAAAATTAGCAACACCAATCAAATCTTTAGGTAGAATGTTTAATGAAAAAAGAAGTTTATTTAGAACTAGCTATCAAAGAGATCGAGATAGAATAGTACATTCTACAGCTTTTAGAAGATTAAAACATAAAACTCAAGTCTTCGTAAACACCTCGGAAGATCACTACAGAACAAGAATTACTCACTCCCTCGAAGTTGCTCAAATAGCAAGAACTCTAGCTAAATTTTTTAAACTCAATGAAGATTTGTGTGAAACTTTAAGTTTAGCACACGATTTAGGACATACACCATTTGGTCATGCTGGTGAAGATGCGTTAAATGAATGTATGCAAAAGTATGGAAGCTTTGACCATAACATTCAAACTATAAGAATAGTAACTCTTTTGGAAAAAAAATATTATAACTTTGATGGCTTAAATTTGTCGCTAGAAACTCTTGACGGTCTTATTAAACATAATGGTCCAATTTATAAATTATCAAAATTAAATTCCATTTTAGGAAAAAATTTTTTTAAAAATAAAATTAAGTTTCATTTAAAACCATCATTAGAAGCACAAGTATCTTCAATATCAGATGATATAGCTTACAACAGTCATGATTTAGAAGATGGTTTAAGAGCCAATTTATTTAATCTTAACGAACTAAAAGAAATACCAGTGCTTTCTGGCATAATTAAAAAACATCAAAAACAATTTAAAAATAAAGATAAAAATTTAATTTTAAGACAAATAGTTAGAGAAATTATAGACGAAATGGTAAAAGATATAATCCTCAACACAAAAAAAAATTTAAAAAAGGAGAAGTTAAAAAATATTTATGATGTGTATCAAGCAAAAACAAAATTAGTTTGCTTTTCGAATAAAATGGATGTTTTTGATAAATCAATTAAAAAATTTTTAATGAAAAAAATGTATTATAGTAAAGAAGTTTTAAAAAAAACAAACGAAGGAAAAAAAATAATAATGTATTTATTTGAATATATTAATAAAAAACCAAAGAAATTTTTAACAAATAAATTAATTAAAAAAGAGAGAGGCGTCTGTGATTTTATTGCTGGAATGACAGATAGATACGCTATAAATTTATATAATTCAATCAAATGAACATACTCGAAGACTACCTAAGAAAAATAAAAAATATTGTAAAGAAAAATTTCAATAATTTAGGAATATCAAATTTAAATAGTTTTGAAGGAACAGTAGTGGAGGTACCTCCGGATAAATTTGACTTTGATTTGTCTTGTAATATTGCTTTAATATTAGCAAAACAGAATAAGCAAAATCCAAATGAATTAGCAGAAAAAATAAAAAAAATAATTCAAAATCAAATAAAAGATTTTTCAATTGTAGAAGTTGTTAATCCAGGTTTCTTAAATATTAGAATTAAAGACACAGTTTTAAAAAATATAGTTTCTAATATCTATAAAAAAGGATCAAATTATGGATCTAATAAAAAGGATAAAAAATATAATATTGAATTTGTATCTGCTAATCCCACTGGTCCCATGCATGTAGGACATTGTAGAGGGGCAATTTTTGGTGATGTTTTATCTAATTTGCTTAAATTTAACGGAAATTCTGTCACAAAAGAATATTACGTAAACGATTATGGAGGACAAATTATAAATTTTACTAAATCAGTTTTTTTTAGATTAAGAGAAATCAAATATAAAGAAAAATTTAAGGCTGATAATGATCTTTATCCAGGTGAATATATAAAAGAAATTGCAAAAAAAATTTACAAGAAAAATCCTAAAATAGATTTAGAAAATTTTGAAAAAATATATAAATCATTAAGCAAAGAATCGCTAAGTCACTCAATGAATTTAATAAAATCTGATTTAAAAAACTTAGGTATAAAACATGATAATTTCTTTTCAGAAACTGAATTAGTAAAAAAAAATTTAGTTGAAAAAACAATTAAGACTTTAATTAAAAATAATTTTGTTATTGAAGGATATTTAGATCCTCCTAAGGGAGAAGAAAATAAAGACTGGAAAAAAATTAAAAGATTAATTTTTAAGTCAACAATGTTTGGTGATGATGTCGATAGATCTTTACAAAAAAATGATGGATCATGGACATATTTTGCAAATGATGTAGCATATCATGCTGATAAAATATCTAGAAAACCTGATTATCTGATTAATATATTAGGAGCAGATCATATAGGATATACTAAAAGAATAAGCGCAGCTGTCACCGCTATTTCAAATAAAAAAGTAACTTTAACATGCAAAGTTTGTCAATTGGTTAAGTTATTTAAAAAGGGAAAACCTTTCAAAATGTCTAAAAGATCTGGAGAGTTTATTTCTGTGAATGATTTGCTCCAAGAAGTAGACAAAGACTCTGTAAGATTTATGATGTTAAATAGAAGCAATGATATTGAATTAGACTTTGATTTCGATAAAGTTTTAGAAAAAAGCAAAGACAATCCCGTCTTTTATGTTCAATATTGTTATGCAAGAATTAATTCACTTTTTAGAACTTTAAAATTGAATTTAAAAGCAGATTTAAAAATAGATAAAGAAGATTTTAAATTAAACGATATAGAAAATAAACTTTTAAGAAAAATATTTGATTGGCCAAAAGTTGTTGAATCAGCATCAAACAAACTTGAACCTCATCGTATACCTTTTTACCTATATGACTTAGCAACATTGTTTCACTCATATTGGAGTAAAGGGAACGAAAATGAAAAATATAGATTTATAATAAATGGTAAAATTAATAAATTGAATACCTTAGCAATTATTAAAATTGTTGCAATAGTTATTGAGAATGGAATGAATATACTTGGTGTTTCTTTACCGAAAAAAATGTAATGTTAAAAAATATTATTTCAATATTAATTTCTTTAATAATAATCTCTTTTTTTTATTTTGTATTTTTCAATTATTTTTCAGAAACAAATAAGAATAAAATAACATTAAAGCGTTTAGATACAACTAAAGATATATCTAATGAAATAAAAAATTTAATTGTTCTTGATAATGATACTGAAAATGTTATCGAATTTAATTATGGTTATAATGAAATTAATAAAAATGAAAATAAAAGAAAATTTTGGAATTTAATTAAAAATAAAAAGTAAATGAGAAGAAAATCAATAATAATAAGCATTTCAGGATATACTTTGAAAAAAAAAGAAAAAGAACTTATCAAAAAAGAAAAACCATGGGGTTTAATTTTATTTAAAAGAAACGTTAAATCTCTAAAACAAACAAAAAAATTAATTATTAATATAAGGAAAAGTGTTAATGATAAAAAATTTCCTATATTAATAGATGAAGAGGGAGGAAGAGTTTGTCGATTATCCAATTTCTTAGACAATAGACCTTATTCTCAGAGATTTTTTGGAGATTTATATCAAAAAGATAAAAAATTTGGCAAATTTGTATATGTGAATTATTTGTTTTCAATTTGCCAAGTTTTCAAAAAATTAGGCATAAATATAAATACAGTTCCTGTATTAGATATAAAAAAAAAGAATACACATAAAATAATTGGAGATAGGGCTTATTCAAGTAAAAAAAAAACCATAAAATCTCTTGCAGCAATTTGTTCTGATATATATCAAAAAAATAAAATTGCTACAGTAATCAAACATATACCAGGACACGGAAGCTCATCCACCGATAGTCATATTAAAATGCCTATTGTTAAACATAGTTATCAAAAACTTTTACAAAATGACTTTAAATGTTTTAAAGATATAAGCTCACGTTTTGCGATGACTGCGCACATTTTATTTAAAAAAATTGACCCTGATAATGTAGCTACTCATTCAAAAAAAGTAATAGAGGGTGTAATTAGAAAAAAAATTGGCTTCAAAGGCATTATCATTTCAGATGATATATCAATGAAAGCATTGAAATACGATATTGTTAAAAATGCTAAGATGTCTTTAGAAGCAGGTTGTAATTTAGTATTATATTGTGGTGGAATTTATTCTGAGTCATCAAAACTATTGAGAGCAATACCTTTTATGGATAAATTTACTGCAAAAAAAACATCAGAATTTTATAAGTTTTTAAGTTAGAATAAGTAATGGAATCAAAAAAAAAAAATACAATTTCTGTAGATATTCCTAATTATTCTGGACCATTAGAAGTTTTATTAGACTTAGCAAAAATGCAAAAAGTTGATTTAACCAAAATATCAATTACTAAACTAGCAGATCAATTTTTGGATTTTATAAAAACAGAGTCTAAAAAGTTAAATTTAGAAATTGCATCAGAATTTTTACTAATGGCAACTTGGTTAGCTTATCTTAAATCTAAATTATTATTACCTGAAGATGAAGAAGATGATTTTAAAGCTTTAGAAGTGGCAGAAAAATTAAAGTTACAACTTAAAAAGCTGGAATTAATCAGATTACTTTCTGATCAAATGATTCAAAAAAAAAGAATTGGAGTAAATATTTTTTTTAGAGGAATGAAAGGCGGTATACGTTCAATAAAAACTCCTGTTTATAATATTACTTTATACGAACTCCTCAAAACTTACTCAGTTTTTAAAATGCAAAAAGCATTCAAAATTATCAACATACCTAGACTTCCTGTTTTTTCTGCTGAAGAGGGCATAAAACAAATAAAAGAAAACTTTGAGTCAATTAAAGATTGGAAAGAAATAGAGACATTAATACCACAAAAATTTAAACAAAATAAAAAATTAAGCAGGACTGGTTTAGCAGGTATATTTGCAGCTAGTTTAGAACTTACCAAACAAGGAACTATAAGCATGTTACAAAAAAAAATTTTTGATAAATTACTTATAAAAAAAATTAATTAAATGAAAAAAAAAAGTAAAAAAGAAATAAATATAATTAAGTTTCCACGAAATGTTTCTAAACTAGAAAGACAAGTTGAAGCTATATTGTTTGCAGCGGAAGAACCATTAGATATTGAAACGATTGAAAAAAGAGTTCAAAACACTTCTAATATTAAAAAGATCTTGGAAAATATACAATCTGATTACAAAAATAGGGGGATAAATTTAATTTGTATTAAAGATAAATGGTCATTTAGAACATCAGAAGACCTTACAAAATTGATGTCCTTACAAAAATCAACTCAAAAAAAATTATCCAAAGCGACTGTCGAAACATTAGCAATTATAGTTTACCATCAACCAGTAACACGTTCCGAAATTGAAGAAATAAGAGGCGTTGCTTTTGGAACAAATACCTTGGAAATTTTATTAGAGTTAGATTGGGTTAGACCTGCTGGAAGAAAAAATGTTCCAGGTAAACCAATACAATATGCCACAACTGAAAATTTTTTAAATCATTTCAACATACAAAAATTATCTGACCTTCCTACTGTTGAAGAGTTAAGTTCAGCGGGTCTTATTGATACTTCTACAATTGATTCTTCTATTTTTGGGACTGGTAAATTCTATAAGGAGCAAACTGATAACAAAAAAGAGAATATTTACACAGAAATAGAAAAAGCCATAGATCAAGCACCTAAATCTGACAATTAAATTATTTATTTAAATCAATTAATTGTATATACATTATTAATGAGCATAGGTTTTTGGCAAATTGCAATAGTCGTTGTTCTAGTAGTCCTTCTATTTGGGAGAGGCAAAATCTCTGGTCTGATGGGAGATGTAGCTAAGGGCATTAAAAGCTTTAAAAAAGGAATGTCAGATAATCCAGATTCCTCAAATAATAAAGCTGACGATACAGATAACAAAGACAATTCAAATAATACTTAATCTTTAATGCCACAAATAGGTTGGTTCGAATTACTCATAATAGTAATTATAGCTATTTTGGTTATAGGACCAAAAGACTTTCCTGTTGTTCTTAAAAAAATAGGTACTTGGGTAGGCTCAATTAAGAAATATTTTTCTGACGTTCAAGCTAATGTAAATGAAATTACAAATATGGAAGAAGAAAATAAAGAGGATGAAGTAGATAAAAAAGATGAATAAAAATGACTTAGAAAAATCAGGATCATTTATAAGTCATCTGGCTGAGCTAAGAACAAGACTGATAAGATCTTTTTTATTTTTATTAATTTGTTTTGTTGTTTGTTACATATTTTCCGAGGAAATATATACTTTTTTAGTAAAACCATACTCAGATTTTATATTGGAAAACAATTTGGAGAGAAGACTAATTTTTACAGCTCTCCATGAAGCATTTATAACTTATTTGAAAGTAGCCTTTTTTGCTTCTTTTTTTATAACCAGTCCAATTTTTTTAACACAAATTTGGAAGTTTGTTGCACCCGGTTTATACAAGAACGAAAAGCAAGCTCTGTTACCTTACCTATTGGCTACACCAATTCTTTTTATTTTTGGTGGTCTGCTTGTTTATTATTTGATAATGCCTTTAGCAATTAAATTCTTTTTAGGATTTGAAACAGCAGCATCACCTGGTTCAATAGCAATACAATTAGAAGCGAAGGTTAATGAATATCTTTCATTAATAATGAGATTAATTTTTGCTTTTGGTTTAAGTTTTCAACTACCGGTGGTTCTAAGCTTATTAGCTAGAATTGGTATTGTTGACTCAGAATATTTAAAAAAAAGAAGAAAATATGTGGTAGTTATGATATTTACAGTTGCAGCTATCTTAACACCACCAGATCCTATAACCCAAATAGGTTTGGCTTTACCATTATTAATTTTGTATGAATTATCAATACTTACAGTTAAAATAATTGAGAAAAAAAATGCATAATTTAAAAGAAATAAGAAAAGATTTAGATGTTTTTAAAAAAAAGATAAGTGAAAGAAATATAAAATTTAACTTCAATGATTTAATTGAATTAGATAAAATTAACAGACAGCATATTCAAAAAAAAGAGCTCCTAGAGAAAGAAAAAAAGGTTTTGTCGAAATCTAAAGATGAAAAAAATTTTAAAAAATCTAAAGAACTATCTGTAAATATTGATAAAATTCTTAAAGAACAAAAAGAAATTCAAAAAAAAATAAATGATTCTTTAGCTAATTTACCAAATATATCACTCGATGAAGTTCCAGTCGGAAAAGATGAAACTTTTAATAAAGTTATTAGAAAAGAAGGTAAAATAAAAAATTTTAATTTTAAAATAAAATCTCATTTTGAATTAGGCGAAATTAATAAACAAATGGATTTTAAAACTTCCTCAAAATTGTCGGGTTCTAGGTTTGTGATTTTAAAAAACAAGTTAGCTCTTTTAGAGCGTGCTTTAATAAATTTTATGATCGATACTCACATTAATAAATTTCAATACGAAGAAGTCTCTCCTCCATTAATTGTTAATGAAAATGTAATGTTTGGCACTGGTCAATTACCAAAATTTGAAAATGATCAATTTGAAGTAAAATTAGATAGTAATGATGAAAGAAAGTTTCTTATTCCAACATCAGAGGTAGCTTTAACTAATATTGTAAGAGATTCTTTAATAGACATCAAAGACATGCCAATGAGATTTGTTGCTGGCACTCCTTGTTTTAGAAAAGAGGCTGGAAGTTATGGAAAAGACACTAAAGGCATGATGAGACAACATCAATTTTATAAGGTTGAACTAGTTAGTATTGTAGAGCCAAAAATGTGTAAAAATGAGTTAGACAGAATGCTTAATTGTGCTGAAGATATTTTGAAACAGTTAGACATACCTTATCAAATAGTTTTGTTATCAACTGGAGATATGGGTTTTAGTGCGGAAAAGACTTTCGATATAGAAGCTTGGATACCATATGAAAAAAAATTTAGAGAAATATCAAGTTGTTCGTCGTGCGGTCAGTTTCAAGCTAGAAGAATGAATGCAAAATATAAGTCTAACAAGGGATCTGATTTTGTAGGCACTCTAAATGGTTCAGGTTTAGCAGTAGGACGGTTGTTAATTAGTTTGATTGAAAACAATCAAAATAGTGATGGAACGATTTCTATACCAAGCCCCCTAAAAAAATACATGAATAACTTAGATAAAATATAATTATTTACTTAAGTATTTATCTTGTGAAAATTAGACATTTATAATATTAATTCATGTAATTATGAATAGTCAATTTGCACAATTTATTCCGTTAATACTTATTTTTGTAATTTTTTATTTCTTTTTAATTAGACCTCAACAGAAAAGAGTAAAAGATCATAAAGCAATGGTTGCATCTCTTAAACGAGGTGACGAAGTAATAACTTCTGGTGGCATAATTGGCGTTGTAGATAAAGTTATGGAAGATGATAGAATCGAAGTTTCACTTGCAGACAATGTGAAAGTTCAGATAATTAGATCTACAATAACTAGTTTGTTAAAAAAAGAAGAACCAAAAAAATAGTTTTTTTTTGTGTTAAATTTTTC
>MDSW01005380.1_pt1 | contig 15201 bp, 13 predicted proteins | sample 811171 | NCBI WGS metagenome assembly MDSW01 (sample SAMN05326641, study PRJNA326480) | marine metagenome | isolation source: seawater | place: Atlantic Ocean: North West | collected 2012 | reverse complement strand
ATTCTCTGGAGATTACGAATTGATCCTGCAACTGCAGCTGGTGTTTTACTTACCACTGTCACTGATGTTGTAGGTTTCCTAGCATTCTTGGGGTTAGGAGCATTATTTTTGTTATAATATTATTTAAGTCTATGAGATTTGATTGACTGAGCATTATATACATTCCTATTAGTAGGGTTATGGCAATGCTTAAGGAGAATATTTATATGCTTAACCACACACCGATTAGACTTGGTTTTGGGTTTGATGAAATTACTGAATCAATAAGAGCTACAGTAGAGGCCTTTGCTCAAAATGAGATTGCCCCCAGAGCTGCAGATATTGATAATTCAGATAAGTTTCCAAGAGATCTATGGCCTAAAATGGGAGATTTAGGTCTTTTAGGTATCACAGTAGAACCTGAAGATGGTGGAACAGGTTTAGGATACCTTCAGCATGTAATAGTTATGGAGGAGATTAGCCGTGCTTCTGCATCAGTGGGTTTATCTTATGGCGCTCACTCTAACCTTTGCGTAAATCAAATAAGAAGAAATGGTAACTTAGATCAGAAAAACCGCTTCCTAGAAAAACTGATTAATGGTGAGCATGTCGGAGCTCTTGCTATGAGTGAAACGGGTGCAGGTTCAGATGTTGTTTCCATGAATGCACATGCGGAGAAGAAAACTGACTCTTATATAATAAATGGCACCAAAATGTGGATAACAAATGGTCTCGATGCAGATGTATTAGTTGTTTATGTTAAGACAGATTTGGATATGGGTAAGAATGGAATAACTGCCTTTATTATAGAAAAAGGCATGAAGGGATTTTCCACCTCACAAAAACTCGATAAGTTAGGTATGCGGGGTTCTAACACCTGTGAGCTAGTTTTTGAAGATTGTGAGGTTCCTACTGAGAATGTGCTTGGTAAGGTTAATGAGGGTGTCAGTGTTTTAATGAGTGGATTAGATTATGAACGAGCTGTTTTAGCAGCAGGTCCACTTGGGATTATGCAATCCTGTATGGATATTGTTACTCCTTATATTCGCGAACGGAGGCAATTTGGTAAGGCTATAGGCGAATTTCAGTTAATGGAGGGTAAGATAGCAGATATGTACACTATTCTTAGTGCCGCAAGGTCTTATGTATATGCAGTTGCGCAGTCTTGTGATCGAGGTGAAACCACACGAAAAGATGCTGCAGGTGCTATACTATTTGCATCAGAGAGAGCTACCTGGATGGCTTCACAGGCTATACAATGTTTAGGAGGTAATGGGTATATTAATGAATATCAAACTGGACGCCTTTTGCGTGATGCGAAGTTATACGAAATAGGAGCAGGTACTAGTGAAATTAGACGTTGGTTAATTGGTAGGGAGATTTTCACAGAAGTATAAATATTATTATGACTTAAGGTTAGAAAAAAATTAATATAAGTCTATGCGCTGAAAATTCTCAATTAAATTTAAGTTATAAATTTAGTTTACAAAAATAAATTCAAACTTTTGAAATATGGAGAAGATACTATGAGCCAGGATCCAGTTGTAATTGTTGGTATGTCACGAACTCCTATGGGCGGATTTCAGGGAGATTTAAAGGATATCTCAGCTTCAGATCTTGGAGGAGCAGCAATTCGCCATGCTTTGGAAGGTGCAAACATATCAGCAGAAGATATTGATGAAGTAATAATGGGAAATATTCTTTCTGCTGGGCAAGGACAGGCACCAGCAAGACAAGCTTCTTTAGGTGCTGGAATTCCTAATACGGTAGGTTGTACAACAATTAATAAGATGTGTGGCTCAGGTATGAAAGCTACTATGTTTGCAGCTGATCTTATCGCTGCAGGAACTAATAAAGTTATGGTTGCAGGTGGGATGGAAAGTATGACGCGTGCGCCTTATTTATTAGATAGAGCAAGAGAAGGGTATCGCATGGGGCATGGTCAAATAAAAGATCATATGTTTGTAGACGGTTTAGAAGATGCATATGATAAGGGCACTTTAATGGGGGTTTTTGCAGAAGAAACTGCTAAAAAATATCAGTTTACTAGAGAACAACAGGATGATTTTGCTATTACATCTTTAAATCGAGCAAAGGCTGCTATTGAGGACGGTTCATTTGTCTCAGAAATTACCCCGGTTATAGCCAAAACTAGAAAGGGTGACAAAGTTATTACTACAGATGAACAACCCTTGAAGGCCGACATTGAAAAAATCAAACAGCTTAGACCTGCTTTTGCAAAAGATGGCTCTGTTACTGCAGCTAACTCTAGTTCAATATCAGACGGTGGTGCTGCATTAGTTTTAATGACGTTATCAGAAGCAAAGAGACGTTCGCTGAATCCATTAGCAGTAATTAGAGGGCATTCTACATTTGCACATGAACCAGCTTGGTTTACTACAGCCCCATCCCCTGCAATAGAGAAACTTTTACAAAAAATAGAATGGTTAAAGGATGATGTTGATTTATTTGAAATTAATGAAGCCTTTGCAGTAGTAACAATGGCCGCAATGAGAGATTTAGATATACCCCATGAAAAGGTAAATATACATGGTGGTGCCTGTGCCTTAGGTCATCCAGTCGGAGCTTCTGGAGCTAGGATAATTGTTACCCTTTTAGCCGCACTTAAGAAAAATAATATGAGTAAAGGAATAGCTGCTCTTTGTATCGGGGGAGGAGAAGCAACTGCAATAGCTGTTGAGAGAATACATTAAGATATATTTTTAATTCATTGATAAACATATATAGTTATAAAGGTATTCGAATGAGTAGTGATCAACAATTTTTGAATCAAGAACATAAATTAATAAGAGATATGGCTAGAGACTTTGCTCGTAACGAGTTAACCCCTTTTGCTTCTTCATGGGATGAAGGCGCTGATTTTCCGGAAGATATTTATGCTCGCATGGGGCAACTAGGGCTTATGGGAATGTCAGTATCAGACAAATGGGGAGGCTCAAATACTGATACTGTTTCTTACGCTATTGCTCTGGAGGAAATTGCAGCAGGTGATGTTGGTACATCTACTGCAATGAGTGTAAATAACAGTTTAGTGTGTTCCGGTATTGAAAATTTTGGAACTGAAGAACAAAAGTTAAGTATCCTTAAACCTCTAGCAAAGGGAGAGGTTCTTGGTTGTTTTTGTTTGACTGAACCTCAGGCCGGTTCAGATGCTTCAGCAATCAAAACAAAGGCTCATATGGATGGTAATGAATGGGTTTTAAATGGAACTAAACAATTTATTACAAGTGGTTCAAAAGCTGATTATGCAATCGTTTTCGCTGTTACTGACCCAGACGCTGACAAAAAAGGTTTAAGTTGTTTTATTGTTCCCACTAATATCGATGGTTATAAAATATCTAGACTTGAAAAAAAAATGGGTCAACGAGCGCATGATACAGCTCAATTAATTTTTGAGGATATAAGGTTGCCTCCGGAACAAATGCTAGGTGAGCCTGGGCAAGGTTACAAAATAGCTCTATCTAATCTTGAAGGTGGAAGAATAGGGGTAGCATCTCAAGCATTAGGAGCAGCTCGTGCAGCATACGAGTGTGCTTTAGATTACTCAAAACAGCGAGTTACTTTTGGTAAGCCGATAATTCAACATCAAGCTGTTGGTTTCAGGCTAGCTGATATGGCCACTGAAATCGAGGCCGCGCGACTGCTCATTCATCATGCTGCGAAAATGCGTGATGCAGGGTTGCCATGCGTAAAGGAAGCATCAATGGCTAAAATGTATGCTTCTGAGATGGCAGAACGTGTCTGTTCTTCTGCAATTCAAACCCTTGGAGGTTACGGGTATCTTTCTGATTTTCCTGTTGAACGTATATATCGTGATATGCGCGTTTGTAGTTTATATGAGGGTACTGGTGATGTACAGAGGCTTGTAATAGCTAGGAAACTTGCCGAGGGTTAACGCACCATCTAATCAATACTATATAGTCCTATGATAACTATTTTGGGGTAATATTGTGCCTAAAGAAATTGAGTTTTTCTTTGATTTTTCAAGTCCATATGGATATTTGGCTGCAGAGCTAATAAATAATTTAGGCAATCTTCATGGAAGAGAAGTCATATGGAAACCATATTTGATGGGAGCCTTATTTAAGAAATATAATTTAACTCCATTAGTAAATGACCCTCTTAAGGGAGATTACGCAATGCGTGATATTCAAAGAACTGCAGATTACCATTCAATCCCATTTCAATTTCCAGATCCATGTCCGGTGAGTAGTGTGAAAGCTTGTAGAGTATACTATTCTATAGTTGATCAATCACCTGATCTTGCAAGGTCTTTTGCATTAAGGGTCATGAGAAATTATTTTCAGAGTAATATTGATTTATCTAAAGCTACTAATGTGTTTGAAGCAGCAAAAGATGAAGGTCTAGATGTAAAAACACTTGCTAGTAGTATCGAACATGATTGCATCAAAGAGAGATTGCGCCACGAAGTTGATGCTGCAATAAATAGAGGTGTATTTGGATCGCCTATTTTCATTATAGATAATGAAATGTTTTGGGGTACTGATCGTTTAGAACAACTAAATAAATGGGTTGAAACTGGACCTTGGTAATTTGTATTTAATCTATGTAGATAAAAGGCTCATTGATTTCTGATACAAACAAGAGTCTATATTACTTCCAGAAAGTACTAAGCCAACACGTTTTCCAGTCATTCTTTTTTTCTCAGCCAGAAGTGCAGCTAATGGGGCTGCAGCAGCAGGCTCGGCTACATTCTTTGTGTATGTAAAGTATATTCCAATTGCCCGCATAATATCATCATCAGAAACGGTTATTATTCTCTCAACACCTGATAATATGTAATCTAAAGCTTCTACTGCAGGTGTCCGACAGGCAATCCCATCAGCGAGTGTTTCAGAAGTTTCTGTAGTTATTAGTCTTCTATTTTTAAAGGATAGTGCATATGCGGGTGCCCCTTTACTCACGACTCCTACCACTTCTGTTTTAAGCCCTAGCGCATTTCTTACCGCAAGTGTTCCACAAATCCCGGACCCTAACCCGATTGGTATATATATGACATCAAGTGAATTTACAGAGTTAAAAAACTCAAGAGCATATGTGGCAACCCCTGCTACAAGGTAGTGGTGAAAGGATGGTATTAGATGATGACCTGTCTCATCCGCCCTTTTCAGAGCATATTCAAGAGAATCTTGAAAATCTTTTCCGTGTTCAATTAATGTTGCTCCGAAATTTCTCATTGCCATATTTTTAACAGGGCTATTATCAATAGGAACAACTATTGTTGTCTTTAATCCATATAAGCCAGCAGAAAACGCAATGCTTTGACCGTGATTACCTCTTGTTGCTGCAATAATGTTCTTAACATTTAAGTTATTACGCTTGATGTTATGTAAATAGTTTAATCCACCTCTAATTTTGAACGCACCTATTGGGGTATAATTCTCGTGTTTTACCCATACTTCAGCCCCAATATGTTGGGATAGTAATGGCCAAACACACTCTGGTGTAGGCTTCATTGACTTATAAATAATTTCCGATGCTTCTAGTATCTCTGAATATGAAGGTAAGGGCATAATTAAATATAATAAATTAAATGGGTAAGCTAAAGAATAAGTTTTATTAATAAACTATGGGATGTATGTTTATTGTATCAATGAACTAGGAGTATGCATGCAAACTTTCGTTTCTAAAGTTAAAACCAAATCCAGCGAGTATTTAGAAAATAAAAATTCCATGTTGGGGCTTCTAGATACTTTAGATGATAAATTATCTAAATCTCGTGGGGGTAGTGTTGCGGCTCAAAAACGCCATAAGGAGCGCGGTAGACTTCTACCCAGAGAGCGAATTAGTAAGCTGATTGACCAAAAATCAAAATTTTTAGAGCTTTCTCCTTTAGCCGCATTCGAAATGTATGATAATAAAGCTCCTGGGGCTGGTTTAATTACTGGTATTGGGCAGGTTTCAGGCTACGACTGTATGGTCATAGCAAATGACTCTACTGTAAAGGGAGGTACATACTTTCCTATGACAGTGAAGAAACATCTCCGTGCTCAAGAAATAGCTGCTGAAAACCGATTGCCTTGTATATATCTTGTAGACTCCGGAGGCGCAAACCTGCCTTTTCAAGACCAGGTATTCCCAGATAGGGACCATTTTGGAAGAATATTTTATAACCAGGCTCGGATGTCTCGAGAAGGTATCCCTCAGCTAGCTATTGTGATGGGTTCTTGTACAGCTGGTGGAGCATATGTTCCAGCAATGTCAGATGAAACAATAATAGTGAAAAATCAGGGGACCATCTTTCTTGGTGGACCACCATTAGTTAAGGCTGCAACCGGTGAAATAGTATCATCAGAAGATTTGGGTGGAGCAGATGTACATACACGAATCTCTGGGGTTGCTGATCATCTAGCAGAGAGTGATGAAGATGCAATATTAATGGCGAGAGGAATCGTTTTACGTCTTAATCATAAAATTAATTTTGCTACAGGAGCCAAGTTGCAATCAGAAGCTATTTGTGACCAAGAAGAATTATACGGTGTTATTCCGCATAACCTAAGGAAGATGTTTGATGTTAGAGAGATTATTTCAAGGTTAATGGATAATGGAGAATTTGATGAATTTAAAGCTCGCTATGGTAAAACATTAGTATGTGCCTTTGCACACTTAGATGGAAATCTTGTAGGAGTGTTAGCAAATAATGGTATTTTGTTCTCAGAGTCTGCTCTGAAAGGAGTACATTTTATCCAGCTTTGTTGCCAGAGAGGAATTCCAATTATTTTTCTGCAAAATATTGCAGGTTTCATGGTTGGCAAACGTTATGAACATGGAGGCATCGCTAAAGACGGTGCAAAACTTGTAATGGCAGTAGCTTGTGCAGAGGTCCCAAAATTCACTGTGATTATTGGTGGAAGTTATGGGGCAGGTAATTATGGGATGTGTGGTCGAGCCTTTCAACCAAGGTTTTTATGGACTTGGCCTAATGCAAGAATATCTGTGATGGGCGGTGAGCAAGCTGCTAGTGTTCTTGCTCGTGTTCGTCGTGATAATTTAGAGAGTAATGGGGAAAATTGGTCAAATGAGGAAGAAGAAGAGTATAAAAAGCCAATTCTAAATCAATATGAAGCTCAAGGCAGCCCTTATTACTCCACTGCTCGTTTGTGGGATGATGGTATAATAGATCCAAAGAATACACGTAACTACCTTGCGCGTGGGTTAAAAATTGTTAAGGGCGCCCCTAATATTATATCACGATTTGGGATGTTTAGAACATAATGTATAGGTGTTTGAATGAATAAAGATATTGTGACTCTCAGTAATAATGAAAGGGGAGTGACAGTTATTACTCTTAATCGTCCGGAAGTTCATAACGCTTTTGATGGAGAACTTGTTCATTCTTTATCTATGGCACTTAAGAGCGTTGAGGAAGATGAAAACGTAAGAATTGTCATTATAGCTGCCAATGGAAAAAGTTTTTGTGCTGGAGCAGATATTAAATGGATGAGGCAAATGGGTCTTGCCAATGAAGATGAAAATAAACGAGATGCCGAGTCTATTGCAGAATTACTTGGTATATTGGATGGTCTCTCTAAACCTACAATCTCATTAATACAAGGCAATGCATACGGTGGTGGGGTGGGTTTAATTTCAGCTACAGATATAGCAATTGCAGTTAGTAAGGCTTCTTTTGCAATAACAGAAACCCGAGTTGGAGTCATTCCCTCAGTAATAAGTCCGTTTGTAATAAATAAAATTGGAGAAAGTCATGCGCGCCGTTATTTCTTGACCGGTGAAAGATTTTCTTCCGAACAGGCATGTAAAATGGGACTTGTACATGATGTGGTGAGTCCTGGTGCTCTAGCAGTTAGGTGTGAGGAATACGTTCAATTATTATTAAAAGGAGGACCGCAAGCACAGCACGAAGCAAAAAAACTTATCTCTGCCACAAGAGGAAAAGTTTTTAACTCAGATTTAAAGAGTGATCTTGCTAAAAGAATAGCTAAAGTTCGCGTTTCAAATGAAGGGCAAGAAGGGCTTTTGGCTTTTCATGAGAAACGAAAGGCAAACTGGATCTAGTTTTTTATAAGAAGTTGATATGGCACTAAATATGGTAAAATACGCTGTTGGTATAGATAGTATACAGCAACTTGAAAGTCGGCAGGTAGAATGTAAAAAAAAATTTGGTTGTGTATTCAGTTTAACAAGACTTGCCCCTCGTAGAGGTGATGAAGTGGTTGCGGGAGGTTCGATGTATTGGGTTATTAAACGACAGATTAGAGTTCGACAAAGAATACTTAAGATAGAAAAGGACATTGCGAACAAAGGAGATGTGGTAAAAGTTAGGTTAATCTTGGATAGTTTATTGTATCCCACAGTTCCTATTCCACGAAGACCACATCAGGGCTGGCGATATCTAAATGAAGAGCAGGTGCCAGCAGACTTATCAATGAGTGAGGAAGAGCTTCATACTCAAGTTCCTGCATCTTTAGTCTCAGAGTTAAGACGTCTTGGTCTGTTTTAATTATATTTTCTGGTTAGTGGTTAGCTTAGTTGATAAGGAATTTAACGGTCCATATAATGTTATTAAGATCTTAAAATAGGGAATAAGATTTTGTTATATATTGTTTTAGGCATTCTTTTATTGGTTGCAGTAGTAATTATAAGCCGATGGTTTATTACAGCTAAGCCAAGCAAAGCAGCAAGGTTTCTAAAATATTTATTTATTTTTTTATGTGCATCTATAGCAATATTTTTAGGAGTAACTGGAAAAGCATATTTTTCGATAATCCCTTTGGCTCTTTCTATAGTTCCTTCAATAGTTGCTTCAACTTATGGGGGAGCCACTGGGCAAGGTGGGCGTTCTAACTCAAGTCAATATTCAGCATCCGATGACAATATGACACGAGAGCAAGCTCTTGAGGTTCTTGGATTGGAAGAGGGTGTATCAGAAAATGATATTAAGATGGCGCATAAAGAGCTTTTAAAAAAAAATCACCCCGACCAAGGTGGTTCTAAATATTTAGCAGCGCAGATCAATAGGGCAAAAGAGATATTGCTTGAAAAATAGTATATATCAATCTAGTGGGGGTTGTTAGAGTCATTAGTTCGTGGCACACAGAGGTTACTAGATAGTCTTGAATTTGAAATTTTAGGGTTTGTAACCAAATACAATTATGGAATTTGATATTATGACTCCCTCAATAAAGAAGGTTGTATTTCCTGTAGGTGGCTTGGGTAAGCGTTTTTATCCTGCAACAATTGCTATACCAAAAGAGATGCTTCCTGTTGTGGATAGACCATTGATAGATTATGCCATAGAAGAGGCGAGGCTTTCTGGGATAGAAGAGCTTATTTTTGTCACTAGAAAGGGGAAATCATCTATTGAGGATTACATAGAGGAATATATTAAGAGCAATAACTTAAAGACTAAATCTAATGTAATAAGTGATAATAATAAGGTTAAGGAATTATCTTTCTCATTCACAATGCAACATGAATCACTTGGACTAGGGCATGCCATATGGTGTGCTAGAAATTTAATTAGAGATGAGCCTTTTGCCGTTATATTACCTGATGAACTTTTTGTTTCTAGAACCCCTTGTTTACATCAACTTCTCAAGGTTTATGAAGATCAAGCTGGCTATGTTCTTGGTCTAGGAGAAATACCTATAGAACAGTCTGGTAATTATGGCATTGTTTCTTTTAGTAATGACAATGGGGCAGTTGTTAAGATCGATGGCATGGTAGAAAAGCCTTTACCCAAAAATGCACCCTCAAACCTCTCTATTATTGGCCGTTATATATTACAACCTGAGATATTTAAGTTTTTGGAAAGTGCAAAACGCTCTATTGGTGGTGAGATACAGCTAACTGATACTTTGGCTCAGTTGGTTAATAATAAGCCTTTCCATGGTGTTCGTTGTAAAGGGGACCGTTTTGATTGTGGAAGTAAAGCGGGGCTTATAAAAGCAAATATTGTATTGGGTTTAGAACGAAAAGAATTACATGATGAAGTCTCAGATTTTATAATGAATTTTAAACGTAAACTCTAATCTCTGTTACCGCTAATTATGGACTAGTAAGTCAAGGGATAAAGAACATGCAAGTAGCCATGATAGGAACAGGATATGTCGGTTTAGTATCTGCGGCTTGTTTTTCGGAATTTGGTATACATGTGACTTGTGTTGATAAAGATGCTGACAAAATTTATAACTTGCAGCAGGGTTTATTACCAATTTATGAGCCTGGTTTAGAAGCATTAGTTTTAAACAATACAGAATCAGGGCGCCTCAAATTCACTACCAATATTAAGGAGGCAGTGTCCGATGCAGATATTGTGATGTTGGCCGTAGGAACTCCTAGTCGAAGAGGTGATGGTCATGCAGACCTATCCTTTGTATGGACTGCTGCAGAGGAAGTTGCTAATGCAATCAAGGGATATACGATAATAGTTACAAAAAGTACGGTTCCAGTAGGAACTGGCAAAAGAATTGCTGAAATTATCAAAAAGAAAAGACCGGACACAAAGTTTGATATTGTATCTAACCCAGAATTTCTACGTGAAGGTTCTGCTATCGATGATTTTTTAAGACCTGACCGAATAGTAGTGGGGCTAGATTCAGATAGGTCTAAGGAAATGATGTCAGCCTTATATAGACCTTTATTCCTTCGTGAAACACCTATTATTTTCACTAACCTTGAAACTGCCGAACTTATCAAATATGCAGCTAATACATTTCTTGCAACTAAGATTACTTTCATAAATGAAATTGCTGATTTATGCGAGGTGATTGGCGCAAATGTTCAGGATGTTGCTAAAGGCATAGGTCTAGATGGAAGGATAGGTGGGAAATTTCTTAATGCTGGACCGGGTTATGGTGGCTCATGTTTCCCAAAAGATACACGTGCTTTTGTCCGTATAGCGGAGAATAATGGAACCCCGAGTAAAATTGTTAATGCCGTTGTAGATATTAATGAAAAACGCAAATTAAGTATGGCAAAACGAGTTGTTGAGGCATGTGGAGGAAATATAGATGGCAAAACTATTGCTGTTTTAGGAGTGACTTTTAAACCAAATACTGATGATGTGCGTGAAAGTCCAAGCCTTGAAATTATTCCTAAATTAGTTAGTAAAGGTGCAAATGTCAGAGTTTATGATCCAGAAGGTATGGATGAGGCAAAGGAATTAATTAGTGGGGTAACTTGGTGTGATAATGCCTATGATGCAATGAATGGAGCAACAGCTCTGACAATTATTACTGAATGGAACGAATTTAGGGCTTTAGACTTAAATCGTGTAAAATCCTTACTTGAAGAACCTATTTTAGTGGATTTTCGTAATATATATATACCAGAAGAAATGAGTGAGGAAGGTTTTCATTATTATAGTATTGGACGACCAAGTATTATTCCAAAAAATACTAACATAAATAAGTCTAAAGATTGATGATAGATCATAATGATAAGGGGCATATGTTAAACCGCTCTATACTGAGAGAGTATGATATAAGAGGCGTAGTTGATGAAAGCCTCACTGAACAAGACGCTTATGCAATCGGTCGTGGCATGGCAACTTGTGTAAAGACTAAACTTAACACTAATATTTCAAGATTTGTTGTAGCATACGATGGGCGCTTTAGCTCGCCCTCATTATCTAGAAGGATCTCTAAGGGTCTTTCTGATTCCGGCTGTGATGTATTAGAAATTGGTTGCGGTCCAACACCCCTTCTTTATTTTGTTACTGATTATACAAAATCCGACGCAGGTATAATGGTGACTGGTTCTCATAACCCACCAAACTACAATGGTTTTAAATTTGTTGTTGATAGTAAGCCATTTTATGGTCCTTCGATCCAGGAACTTGGCCAAGTCGTAGAAAAGGGTGATTTTGTATCTGGGCAGGGAAATATTTCAAAAGCAAGCTTTTTAAATGAATACATTGATTCTTTAATCAATTTATCGGGGCCATTGCCTGCTCAAAAAGTAGTCTGGGATCCTGGTAATGGAGCAACTGCAGAAGTTATTAGGTCCTTAATAAAAAACTTACCTGGAGAGCATATTATAATAAATGGTACTATTGATGGAGGTTTTCCATCACATCACCCAGACCCCACAGTTCCTGAAAACTTATTGCAAATTAAAAAAATATTAATTGATAAAGGTTGTGACTTAGGTTTTGCCTTTGATGGTGATGGAGACAGAATAGGCGTCATTGATAGCATGGGACGTATAATTTGGGGTGATCAACTAATAGCATTATTTGCACGTCAAGTGCTTGCAGATGCACCAGGAAGTAAAGTAATTGCTGACATTAAGTCAAGCCAAGTAGTTTTTGATGAAATCTTACGCTTAGGAGGAGTACCAATAATATGGAAGACAGGACATTCATGTATTAAGGATAAAATGATTGAGGTCTCTGCCCCATTAGCCGGGGAGATGAGTGGTCATATTTTTTTTGGAGATCGTTGGTTCGGCTTTGATGATGCTATTTATGCTTCACTTAGGGTCTTAGCTATGCTCAAAAACTCTAACAGCTCTCTAGCTAAGTTGTATGATAGTTTACCTCAGTTGGTTAATACTCCTGAGATCAGATTTGAATGTCCTGATGACCGAAAATTTGAAATAGTTTCGGAAATAGCACAACGCTTGAAAAAGGATGGAGCTGATATATTAAGCATTGATGGAGTAAGAGTAAGAAGAGGTAATGGCTGGTGGTTATTAAGAGCATCAAACACGCAGCCAGTTTTAGTTGCACGTTGTGAGGCTAAAGATAATAAGACATTAGAAGAACTCAAGTCAGAACTTTTATATCACCTTTCTAAAAGTGAAATTGACTTACCAAAACTTAGTTGAGATTAATTATGAGTGATAATATTTATCTTAAGGGCGTTACAGAATTAAACGCTTTATATTCTTCTGGGGAATTATCGCCATCAGACCTAGTTTCTGCTGTTCTCACAAGAATTGAAAAGCTTAATAACAAATATAATGCTTTTTGTTTCTTGGATCCTGTTGCAACTATGAATGATGCTAATGCTTCATCCAAGCGATGGGCAAAAGGAGAAGAGAAAGGATTGCTTGATGGGATTCCATTTACATCAAAAGATCTAATATTGACGAAAGGTTGGCCTACTCTAAGAGGGTCTAAAACTATAGATAAAGGGCAGGTATGGTCTGAAGATGCTCCGTGTATTCAAAGACTTCGTGAACATGGTGCAATTTTGATTGGTAAAACTACCACTCCTGAATTTGGCTGGAAGGCTTTAACAGATAGTCCTTTGACAGGACTAACTCCTAACCCTTGGTCTTTAGAACATACAGCTGGTGGTTCTAGTGGAGGTGCAGCTGTTGCTGCAGCGTTAGGTATGGGTGTTGTGCACCTTGGTACAGATGGGGGTGGTTCAATAAGAATACCAGCTGCTTTTTGTGGTATTTTTGGTTTTAAGGCAAGTGCTGGGAGAGTTCCTTTATATCCACCTAGTCCATTCGGCACACTTGCCCACGTAGGACCTTTAGCTCGTAAAGTCTCTGATGTAGCCGCTTTTTTAGATGTTATTAGTGAGGCTGATAATAGAGACTCTTTTTCTCTTCCATATGAGAAACAAAATTATAAATGTTCTCTTAACACTAATATAGAGGGTTTAAGAATTGCATATAGCCCTAATTTGGGCTACGCGTCTGTAGATAATGATATTGCTCAGAAAGTTAAAAAAGCTGTGTATGTGTTTGAAGCACATGGAGCTATAGTTGAGCAAGTAGACCCCGGTTTTACAAATCCACAAGAGATTTTTAGAAAACATTGGTATGTAGGTGCTGCCTATATGCTTCGTAACTTGAATGAAGAACAACGATCATGTATTGACCCAGGACTTCTTAGGATTGCGGCAATTGGCGAACAGACTTCATTAAATGATTATTTAGAGGCTACCCATGCTCGTGCTGAATTATCAGTATTTATGCGATTGTTTCATGAAAAATATGACTTACTAGTGACCCCAACAATGCCAACTTCTGCGTTTACACATAAAGATGAAGAGTTAGTAGGTTTAGACGGAGAAGGCTGGGATACAATTAGTCCTTTTACTTACCCTTTTAACCTTACAGGACAGCCTGCAGCATCTATTCCTTGTGGACTAAATAATAAAGGCCTTCCTATAAGCATGCAAATTATTGGTAGACATTTGGATGATTTAAGTGTGCTTGCAGCTGCTGCCGTTTATGAAAAAACCTGTCCGGAAAACTCAGTATTATTGAGTAATCGGCTTGTAATCTAAAAAAATATAATAAATATTTTATTAAAAATTACATTGCTTGCTGTTGACTGTAGATTCATCTGTGCCCCATAAGATAGGTTTAGCCGATTCGTTTTAGGGTATGCCCCCTAAATTACGTGGGAGTGAGAGGTTTGATCTCATTGAAAACATTAGGTTTTCGGGTAACAGTCGTTACCTTCATCTTCATGTTAGTATTAGTGGGGCTATTTTCATTTGTATTGCCTAAAGACAGTTTTGCTGGTTATGCATCAATAGTTGTTGACGTAGATAATGGTGAGGTTCTCAGAGCTCGTAATGCAGATACACGAAATTATCCTGCATCTCTCACCAAGATCATGACCCTTTACATGACTTTTGAGGCCTTGGAGCAGGGGCGTTTAAAAATGACCTCTCGTCTTAAAACTAGCAAGCGGGCCGCAGGGCAAACTCCATCTAAGCTTGGTTTAAAGAGAGCAGACACAATATCAGTAAAACAAGCAATATTAGCACTAGTTACAAAATCAGCTAACGATGTTGCAACTGTTTTAGCTGAGTCTCTAGGAGGAACAGAGTGGGAGTTTGCTCAAGACATGACTCGTAAGGCAAGAGCTTTAGGTATGAAAAAAACTTCTTTTCGTAATGCTTCAGGTCTACCAAATAGACAGCAACTTTCTACGGCAAGGGATATGTCTATCCTAGCCTTGGCTCTATTCAAGAATTATCCGCAATACTATCATTACTTTTCTTCTAGAAGTTTCCGGTTCAGAGGAGTTAGGCATAAAAATCATAACAATTTGCTAGGAGTTTATAAAGGTGTAGATGGTATTAAAACTGGTTATATTCGATCTTCAGGCTTTAACTTAGTGGCATCTGCAGAGCGTGACGGGCGTAGAATAGTTGCTGTTGTTATGGGTGGAAAAACTGCACAACGCCGGGACCGTCATATGAAAACTCTTCTAGATAATGGGTTTATAAAAATGGCAGCCCT